>Ga0138256_10008886_pt1 | contig 10541 bp, 9 predicted proteins | sample KNB2016incub_MG_FD_105486 | JGI IMG/M metagenome (GOLD analysis project Ga0138256, IMG submission 105486) | Active sludge microbial communities from wastewater in Klosterneuburg, Austria - KNB2014incub_MG | ecosystem: Engineered > WWTP > Activated sludge > Unclassified | place: Austria... | reverse complement strand
TTTCTAAAAAAATGGTTGGTGCTATCTTATGAAGAGTGGCAGAAAAAAGATGAACATACACTCGCGCATGATCTCATTCACTTCAAAGAAGGATTAGCCTGGCAAATGGTACGAAAAGATATCGTAGAACAAAATGATATCAAAGTAGAATATGAGGATATGATTCAGGCTGTCATCAAACAATTTAAAACCATGTACGGTGGCATAAATTTTCCGGAAGAATCATGGAGACAGGTCGCACAGAATGCTTTGAGTAAGGATAAGGACAAGGCTCAGGAATATTATCTGAATGTACTCAATGATAAATCCATAGAATGGCTTAAATCCAACATCATTGTCCTCGAAGATGAAATCACTCTGGATGAATTCCGCGACTTAGTCAAAAAAATTCAGGAACACAATCACGATCATGACCATCATCACCATGAAGCTCATGATCACCACGAACATGAACATCACCATCATGAAGGTGATGACCATGATCACAAACATGAATGAACCATTATTTAATTGATAAAAAATTTTAATTATGTTTCCAAAGAATGAATTTCAAAAATATGCAAAGCAACATTTAGGAATGTCGACGATGCATTTAGAAAAATATATTAATTCGACTATACCCCATATTACAGGTTTTACGCCAACAGTTATAGAAGAGCGCTCTATGAATATAGTTGGGATGGATGTCTTTTCACGATTGATGATGGATCGTATCATTTTTATGGGTGTTCCTGTCAATGATTATGTAGCAAATGTGATCCAGGCTCAATTATTGTTTTTAGATTCTGTAGATGCAAGACGTGATATTCAGATGTATCTCAATAGTCCGGGTGGATCGGTAATCGATGGTCTGGGTATTTATGATACCATGCAATACGTAAATCCAGATGTGGCCACTATTTGTACTGGCTTAGCAGCCTCTATGGGTGCCGTATTGTTATGCGCCGGAGTAAAAGGAAAGAGAACTTGTCTTAAGCATAGCCGCGTTATGATTCATCAACCTTCTGGAGGGATGCAGGGACAATTCACAGATATGGAAATCTCATACAATTTGATAAAAAGTATGAAACACGAATTGTACGAAATCATGGCCTTACACACCGGACAAACCGCAGAAAAAATTGAAGCGGATTGTGATCGTGACAATTGGATGAGTGCAGAAGAAGCAAAAGCTTATGGCTTAGTAGACGAAGTATTGACCCGAACCAAATCAACAATGAATGTCCAAAAGTAATAAAACAGCAGATGATTCATGTTCTTTTTGTGGTCGTACCCGCAAGGAAGTTTTGGTATTGGTCCAAGGAGAAGACGTAGCAATCTGCGAAGGTTGTACACTTCAAGCTAATAAAATTGTTGAAGAAGAATTAGGTGGTAGTAAAGTAAAAAGTCCTAAAAAGAAAAAAACACCTTTCAATAAAAGCATGACGCCAAGAAAAATAAATGAATTCTTGGATCATTATGTTATTGGTCAGGACGAAGCCAAAAAAACACTCTCCGTAGCAGTATATAATCACTATAAAAGATTATCAGAAACGTCCATCAATGAAGTAGAAATTGAAAAATCCAATGTTCTGTTTATTGGCCCTACAGGTTCCGGAAAAACATTAATGGCAAAGACCTTAGCTAAGTTTTTAGAAGTGCCTTTTGCCATTGTTGATGCCACTTCATTCACCGAAGCTGGTTATGTAGGTGAAGATGTAGAAGGTATGTTGAGTCGTTTATTGCAGTCTTGTAATTACGATATTGAATCCGCAGAACGCGGTATTATTTATATTGACGAGATGGATAAAATTTCCAGAAAGAGCGAAAATCCATCCATCACCAGAGATGTATCGGGCGAAGGTGTCCAACAAGCTTTATTAAAAATATTGGAAGGCGCTGATATCAATGTGCCACCAGCCGGAGGACGAAAACATCCGGAACAGCAATTTCTAAAAGTCAATACTCAGAATATATTATTTATTTGCGGCGGTGCTTTCGATGGTTTGGAAAAGATAATTGCACGCAGATTAAATACGAATGTCATTGGATTTAAACAAGACCATTTGAGTTCTGAACAAAAGGTGAATTTGTTGCCTAAAGTCAACCACCATGATCTGAAAAAATTCGGTATCATACCTGAATTATTGGGGCGTCTTCCTGTACTGGCGTACCTTGAAGAATTGGATTTGGACGCTTACGTAGACATCCTCACCAAACCAAAAAATGCCATTCTAAAACAATATGCTAAATTGTTATCTATAGATGGCATCGATTTAGAATTTACAAAAGATGCTTTGGATAAAATAGCCTCCATCGCACTAGAGAGTAAGTTAGGTGCCCGTGGATTGAGAACAATCTGCGAATCGATACTTAAAGATGCAATGTTTGATCTGCCATCGCACCCTAATCAGAAGAAACTTCTAATAGATGTAGATTTTATAGAACATCAGATGAAGCGTCAGGCGAGTTGAGGGGGTACGATCGGGTTATAAATTTCTATTAATTATTACGCCCTTTCAGGGCTGTTTGGAATCTCGATGGGCTGATACCCATCGTTACCTTATGTCGCTCTTTCAGAGCTATTCGAATGAATTCGGTTATGCTCGATGGGCTAACACTTATCGTTAGCTTATTACGCCTTTTCAGGGCTGTTTAGGTTTTTGGAGATTCTCGTTAGGTTATTACCTATTGTTAACTTACCTCGCTCTTTCAGAGTTGTTCGAAGACGTTTGGTTATACTCGATGTGCTAGCACCCATCGTTAACTTTTGTCACACCTTGAGAATTTTCCAATACATCTGTTTAGTAAGCGTGAGTAAATTCAATATATTATACATACCAAATATGTCTAATATGTTATATTTTCGCAAATCATTTCCAAATCATATGTAAAAAAAACATATCAAAAATATTTATATATAGAATTTTTGTACTATAATGCAGGGTGATTTTTCTTTTCAAACAAACAAAACAACTTTATTATGAATGCAATTACAGGACTAGGTAAGTACATTTTTGCGATTCCAATGCTCGTCTTTGGACTTTTTCATTTTATGAATGCCGATGCTATGGCAGGTATGGCTCCTTTCGGAGGTGCCATTATTGTTTATCTGACGGGAGCATGTTTAATCGCTTTTGCGATCAGTGTTTTTATTGGAAAATATGATAAATTAGCGGCCATATTGCTAGCCATATTTTTATTATTGACCATGTTTATGATTTTCTTAAAAGGAGTTAGTGCAAATGATCAAACAGCTACGACCATGTTTTTAAAAGACCTTGGATTGGTGGGTGGTGCACTCATGTATGCTCATGGTTTTGCAAAAGATAATTCGATTATTGGTTAAAACACACATTAAATAAATTAAAAAATTAAAGTAGGAAGCAATTCCTACTTTTTTTTTGTAACTATTTTTTAATTGTCCAGAATGGGCAACCTATTTGTAGACGGATGAAATCCGTCACGTTATGTAAATTATTATTTTTTTTTGGCGAAATTTTTGCATGTTTTTTGAAAAAATTGTGACAAAAATAAAACGCTTCTGTTATTACGATAGTAGTTATTTTTTTTGAATATTGAGTTTTATTTAAACACTATGCGGATTTTTATTGAAATATGTTTTGATGGTACGGCTTATTGCGGATGGCAAAAACAACCCAATGCACCATCCGTTCAACAAACCCTGGAAGAGCGATGGAGTGAACTATTTAATATTCCCGTCACTTTACTAGGCTGCGGCAGAACTGATACCGGTGTTCATGCCTCCCAATTCTATGTACATCACGATGTATCGAATGAAGATTATTACGACCGGTTGACCGTTGCCAAATTAAATGCAGTGCTACCTGCAGATATTGCAGTCAAACAACTATTCAAAGTTTCGGATCACTTTCATTCGCGTTTTGATGCTAATAAAAGAAGCTACATCTATCGATGTACGCACATTAAAAATCCATTCAATAGGCATTTTACATTTTATTATCCTTTGATCCGAGATATGACTTTAGAAGCTTTGCAGGAAGCAGCTGAATTATTGTTCGCCGTTGATGCATACCAGTCTTTTACCAAAACGAATTCTGGTGTGGAACATTATCATTGTCAGTTGTATGAAGCACATTGGGTAAGAACTCCCGATGGATTAGAATTTCACATTTCCGCCAATCGATTTTTACGTGGGATGGTTCGACTAATCGTAGGAATGTGTTTCAATTATGCCCTTGGAAAAATTTCTAAATCCCAAATTCTGGAAGATATGAAATTAGGTGCACAGATTCAAAAAAGTTGGAGTGTACCTGCAGAAGGTCTTACATTAGAAAACGTAGCATATCCAATACCACTGGAGATATTAAGCGCCGATTTCAGGATATAGCGGAAATTGTTCCATATACTGATTCACTTTTTTCTTAATCGATGCGATCATAACATCATTCGATCTATGTATAACCAACTCATTAATCCATTCACTGACTTGTACAAAATCTTTTTCTTTGAATCCCCTGGAAGTCATTGCAGCTGTACCCAATCGAATACCCGAAGTCGTCATCGGTGGCTGAGGATCGTTGGGTATCATATTTTTATTGGTCGTGATATCGGCTTTGATGAGTAAGTGTTCCATTTCCTTTCCGGTAATATCTTTATTGCGCAAATCCAATAAAAATAAATGATTGTCCGTACCACCAGAAACCAAATTGTAATTTAAGGCCTGAAGTGCATGGGCGAATGCCTGCGCATTATCAATAACTTGTTTGGAATAAGTCTTAAATGCAGGACTTAATGCTTCACCAAATGCTATTGCTTTACTCGCGATAATATGCTCTAAAGGCCCGCCCTGAGTCCCAGGGAACACTGCACTTTGAAGTAAAGTGGACATCGGCAATAACTTGCCTTTTTTATCTTTCTTTCCGATGGGATTATCGAAATCCTGTCCCATCATAATAATCCCTCCACGAGGTCCCCTCAAGGTCTTGTGGGTTGTGGAAGTTAGTATATGACAATGTTTAATGGGATCATTGAGGAGTTTGGAAGCAATCAATCCGGCAGGATGTGCAATGTCGGCCCAAAGCACGGCATTCACTTCATCAGCGATTTGTCTAAATCTTGCATAATCAAAATCTCTAGAGTAAGCTGAAGCCCCACAGATAATCAATTTAGGGCGATGAGCTAAAGCCTTATCTGCGACGTCATTCATATCGATTCGGCCATCTGCGTCGACTCCGTAAGACACCACCTTGAAATATTTACCGCTGATATTAACCGGTGAACCATGAGTCAAATGCCCTCCATGCGCCAGGTCCAAGCCCATAATAGTATCTCCAGGACTCAATAAGCTGATTTGTACGGCCATATTAGCGGATGCCCCTGAGTGTGGCTGCACATTGGCATAACTCGCTCCAAAGAGCTCGCATAATCGATCTATGGCAATCTGTTCGATTTCATCCACCACTTCACATCCGCCATAATAACGTTTTCCAGGATAACCTTCTGCATACTTGTTGGTCAACCATGAACCCATGGATTGAATAACTTGTAAACTGGCAAAATTCTCAGAAGCGATGAGTTCCACGCCGCGGCGCTGGCGATCTAATTCCTGAAACATGTATCCCCGGATGAGCTGATCTTGAAGTTGCATGGGTCGATAATTTGGTCAAAAGTAAGAATTGTAATTCGAATATTTAGGAAAAGGTAATCGGTAATCAGGTTTGAGGGGTAATCGGGTTTGAATGGTAATCAGGTTTGAATGGTAATCAGGTAATCGGGGTGGATGGTGATCGGGTTTGAATGGTTTTCCTGTAATCGGCGTGGATGGTATTCGGGTAATCGGTCTTCAATCGGAAAAAAAAGTAATTGTGAGTCTCATCCTGAAAAAAGAATATTCGGACAAGTATTTTATTGCTTTGGCTTTCGATTGAGTAAAAGATCGTATATCGCGAATAAGCGATATGAGGAATGATTGAAGAATAAAATACAAGCTTTGGTTTGTGATTTGGTTGAATGATAAACTATTAATTCCCAATTCGGGAACTTTTTGTATATTTGCATAAATAACTATTTTGAGGATCATTTCTAGAAAGGCATTGAAGGATTTTTGGGTAAAATATCCGGATAGTGAACAAGCTCTGAAGGCCTGGTTCAAAGAGATTACATCTAAAAAATGGAAAAATATAAATGAACTTAAATTGCATTACCCCAGTATGAGCATTATTTCTAATAAATTAGTTGTTTTCAATATTAAGGGTAACCATTATAGACTATTAGTTAGAATCAATTTTGAATTTCAGTTAGGATATATTAGGTTTATAGGAAACCATCAACAATATGATAAAATAGATATTACAAAAATATAATATGAAAATAAATCCCATCCGAACTAAGAAAGATTATCAATTGGCTTTGCAAAGAGTTGATAAAATATTTGATTCGAAAAAAGGAACATCTACTGGCAATGAATTAGAGATTTTAAGTATTTTAATAGATGTCTATGAAAGTCAGCATTTTCCTATTGAAAATCCGGAACCCATTGAAGCTATAAAGTTTAGAATGGAACAAATGGGATTAGATCAAAATGAACTTTCAAAAATTATCGGTCTTAAAAGTAGGGCAAGTGAAATTTTGAATAAAAAACGAAAATTAAATTTAGCAATGATCCGAAAACTTGTCAAAGCCTTAGATATTCCAAGTGAAATTTTAATAAAACCTTACTAAATTAGAATAATAAAAGTGGTACGGAGGGGAACAATCTTTTGTAATTAGTCAGTCCTTAGTCCAAAAAGAATAGGTAATCGGGTTGGAATGGTGATCGGGTTGGAATGGTAATCGGGTTGGAATGGTAATCGGATAATCGGTATGGATGGTAATCTGGTAATCAGGTTTGAATGATGATCGAATTATCGGGTTTGATGGTGATCGGTTTTGACTGGTTAAAATGCTAAATTAGTTGAAAAATATGTGTCCATTATCTAATTCTAGTGGAAAATATTTGTGTATTAGTCATTATTTAGAGCTTTTAATGGAAATTTTTTGACTGTTTATATTTATAGTGGAAATAATTTTCCATAATTGAGTTTATAATGGAATTAATTTGCTAATTTAGCTTTTTATATTGATTATAATGGAAAAAATTTTATTATCAGGTATTCAGGAAGTGGTTTTTTCCTCCAGTGAATCCAATATAAGTAAGCAAATATCGACTTTGTTAAAAGCTGGTAAACTGAGGAAGATATCATCTCGGATCTATTCACCCAACTTTAAAGATAGTCCAGAAGTCATCATCAGAAGAAACCTATTTACTATCCTTGGCAAAATCTATCCGAATGCCGTACTGAGTCATAGATCAGCTCTGGAATTTCAACCTACCGCTGCGGGACATATTTTCCTAACCTATAATTATACAAAAAAAATAAATCTACCAGGTCTAACTATACGGTTGATAGAAGGGAAAGGTGCTATTGAAGGCGATAATATACTTTCCGGGGAACTTTATGCAGCTCAATTAGAGAGGGCTTTGCTAGAAAATTTGCAAGTTTCGCGGCAACAAGGTCCACTATCAAAGAACGTGACCTTGGATGAAATAGAAGCCCGTTTGGAACAAGTCATTCAAGTGAATGGGGAGAAAGGCATCAATGAACTAAGGGATAATGCAAGAGTCGTGGCAGATAAATTAGGTATGAACATTGAGTTCGAAAAACTTAACCGACTCATTAGTGGAATGCTGACTTCTCATCCTTCCAAAGTTTTAACTTCCCCACTAGCTAAGGCCAGAGCATTTGGCCATCCCTATGATCCTTTGAGATTATCCTTATTTGAGAAGCTGTTCATTGAACTCAAGCAACAATCTTTTAAAGATCTTCCTGAAAAAAACATATCAATCCAAGCTTTTAGGAATTTTGCTTTTTTTGAAGCCTATTTTTCCAATTATATTGAAAGTACTAAGTTTGAATTAGAAGAAGCTAAGCAAATTATTAATACCAATATTCCAATGCTCCTCCGTCACGAAGATTCACATGACATTTTGGGAACATATCAATTGGTTAGTAATCCGGATGAGATGAAAATTACACCATCTACTGCAGACGAATTATTGGAAATCATGCTATACAGACATAAAATACTATTGAATGCAAGACCATACAAACATCCTGGCATATTTAAAAATACCAATAATAGAGCTGGAGAAACCCATTTTGTTGATCACACACTTGTCAAAGGAACATTAATTAAAGGATTTGATTATTATCAAGCCTTGAATAATCCATTTTCAAGAGCCATCTTCCTTATGTTTTTAATAAGTGAAGTGCATCCTTTTTTAGATGGAAATGGTAGGATAGCACGTGTGATGATGAATGCTGAATTAGTAAAACATGGTAAAACAAAAATAATTATACCTACAGTGTACAGGGATGACTATGTAGGGGCATTACGAAAATTAACAAGGCAACAAGATCCTAAATCTTATATTAGAATGATGCTCAGAGCTCAAGAATTTTGTGCTACTCTAATTGCCGAAGATTTGAATATCATCCAACAACAATTAGAAGAATCCAATGCCTTCAAAGAACATGATGTTGCTCGATTGAAGTTATTAGATTAAAAAGTCTTCAGGCTTGAAAAGGTAATCAGGTTTGAAGAGTAATCGGGTAATCGGGTTAGATGGTGATCAGGTTTTGAAAAAGGTAATCGGGTTATCGGGTAATCAGGTTTGAATGGTGATCAGGTTTTGAAAAAGGTAATCGGGTTATCGGGTAATCAGGTTTTGAATGGTAATCAGGTGATCGTGGAAACAGTTATAGGTCAACAGACTGAAAAAAGGTGATCATTTTAGGGTATAAAACGACAATGTTCATTTTTATTTATTTTGGACAGAAGTGATAAAAATCATTTTTAATAAGTAACTTTGTTGTATATCAGAATTAAAAAACGGAGTTTCCGCTTAAAAAATAAAATAAAATTTAAATTAGAACTATGAAAACTAAAATTTATTTATTCTTATTAATGTTGATTAATTTTAACTCGAATGCTCAATTGAGTTGGTTACAAATGCCAGATTTTCCTGGAGGAAAAAGGTGGGGAGTCGCATCGTTTTCCATAAATAATAAAGGATACATGGGCCTTGGAACAGATGCTAATAGTGTTTATTATAGCGATTGGTATGAATATGACCCCATAACGAATCAATGGACTCAACTAGCAAATCTACCCGCAAATGGAACAGCATTTAGTGTTAGTTTTTCTATAGGATCAAAAGGATATGTAATAGGGGGAGCATCAAATGGCAGGTACTCAAATGCTGTTTATGAATTTGATCCTGCAACGAAAACATGGACCATTAAAACACCTATGCCAGATGGTGGCAGACAAAATGCGGCAGGATTTAGTTTAAATGGATTAGGATATGTCGGGACTGGGTCCAATGGTACAAGTTTAAATGATTTCTATGCATTTGACCCGGTAGCCAATACATGGACACCTAAAGCATCCTTCCCTGGCATTGAACGCAATGGCGCTTCTGGATTTACTGCAGGGGACAAAGGATACATAGGTATGGGTAACAACTCGAATGCTACTTTTTACCCAAATGATTTATATGAATATGATCCAACTCAAGATGTGTGGACACAAAAAGCAAACTTCCCTTTATCCAGTGTTAATTCAGCAACTACCTATTCCTCGTCAAAAGATGGCTATGTGTTGTGTGGCTATTTTTATCAGTATGCCGGTATTACTCATAATCCCATGAATATGTTATATAAATATGCTCCATTAACAGATACATGGACGCTATTAGGTACGTTTCCAGGTTTGCCACGTGGTTATTCAGGTGGATTTACTTTAATGAATGACATTTATATCGGAGCAGGCGCTCAATCCAATGGTGGCAATCCTCGTTTTTCTGATTTCTGGAAGCTGAGTAATGGACTTTCACTTTTTGTAAAAGACCATGACAACTTACTTGACTTTGATATTTTACCAAACCCTTCATCCAAGTATATTTATATTGGTGATATCAAAGGGAAGCAGCCTAAATCTCTTCGAATTTATGACTTCAGCGGAAAACTAATAAAAATACAATCCATTAAAGATGTTAAACAAGCCATCGATATATCTACTTTCAGTAGTGGATTGTATTTTATGGAATTGATAACTAAAGACGGTTATGTTCTGGATTGTCAGTTTATGAAAGAGTAAAGCATTGCTACCAATCTTGGCATTTATTCTAATTTTCAAAACCTTAATGATAGCATTTAATCAAAGTGTGTGAATTCAGATTTTATTTCAATCAGCTTTTATTGTGATTTTATTATCGGAGGTTTTCCTTTTTATATAGTCGTAACAGTTTCAAGGTATGATCTAATGAAGTATGGTCTGTCCAATTCTGATGGCCGGGAATAACGTAATTGGGTTTGCCAAATTTTCTCTTAATCTTTTTTATGGTTGAAGACCATTGTTTTGGATCAGCGTCACTGAGATTACCGAGGTCAACAGCTTCGGTACTTTTAACTAAACATCCACCATATAGAATTTTATTTTTTGGAAACCAAATGACGATGTTGTCTGGCGTGTGT
>Ga0138256_10008885_pt1 | contig 10541 bp, 12 predicted proteins | sample KNB2016incub_MG_FD_105486 | JGI IMG/M metagenome (GOLD analysis project Ga0138256, IMG submission 105486) | Active sludge microbial communities from wastewater in Klosterneuburg, Austria - KNB2014incub_MG | ecosystem: Engineered > WWTP > Activated sludge > Unclassified | place: Austria... | reverse complement strand
GGCTCGATCAGCACTTGCAGCAAATCTGGCAGCATGGCCAGCGTGAACGCAAGCCAGTGGCCGTGTTGTTGGCCGACATCGATTGTTTCAAGGCGTACAACGACCACTATGGCCATCAGGCCGGCGACGAGGCGCTGAAGGCCGTGGCCTCGGTGCACGCGCGCTTCGGGCAGCGGGCACTTGATATGGTGGCGCGGTTTGGCGGGGAAGAGTTCGCGGTCGTTTTGTTCGATACGGGCCCCAGCGAAGCGCTGAGGGTCGGTGAGGAAATCAGGCAACAGGTGCGCGCCCTCAATCTCGCACACGCCGGGTCTGCCGTCACACCCGTGCTGACGGTCAGCGTCGGCATTGCGAGTATGGTGCCATCGGCGAAACGCGATTGCGGCGTCCTGCTGCAGGCGGCCGATCAGGCGCTGTACTCAGCCAAGGACGCCGGGCGCGACCGGGCGCGCCTGCTTGATGTCGACCCCGACGCTACGACACGCTGACGGTCACGGTATTCGACGATTGACCGGGCGGATTGATGATGGCCAGCGTGTACTCGCCTGAGACGTCGAAGACAAGACTCAGCTTCACCAGCGTCGGCGTCGACGCGTCAAGCGCTGTGCCTTTGACAACGGTGACCGTGCCTGTCGGGTCGGTCACGGCCACAGTCAGCCCCGGCGCGAACTGGCTGCCACTGAGTGTTACCGCCTGGGCGACAGTACCCTTGGTCAGGCGGTCGGGAGAGACCCGATCGATCGTCGGCCGCGACTGCGGCACTGGAGGTTCGGGCTGGCCGGCAGGACCGACGTTGACCTTGAGGGGGAACGGATCGGACACACCACCGTCGGTGTTTCTGACCAGGAGCATCGCCGCGCCAGGTTGCGCCAGCACCACGGCAATCTCAAACGTGGTGCTCCGTTGTCCCTGCACTGCCGCGCCAGAGTAGGTTTCCGTATTCCCCTGTGACATGACCTCGACGATCAGGCCCGGGGCAAACCCCGTCCCCGTCACTTTCAGTGTCTGAGGCTTCGGGCTCGTGAACAGGGGCGACGGCGCCACGGCGGTGACGCGCGGAGTCTCAACGGCTCCGATGACGCCCGCCAGGATCACACATGCGAGAGCGGTAGGAAGTGTGCGCATAGGTCCACCCTATGCCCCGGGGCGCCTGCCGGCTGTACGGAAAGGCACACCACTTCTCTCAGTCGCCACCCAGGGCGTTCAGCGCACCACTGGCGACGCGGTCCAGAACAGCAGCGACCGGAAGCCCTGCTGAAGGAAGCCGCCGCTGAACGACTCGAGGCCGCCAAGGCCGTCTGCCGGATTGCGTAGCTCGGCCACCTCTGTGAACCCCGCCGCGCTCACCGAATAGGCACGCAGGCGAATGCGCGGCTGGCCGGGCTGATCGATTTGCGACACCACAAGCAGGCGTCGCTCCGGGTCAAAGGCAATGCGGGCGCCTGTGGCGGTGGTGAGTCGCGCGACGACCGTCGCCGTTGGGATGTCGATCGCCACGAGGTGCTTGTCGTATGTGGCAAACAGATACTGTCCCGACGGGTCGGCATCAAGATACGCCGGTGTCACGAGCGGACCTTTCACCGGCCAGGGCGCCAGCGTGTGTGTGGCCGCATCGATCACGTAGAGGCCCGACTTGTCGGCGACCGAGAAAAACACCTTGCCAGGGACAGCCTCGAGCATGGTGGCATACCAGCCGGGCAACTCAATCACCGGTCCGCGCTCGCCGTTGTCGGTGTCGTAGACGACGATGCCCGATTCGCGGGTGGCGACATACATCTGCTTTCGCGTGGGCTCGTAGGCCAGCCGCGCGGTGCGCCATTGACGGCCGGCCAGTGTGCGCGCCGGCTCGTTGGTGCGCAGGTTCACATAGCCGAGTTCGTCCAGGGTGGTGTAGAACAGCCGGCCAGAGTCAGGTGCCACCTCGATGGTGTCAATGCGCTTGCGCAGCAGTGGTCCCTTGATGCGCGGGTCGCTTTCCCGCAGGTCGACCCAGAACACACCCTCGCGCGATCCGGCATACATGCGCCGATCGACCGGGTCGAAGGCGAAGCTGGAGAAGCCCTGTCCGTCCACGATGGCAGGCACACGAGCGACCTGCGAATAGGGAGGCGTATCGGCGCCGCCTTGCACAGCGACGGCCGCGAGCAGCGTGACGCCAAGTCGAACCAAGAGGACGCGCATCATGGTGAGCACCTTATCCGTTCCGACGGTGGCAAATGGCTGGCAGCTCCATTATCACCGGACCCAATTGGTGAGTCCAGCCAGAGTGGGCGGCGTATCCAAGAGTTCGAATGTCGGCTCGTCCCGCCTGATGGATTGATCACTCGGGCCCCATCCTCGTCCCTCGCACACAGGGCTCGTCCCGCTCGGGTGCGACGCCACCGTCTGCGGTGCCGGGCACACCCCTTGCACTCCCCTGAGGAGCCGGCCGCAATGCCGCGTGCTGGCGCAGTGACGAGGACGCATCGATGTCAGACCGAATGTTGAGGAGAACACCCGTAGTTGTGCGATGGGCCGTGCTGGGCGCATCGCTCGTTGTCGGAGCGTGCGGCAGCAAGTCGCCGACAGCGCCAACCGAGCCAACACCCGTGCCGCCACCCGGCGCGACCGTTGCCATGGTGGCTGAAGGCAAGACCTTGTTCCGCCAGGGCAGTTGCGCGCAATGCCACGGCCAGAACGGTACGGGCGGCGCGTTTGGTCCGCCACTCAATGACTCCATCTACCTGCACAATTCCGGCAGTTTCGAGGAGACGATTGACATCATCACGACCGGGGTGCCTGCAGACAAACTGCTCAGTCCCAGCAGCTTCGTGAACTTCCCGATGTTCCCCCGCGGCAACATGCTCCTGACCGACGCGCAACTACGGTCGGTGGCGGCGTATGTCTGGACGCTCAGTCATCCGCAGGGCTAGGGTCCAGGGTCCAGGGTCCAGGGTCCAGGGTCCAGAGTCCGGGGTCCTAAACGAGGACAGTTGCACTGGTCCATTCGGCCGGGTGCAGGTCGGACCGAAATACCTGGTCGAGCCGTACGATGACCTGGGTGCCGTCGCGGCGAATCGGGAAGCGGTCGAGATTCCGTGTGGCGCGGCCCGAGTGGTAGGCCCCTTCGGGCGTGTAGATGGAGTCGTGTTTCGTGCACTGAAATCGCGCGGCTTTGGTCACCCATTTCACAGCGGCCTGCTCGTGCGGGCATGCCAGCGCGCACGCAAACACACGTCCGTGCAGGCGCACCACGATGGCTGAGGATTGCCGATCGATGGTGACACTGTCGCCGGAGGGAATGGGAAACGCGCGCTCCTGGCCGGCGTGTGTGCTGTCAACGATCGTGAAGCGGAGCGCCCGGAGTTCGATCGGCCGCAGCACACACGCCGCCATCGTGGCGCCAAGACATCCACCCGCCGACCCGAGGAACGCACGGCGTGAGTGGTCAGACATTGCGCAGCAGCGCTCCAAGGAACGTGACCGCCACCCAAAGTGCCAGCGACTGCATCGACGCGGTGCGCACGGGCGCCCAGCGCGACGGTCGACCCGTGCGGGCCGCGCGCTCGGCCTTCGCCAGTCGCGAACCGTTGGACACGAGCCACGCAACCAGGAGCATCTTGATCCAGAAGACAGGTGACCAGAGGTAGGTGTCGATGTTGGCGGCAAACAGCAGCACGCCGCTGATGGTCATTGAGGTGAGTCCTGCCACCACGACCTGGTGAACGCCGCGAATGGCGCGCAACTGCCGCTCATCCCCCGGCGATGCCAGCAGCGTCAGCCGGTCCGCGGCCACCGCACAGCCTCCGCCCACCAGCAGTCCGCCTACGTGGGCGTAGAGGACGGCCGTGCGCACGGCCGCTGACTGCGCATAGATGTCGTTCCATCCTTCAAGCACAGGGCGCCTACCGGTTGCCAAACAGCATCACGGCGTATCCGGCCGTGGCCAGGCCGATCGACGTGAAGGCCAGTGTGCGATGCCGCGATCGTTGGCCGCCGTAATCGGGTCTGGTGACGTCGGGGCGCTGGAGAGCCGTGGCCAGGAAGCCCGCGTCGGCCGCCATCATCAGCAGGCCGTGCGCCAGCCGTCGCTTGCGGCCGTTCGGATTCTTGCGGCCTTCGATCAGATTCCACGCGCCAGTCACGGTGTTGGCGGCGAAGAGTCCGCCGATGCCCCACGCCACCCGCCCGTGCCATTCCCGTTTGCCCGGTGTGGGTTCGTTGAAGATCGAGCGGCCGATGAGCCCCTGCGTCGTCAGCAGCGGCACCATGGCGAGGCTGCCGATTTTGTGGATCTTCGCGCGCGTCCGGTATCCGTCGCTGTAGACAAACGCCGGCGGCGGTGCAGCTGTCTGCGCTGCCACGTTCGCGTCCGGCCACACGATGGCCAGCAGTAACAGAGCGCCCAAAGTGTGTGTTCTCGAAGTTGGATATGCCATGACCTGATGCAGTGCAAGGCACGCGCCATCGGTGTGTCCTCCGAGGCGGCGCCCGTGGCGGGACGAAACACGCGCGAGTGGGACGAACGCGTGTGTCGTGTGTTCGCCTCTCCGAATTGAGACGACGCGCCTTCGCCTTCTTGAATGCCACAACCAAAACAGTGGAAGGCCGAATGCGACGACGTTTCATGGCAGAGTGTGTGACATGCGTGAGTTTCAGTGGCGCACGTTGTCGGCCGTCGTGCTTGCGATTGGCATCGCCTCCGGCGTGATCGCCAACTTCACGTTGACGCCCGCCGAGGTGGATGCCGGCCGCCGATCGACGGTGCTCATCATGAACATGGCGTATTGGGGTTCGTGGGCGTTGCTGATTCCCATCGCAGTGTTTCTGGCGTGGCGCATACGCGCCCGCAACTGGCCGTGGCCGGCGGCCCTGGTCGCACACGCGCTGGTCGGCGCGTTCCTGGCCATGACCCATCTGGCGGTCTTGTCGACGGCGAACCAAGTGCTCGTCTGGGCCACGCTCGGGTACCCGATGACGTGGAGGCGTTTTGCCGTCAGCATCACCTCCACGCCTCGGCTCGCGGTGGAGTGGGAGTTCACGATGTATGCCGCACTGGCGGCGCTGGCTTACGCAATGGCGCTGCAGGCCGAAGTGCGGCGGCGCGCGGTGTCTGAAGCGCAGTTGGAAACGAGCCTGGCGCAGGCCCGTCTCCTCGCGTTGCAGCGGCAACTTCAGCCGCACTTCCTGTTCAACACGCTGCATGCGGTGTCTTCGCTGCTCCGGCGCGATCCCGACGCGGCAGAATCCATGATTGAACGCCTGGGTCGCCTGCTGCGCACGACGCTGCGCGACAGTGCGGCCAACGAGGTCACTCTGGCACAGGATCTGGCGGCGCTCGAGGATTACCTGGCGATCGAATCAGTGCAGATGCGCGAACGGTTGAACGTGACGTTTGCCATCGATGCGGTTGCGCTCGAGGCGAGTGTTCCCGTGTTGTTGCTGCAGCCCCTTGTGGAAAACAGCGTGCGCCATGGATTGCAGCCGCGGGCCCGGGGCGGCAGCGTCCACGTGTCGGCGCGCCGTATCGGCGAGGATTTGTGTTTGCAGGTGCGCGACGACGGGATTGGCCTGACGCCGAGAGAGCCCCACAGTGCCGGCGTCGGTCTTGCGAATACCCGTGGCCGGCTCGAGCAGTTGTATGGGACCCGCCAGTCGTTTGAGATTGCGGAACCCTCCAGTGGCGGCGTCACCGTCAGCGTGACCCTGCCGTTCCGAGTGCCCACCCGGGTGGAGGCGACGGCATGACCACGCTGCGTGTGGTGGTGGTGGAAGACCAGGCTCCGGCCCGGGAGCACCTGCTCAGCTTGCTGTCGGCGCATGCCGACGTGGAGGTGGTGGCGGTGTGCAACGACGGTCGCGCCGCGATCGAGGCACTCGCCGCGTGCCGGGCCGATGTGGTGCTCCTGGACATCCAGATGCCCGAATGTAATGGCTTCGACGTGATTCGCGCCGTCGCCCCCGAGCACATGCCGCCGGTCATCTTTGTCACCGCGTACGAGGACCATGCGGTGCACGCCTTTGAAGTCCGTGCGCTCGACTACCTGGTGAAGCCGTTTACCCGCGCACGTGTGGACCAGGCGCTGGCCACCGCCCGGGCGCACACGCATCAGCGGCGGGTCACCGAGGCCGCCGCGCGCCTGGCCGCGCTGGTTGCGCCAACCGCGCCGATAGCGCCCGCAGACCGCCTGGCCTTGAAGCGGCGCGAGGGCACGGCATTTGTGGACCCCGGTGAGGTGGAATTCGTGCGCGCGAGTCGCAACGACGTGATCCTGTCCACCGGCACCGCCGACTACCGGTATCGCGCCACGCTCACGGAGATGCGTGAAACGCTGGGCGCCATGTTCGTGCAGGTGCACAGGTCGATGCTCGTGAATTTCGATCACGTACAGCCGGTCATCCTTGTCACTGACGGGACGGTCCGAGTCCGGCTGACAAGCGGCCGGGAGGTCAGGGTGTCGTCGGCGTTTCGTGCAGACGTCGAGGCGCGCTTGAGGACGCGTGGATAAAATGAAGGGATGCCCCCAGCCCTGCGGCTCGCCAACCTCCGGAAGGCCTACGGCGATGTCATCGCCGTCAACGGCCTGAATCTCGAGGTACCGGCCGGGCAGTGCTTTGGGCTGCTGGGGCCCAATGGCGCAGGCAAGACCACGACCATCGAGATTTGTGAGGGACTCACCACGCCCGATTCAGGTGTGGTCGAGGTGCTGGGCCGGACGTGGGCGCGTGATGCAGCGGCGCTGCGCCAGAGGCTCGGGATTCAGCTGCAGGATACGCAACTCGCCGACAAACTGACGGTCTTTGAGACGGTCCGGCTGTTTCGCAGCTTCTACCACCACGGGCCGGCTCCCGATGACGTCATCGCATTGGTGCAACTCGAGGAGAAACGCGCGGCGCGGGTGATCGAGTTGTCGGGTGGGCAGAAGCAGCGCCTGGCCCTGGCGTGTGCGCTTGTCGGCGACCCGGAGCTTCTGTTCCTGGACGAGCCGACCACCGGCCTGGATCCGCAGGCGCGCCGCCAGTTATGGGACCTCATCGATACCTTTCGCAAAGCCGGCAAGACCATCCTGCTCACCACGCACTACATGGATGAAGCCGAGCGCCTGTGTGACGATTTGGCCATCATGGACCGGGGCCAGGTGATTGCGCGGGGCACACCGCGCGGACTCATCGATGCCACAGGCGACGGACAGACCGCCACGCTCGAGGACGTCTTTGTCACGCTGACCGGAAGGCATCTGCGCGATGACTAGACTCGCAGATCATCCGCTCGTCCAACTCACGCTTGTACGTGTGCGCGAGTTCACGCGCGAACCGGAAGCCGTCTTCTGGTCACTGCTGTTTCCCGTACTCATTACGGTTGGTCTGGGTATCGCCTTCCAGAGCCGCCCGCCCGACGTCCTGAAAGTGGCCACCACCTCTGCCACCCTCGCATCGTCGCTGCGGTTGGAGCCGGGGCTGGACGTGGTGCAGCTCGAGCCGGTGGCCGCGGCCCGCCAGTTGGCGATCGGTGGAGTCGTGCTGCTGGCGGAACAGTCGGCGGACGGTCTGGTGACCTACAGATACGACGACACGAATCCCGAGAGCCGGACGGCGCGCATGCTGGCCGATCGTGCGATCCAGCGCGGGGCCGGCCGCGCAGATCCTGTGGCCACCACTGACATGCTGGTCCAGGAGGTGGGTTCGCGTTACGTGGACTTTCTCGTGCCCGGCCTGGTCGGCCTCGGGGTCATGACCAACACGTTGTGGGGCCTGTCATTCTCCATCGTCGATTCGCGCCGCCGGAAGCTGACGAAACGGTTGATGGCCACGCCCATGTCCCGTGCGCATTACCTGCTGTCGTATTTGGTGTGGCGCCTGCTCGTGCTGGTGGTGGAAGTGGGCGTGCCCGTCGCGTTTGGCGCGTGGGCGTTTGGGGTGCCGGTCCGGGGCAGCCTCTCCGCGCTTGTCGTGATTTCTGTCGTGGCGTCGCTGTCGTTCAGTGCCCAGGCGCTGCTGCTCGCCAGCCGCGCACGGACGATCGAGGCGGCGTCAGGTCTGGTCAACCTGATGTCGGTCCCGATGTGGATCCTGTCAGGCGTCTTCTTCTCGGCACAGCGGTTCCCTGACGCCGTGCAGCCGTTTATCGCCGCGCTGCCGCTGACCGCGCTCAACGATGCGCTGCGCGCTCATATGCTGCAGGGCGCGAGTCTGGCGGAGGTGGCGCCGCAACTCGGTGTGCTGGCAGCGTGGCTCGTGATCTGCTTCGCGCTCGCCTTGAGGCTGTTCCGCTGGCGATGACGTCCGTCGGAGCGCAACTACTCCATGACGCTGTGCGAGTACTTGATCCCATCGGCCATACGGCGCAGATAGACGACGCCCTTGGTCTTTGATCCGTCCGCCACGCCATTGATCGAGAGCTCCACCCACTCGCCACGCGTGCGTCCCGCGGTGACCGTTAGCGCGGTCATGTCCCACACCGGGTCATACGCCCGTAGCATCGTCCAGAACAGACTTGTGTCGGCCTTGGTGGAACGCATCGCGGGATTGGCAGGCGAGAAACATCTGGTGATAGCCGTCTCGTCTCTTTCGGCGACGGACGTGCGGCAGGCCTGCAAGGCCTTGGCCTCGGCGCTGGCGGCTGCATTGGCTAGAGGCGCGAGAGGGGCAGGCACGGCGATAGGCACGTCGAGCGTGATGTTGATCCCCATGCCCTTGCCGGCGTCGTAGCTGCCGGCCGCCACTTTGACCGTGCCGCGCACGTGCCCGGCCTCGATTCGGAGTTTGCTGCCTTCGAAGACCTCAGGGTTCATGCAGAACGCGCAGCTCACGTTTCCGCCGAGTTCGTATGTGGTGCCCTGGTAGGCGCCGGTCTTGCTGTCTACAAAGAGATCGACGTACCCCGCGCCGGCGCGCTGGTCGTTCAGTTCGAATCCGATGTCGATGACGGTCGCCAGCGCCTTCTGATCCAGGGCTCGGCCTGACAAGCGAATCCGAATCACCGGGTCGCCGAACTGGCCGACGCCAGGGAACGCGAACGCATCCACCAGCTTCAGCGTCTTGCCACCCTTCGTAATGACTCCCGTTGCGGAGGCGGCTGGCGCTGCTGACGCGGACAACGCCGCGGATGCGACAACCACCGCGATTGCACCAAGAACGAGACTAGGCAGATGTCGTTTCATGATGCGGATGCTACCACTCAAGTCCCGGGCCGGGGGTCCAGGGGCCAGGGTCCAGAGTCCAGAGTCCAGAGTTCGGGGTCCTGGGGTCTAGGGTCCAGCGTCCGAGGTCCTGAAGTCCTGGGGTCCTGGAGTCAAGAATGCTCCGTGCCCAGCGTTGTCTCTGTGTCTCTGTGTCTCCTGTGATCCGTCGTGAGCGCCGTCGTGATCTCTCTTGCGACTGCGCCCGCCGATCGGCTAACTTTCGACCCATGAAACACATCACCTCTTTGATCGCGGCCGGACTCTGTCTCGTGGCCGGTGTTGCCGCTGCCCAGACTCCGCCGCCCACCACGCCACCGACCGCCGCCGGAGGCCGTGGTCAGCGGCCGCCGCAGACGCCCGAACAGCAGGCCGCCGCCGCTGCGCGCCGCGAGGCTGAGCAGAACGCGCCGCGGCCCATCGAGGCGCTCGACAGCGTCTGGATGGAAGAACTCACGTGGATGGAAGTGCGTGATGCCATCAAGGGGGGCAAGTCCACGGCACTGATCCTGACCGGCGGTGTGGAATCAAACGGTCCGCACCTGGCAACCGGCAAACATAACTTCGTCCTCAAGGTCATGGGCGAAGCCATTGCGCGCAAGTTGGGCAACGCCCTCGTCGCGCCCATCGTGACCCTCGAGCCAGGGCGGCCTGACTCGGCGAGGGTTGCGCCCGGCAGCGTGTTCCTGTCGCAAGAGACGTATCGTGCCGTGCTGACTGATATGGCCACGAGTCTCAAGGGAATGGGGTTCACCACCGTGATCCTGATGGGCGACAGCGGTGGCAATCAGGGCGGCATGAAAGCCGTGGCTGAAGCACTTACCGTCAAGTACGCCGATGGGCCGACACGCTTCATTTTCATTCCTGAGTACTACGACTATTCGTCGGTGCAGAAACTGGTGCAGGCCAGCGGCATCCCCGAGCAGATCACGATCGGTGCGAGCCAGGGTTCCGACGGCCTGCACGAGGAATATGGGATCGACGCGCTCATGGCGCTTTACGACCCAAAAACCATTCGCCTCGAGCAGCGCACCAAGGCGGGCCGGGCGACGATCAACGGCGTCAGCCTGTTGCCGCTCGAGAAGACGCTGGAGATGGCGAAGAAGATCGTCGAACTCCGAACGAAGTTGACTGTGGACGCGATCGCGAAGGCGCTGGCGCCGAAGTAAGCCCACTTCGCGCCCGCAGTGATCCATGGAGGCGGCACTCAACCCCGCGCTACTGACGGCCCCCAACACGCCTTCATGGATCTTTCATGGTGAATGACCTTGAACACAGGCCGGGGCAGACGACGTGATAGCGTCGGCAGACGATGAGTGATGCGGCACACGTTTCTGATCGCAGCCGGTTGCGCGACATCGCCATCCGGGCGATGCGCGAGCG
>Ga0138256_10008883_pt1 | contig 10542 bp, 6 predicted proteins | sample KNB2016incub_MG_FD_105486 | JGI IMG/M metagenome (GOLD analysis project Ga0138256, IMG submission 105486) | Active sludge microbial communities from wastewater in Klosterneuburg, Austria - KNB2014incub_MG | ecosystem: Engineered > WWTP > Activated sludge > Unclassified | place: Austria... | reverse complement strand
TTTGGATATGAATTTAGTGTTGAAGATACCGTTTGGATGGGAGCACAACCAAAGCTTGCAGAACTTGCCGCATTAATTGGAATTGAAAATTCTGAATCAATAGATAAACTTGAAAAGTTTTTAATATCAAAAAAGAAAAAACAAACTAAGTTTCATTTTCTTCCAACTTATCGTGGTGATCAATCACTTAAAATTGCAAATTTGCTTGGCGAAAATCCTTATAAACTAAAAAGTAAATTTTCTAAAAAATTAATCGAAGCGGTTGTTGCTCAACGTTCTCTTAAAGCTGAAGAAGAAGTGGCAGAGATAGAATATGCAATGGAAATTGCTTACCAGATGCACACGACTGCAATGAAAATGGCAAAGCCTGGTGTAATTGAAAGAGACATCGCCGGCGCAATTGAAGGAATTGCTCTTTCTGTTGGAAGTGGCGTATCATTTACTCCAATCGTTTCTAAGAACGGACAAATATTACACAATCATCACTACGGAAATGTTTTAAAGGAAGGTGATTTACTTGTTTGTGATTCTGGTGCAGAATCTTTACTTCACTATGCAAGCGATATTACACGTACAACTCCGGTTGGCGGAAAGTTTTCTTATAAACAACGCGAGATTTATGAAATTGTTCTTACTGCACAAAAAAATGCTATCAATATGATTAAACCTGGCGTTAAGCATGTTGATGTACACTTGACGGCTGCAAAAATTATAGCGGCTGGTTTATCACAAGTTGGTTTGATGAAAGGTGATTTGAATGCCGCTGTTAAAGCTGGTGCACATGCACTTTTCTTTCCACACGGACTTGGACATATGATGGGGCTTGATGTACACGATATGGAAAACCTTGGTGAAGATTTTGTTGGCTATGATGAAAAAACAAAGCGCAGCGATCAGTTTGGATTGGCATATTTAAGATTAGCTAAAGAATTAAAACCGGGTTTTGTTTTTACTTGCGAACCTGGAATTTATTTTATTCCTGAACTCATCGATCAGTGGAAGGCTAAGAAAAAATTTAAAAACTTTATTGATTATGATAAGGTTGAAGAGTATCGTGACTTTGGCGGAATAAGAATTGAAGATAATATTCTTGTTACACAAACAGGCTACAAAGTTCTTGGTCGTCCAATCCCAAAAGAAGTTGATGATGTAGAAGCCTGGGCAAAAAGTTAATACCTGTAACCACAGAGGCACAGAGAGCTCTGTGACTCTGTTTCTCTGTGGTAAAATTTTCTTAGTTCCTTTTTGCTTCAGAAAATTCTCTTCCAGCTTTTAACGCATCTATGTTTAGCTGAACTATCTTCTCCCCTTTTCTTTCAAAGATTTTCTTTATTCCGTTTTCAAGTGATTGATATGGAATATCTATAAACGGAGAAGCAGCACCAAGTATTACCATATTTGATGATCGTGGAGATTTTACTTGTCTGGCTATTTCATCAGCGTTTATTGCAATGTTGTGCGGAAGTTTTTCGATCTCAGCAATCAGCACTTTCATATCCGGGTAATCTGTTATGTTAACAAATGGAGTTGTGTTTGTAACGAGCCATCCATTTTCTGAAAGCCACGGCAGGTAGCGTAGTGATTCCATTGGCTCAACAGAAATTATTATATCTGCTCTTCCTTCAGGAATTAAATCGCTGGCAATTTCTTTTTCAGAAATTCTTAGATGAGATTGTACCGCACCGCCGCGCTGACTCATTCCGTGGACTTCTGCCTGTTTTAAGTAAAGATGATTTTCTAAAGCGGCCATCCCAACAACTGCAGCGATAGAAAGAATACCTTGTCCGCCAACGCCTGATAGTATTATGTCTGATTTCATTTCACAACCTCTTCCACTTTAACTCTAACATCTTTCTTACTTCTTGCTAAAGTTTGGATACATTCCCTTCTAGGGATTACAACTGAAACACCTTCATACAACATTTCTTCTCTAAGGACTTTTACCATTTCATCGTGATATTTTGGTAATGGAGTTAAAACTTTTACGTGTTCTGGTTTTACACCTAAACCAATACAAATTTCTTCCAATCTGCCTGTTGCGTGTGAAGCTTGTCCTCCTGTCATTCCGGTTGTTCCATTATCAGAAATAATAACAGTCATTGGAGTGTTTTCAACAATTGCATCAAGCAAAGCAGTCATTCCGCTATGAGTAAAAGTCGAATCACCAATAACTGCAATTGCAGGATGAACGCCGGCATCAGCCGCACCTTTAGCCATTGTTATAGATGCGCCCATATCAACGCAGGAATTAATTGAATTCCACGGAGGAAGTGCACCAAGTGTATAACATCCGATATCTGAAAAAACCTTTTGCTTGCCAAATTCTTTCATCGTTTCGTTAAGTGCATTGTAAATATCTCTGTGACTGCAACCGGCACAAAGTTCGGGTGGACGATTTGCTACGATTGAGGGAACTTGTTTTCCAATCTTTACTTCTAACCCTAAAGCTTTGGCAACAATATCTGGATTCAATTCACCATCACGCGGAATTGTTCCATCCAACCTTCCCTTAATCTTGCTGTTCTTATCTAAGTAACCTTTTAACATTTCTTCAACAAGCGGATATCCATCTTCTAGAATCAAAATATGCTCACATTCATTAACAATTTTTTCAACTTTAGAAAAAGGTAACGGATACTGGCCAAGCTGCAATACAGGATGTGGGAATTTTCTTTCAGGATAATTTTCCATTAAATAATTAAATGCAATTCCACACGCAATTATGCCGAGTGATTTATTTCTTGCGGGATAATAAGTATTAAAAGATGATCTTTCTGCTTCCTGTTCCATAAGTGATTGCAATCCCAACAAACCTTTATATCTTTTTCTTGCGTTTGATGGAAGAAGAACAAATTGAATCGGATCTTCAGGATATTTTAATTTGTTCTCTTGTTTCAACGGACGAGTTTCAATTCCTGCTCGTGAATGTGCGAGTCTTGTAGTTATGCGCATCATAATTGGAATTTTTAATTTTTCAGAAAGTTCAAATCCCTCATAAGCCATATCATAAGCTTCCTGCTGACTTGCAGGTTCAAAAATAGGAATCATTGCAAACTTGCCGAAGAAACGTGAGTCCTGTTCATTTTGTGATGAGTGCATTGAAGGATCATCAGCAACAGTTACAATCAATCCGCCATTAACACCGGTTATTGCAGAATTGATAAACGCATCAGCAGCAACATTTAAACCAACGTGCTTCATACAAACCATTGCACGTTTACCGGCGTAACTCATTCCAAGTCCGGCTTCCATTGCAGTTTTTTCATTTGCAGACCATTGGCTATGCAGTTTTCTTTCAACTGCAGTTTTATTGTGTTGAACGTACTCGGTTATTTCTGTGGATGGTGTTCCGGGATAAGCATAAACGCCAGACATTCCCCCATCAATTGCGCCTTGAGCAATAGCCTCAGCGCCTAGTAACAAAAGTTTTTCCATTATTCCTCTCCTTCTGTTTTCCAGAATGGAATTTCAAAATTTTTAATGATCAAAAATAAGGAAAGGAAATCTGTTTTCTTACTTTTATTTGATAGAATGTTGTAAATACTATTCTTAATTAATTAGTATAACCAAAACAAATCCATCAATAGATTCTTACTTTTAGATCAATGTTATTTATTTTACGATTATGATTTTAGAAGAATTACAAAAACAAAAAACTGATAATGGAATTATTTATCTGAACGAAATCGATAAATCTTTTGAAATTTTATATCAGCAACTGCTTAAAAAAGAAAAACGATTTTATGATAATGATGAAGTAAAACTTTTACCTTACTCATCTCAAAGAAATCCTTATAAAAAAGAATGGCAATTACGAGTAAGAACTTTTTTAAGATTCAGGTATTATCTTTCCACAAAAAAAACAAAACTTAATATTCTTGATGTTGGCTGTGGAAACGGCTGGTTAATTGGGCAACTGGCAAAAGAATTTGATCACAACTATTTTGGAATTGATACAAACCTGGTTGAACTTGAACAAGCTGATAAATTATTTTCGAGTGAAAAGGTAATTTTTATTTATGGTGATATTTCAAAAGCTACACTTCCTACAGATACGTTTAACATTGTAATACTAAATTCAACTTTACAATATTTTAAAGATGTTGATGTTTTACTAAAAGAGTTGCTAACAATTTCCAAATCTTATGGTGAAGTTCATATTCTTGATACACCATTCTATTTAGCAAATGATTTGATTCGAGTAAAAAATAATTCGTTAAAGCATTTTAGCTCAATTGGATTACCGGAAATGACGCAGAAATTTTTTCATCATACTACTGATGAACTTAAATATTTTAGAAATCAATTACTTTACAATCCAAATTCTATTAAAAATAAATTGTCAAATATATTCTTTGAAGAAGATTCTCCATTTTCCTGGATAATGATAACCCGGTAATAAAAGTATCATGAAACAAAGTTTAAATATTTTGGGAAAGTATTTTTCTGCAAAGACTCTTTGGATATTGCTTGGCGTTGGTGTTATACACTACGCAATTTATATCTTCTTTGTCTCTGGCAGTTTAACTTATGATGCTCAGCCAGACAACACAAAAAAAATACTTTTTGTAGTTCAAAGAATTTTAATCGGGTTACTTTTTTTTATTGCAATTATCAACATCAATAAAGTACCTATAAAAGAGACCTGGATTGCGTGGATAATTTTTTCAGGATTACTTGCAAGAGTTGTTTTAATTCCATCATCACCAATTCTTGAAGATGATTTTTACAGATATTTGTGGGATGGCGCTGTAACTGCAAATGGATTTAATCCTTATGTACAAAGCCCTCAGGATGTACTTGATAAAAACATTAACGTGCCGGATAAAATTTTAGATTTGGCAAAAGAATCCGGCGAAGTGATTAATAAAATTAATCATCCAAAAATAAAAACACTTTATCCTGCTCTTTCACAACTCACTTTTGCAGTTTCATATATAATATTTCCATGGAGTGTGGTTGGATGGAAATTTGTAATGTTAATCGGAGATATTCTTTTACTTTTCTTTCTAATAAGAATTTTAAAGGAACTAAAACTACCAATTGTATTCATTTCAATTTATTGGTTAAATCCTATTGTGCTTCACGAGTTTTTTAACACAGGTCATTATGATTTATTTGCTTTGCTCTTTACAGCAATTTCAATTTATTATTTTTTAAACAATAAATATCTAACATCAAGCGCAATGCTTGCTTTGGCTGTTGGATTTAAATTGTGGCCGGTTTTAATCTTTCCAATATTTTTAAGAAGATTAACAATTCAAAAATGGAAATTAATTTTAAATGGAATTGTGTTTTCACTTGTTGTAATTATAATATTCATTCCTGTTTTACTTGCCGGTTATGATGAGAATCAAGGATTTATGAAGTATGCAACTAACTGGATAAACAATGCAGCATTTTACACTTTATTAAAAGATGGAATAGAATTATTTACAACAACATTTAAAATCTATTACGTTTGTGCTGATTGCGTTGCACGATGGATTGTTGGCGGAATTGTATTTATCACCTTGTTATTTCTAATACGAAAACCGGCAAAAAATAATTTAGATATTACAGATAAAATATTAATGATTATTGCTATTTCATTTTTAATTAGCCCAACACAATTCCCGTGGTACCTTACTTGGATGATTTTAACGCTTGTATTCAGTCCTAAAGTTTCTTTGTTGATGTATGCTTTTTTAATTCCACTTTACCATTTAAATCCTTTAAGCGGATATTTTATTTACATACAACATATTCCGGTTATACTTTTATTTATTTATGAAATAAAAAAAGGTGCTGGCTTTGGATATTTTAATCGAAGCCAACTCCTAAATGAGAACTAATAATTTTAGTTCATCGGAACATCGATAATTATAAAATAAGCATCATTTAAAACTTCAATTTCAAATTGATGTGTTTCATAAATCCCGATAGCATCTCGTTTAAATAAATCTTCCTCAACAGTTTTAATTTGCCCATCAATCAAAAATATATATGCACCATTTACTAAATTAGAAATCCTATAATTTACTTTGCTTCCTTTATCAAACTTTCCAAGAAATATTTCAGCATTTTGATGAATGTAAAGCGAATCCTTTTTATTTAATCCGGAAACTGCGGGAATTAATTTGTTGTTTCTGTTTTCTATAGAAAATTTCTTCTGATCATATCTTGGCTTTATATTATTTTCCTTTGGAAAAATCCAGATTTGCAGCAAGCTAACATCTTCTTTATCAGAAGGATTAAATTCTGAATGCGTGATTCCAGAGCCTGCAGACATTACCTGAATTTCATCTTTATAAATTACTGATCCTGTTCCCATACTATCTTTATGCTCAAGTGCACCATCTAAAATTATAGTTATAATTTCCATATTATTATGTGGATGAGTGCCAAATCCAGATGAAGGTTTTACATTATCATCATTTAAAACTCTAAGCAAACCAAAATTCATCAAGGCTGGATTATAATAATTAGCAAAGCTAAAACTGTAGTTTGTATTAAGCCACCCATAATTTGCCTTTCCCCTATCTTCAGATCTGTAAATAACTTTTTTCATTTTTTACCTTACTTTATCATAAAATAATTTTATTTTAAAAGTATGTTATAACACTTTATTTGTCAATCATCTAGCTCACATCAGTATTTCATATTTTAGAGAAGTAGAATCTTTCAAAAAAATAACATATATATGGTTTAGAATTGATTTTATGATTGTAAAAAAATTGAAATACAACACCCGAATAGTTGCAGCAACATTATTAATTGTGATACTTATCATTTCACAAATTGATTTAATTGCACAAGAATATAATCTGAGACAACTTAGAATTGAAGATGGTTTATCTCAAAGCACCATTTTTGCTTCTTTACAGGATAGCAAAGGTTATATGTGGTTTGCTACCAGAAGCGGCTTAAACCGCTATGATGGATATTTATTTAAAGTCTTTTATAATGATCCAAAAGATCCAACTTCTCTTTCGGATGATGGAACCAATTCCCTTTTTGAGGATAAGAATGGATCACTCTGGATTGGTACTATATATGGGAATATAAATAAATATGATAGAAAATCTGATACGTTTATCTATAAAAACGTTACTACATTTTTAAAATCTATTCCTGAACAAGTTGAAAACTTTTATGAATATCCACTTTCATTTTCTAGAAATCAAAACACAACAATTACAACAATTACCGAAGATAAATATGGTTATTTGTGGATTGGAACCTGGGGCAAAGGTATAATTAGAATTGATAAAAATTTTAAAGTAATAAAGCATTTTTATGTTGATAATAATGATTCAAACGGACTTACCACCAATCGAATAATGGATCTTCAATTTGATGAGAATGGAAAATTGTGGATTGCAACTTTTGGTGGTGGACTTATAAGGATGACAGCAGATAATTCTTCCAGCAATGATATTTTTTCATTTGAAAATATTGTAAAAGGTGGTGATAATTTTTCTTTACCAGATAATAATTTGTTAACACTATTTCAAGATTCAAATAAAAATTTTTGGTTAGGCTCGTTTTATGGTGGAGTGTTTAAAATTAATAATTCTGACTTGAACTTGCCTTTAAGTAAAATAAAATTTGATCGTAAGCAATGCCCAATTACTGGTGATCAAACTAGCAGAAACACTGTGATGGCAATTGCAGAAGATAAAAATCAAAATATTTGGTTTGGAACTTTTGGCGGTGGTTTAATTAAATTTTCTACAAAAAAAAATCAGTCTGAGCATTTTTTTAGTGATCCATTTAATGAAAACTCGCTGGGTGACAATGACGTACTTTCTCTGTCAGTAGATAAATCTGGTATGATTTGGGCGGGTTCACATTTAGGTTCAGGCGTTACTAAAATCCAGGTTAACAATGCCAAGTTTAATATTATAAAACACGAAGCTGGAAAAAGTAATTCGTTAAACGATAATGTTGTGTGGTCAATCTATAAGGACATAAATAATATTCTTTGGGTTGGTACATACAAAGGGGGATTAAATCGAATCGATTTGAATAGCAATACTTTTACAAGTATTTCAAAATCTCAAAAACAAAATTCTCTTAGCAGCTATCATATAAGAGTTATAAAGGAAGATTCTTTTAATAATTTGTGGGTTGGTACTTATGATGGCGGATTAAATATCATAAATAAAAACTCTTTTAAATCTTTTGTTTACAAACACAACCTGGTTGATAAACAGAGTATAAGCAGTAACCAGATACAGGATGTTTTTATTGAATCTGATAGTATATACTGGATTGCAACTTTTGGCGGTGGATTAAACAAAGTTATTGTAAAAGGTAATCCACTAAATCAAAAATTAAAATTTGTTCACTACAAGTTTGATGAAAATAATTCCGAATCAATTAGCGATAACAGAGTTTACAAACTCTTCAAATCTAAAGATGGATTTTTTTGGATTGGAACTTATGGTGGCGGGTTAAATCAATTTGATCCTTTAACTGGTAAGTTTAAAAGATATCCTATTAACTCTGGTCAAAATGATAAATATAATATCGAAAACTTAATGACCATATTTGAAGATTCACAAGGCACAATGTGGTTGGGTTCTTATGGTGGAAGCTTAACTAGTTTTGATAGAAAATCCAATAAGTTTAAACGATACTCGTATAGAGAAGGATTAACAAGTGGTGTTGTTTACGGCATTCTTGAAGATGATTCCAAAGACTTGTGGATAAGTTCTGATGATGGAATTTTTAAACTTAATCTTGCTACAAAACAAATTAATAGATATGATATACAAGATGGTGTACAAAGTTTAGAGTTTAGCGGCGGTGCTTATTTTAAAGATGAAATTGGCAATATATATTTTGGGGGAATAAATGGGTTAAATATTTTTAATCCTAAAAATATAAAATCAAACAAGTATATACCTTCAGTAGTAATAACATCTATAAAAGTTTTTAATGAACATATAAAAGGCGAACGAAAAGAAATTACTCTTGATTACAAACAAAATTTTATCACATTTGAATTTTCTTCTCTCGATTTTTCTGATCCGCAAGACAACCAGTATGCTTATATATTAGAAGGACTACAGGATCAATGGCAAACTACAGATGCTTCAAGAAGAATGGCAACATTTACAAATATTTCGCCTGGCACTTATATATTTAAAGTTAAGGGCTCAAACAGTGATGGAGTTTGGGCTGATAATTATGCTTCAATTAAAGTTGTAATACTTGGTCCGTTTTGGCAAACATGGTGGTTTATTACATTAGTAATAATTCTGCTTGCAGCAATTTTATATTATATCAGCACTTTAAGGATTAAAAACTTGCTTGCAATTGAAAAATTAAAATCTAAACTTGCTGCGGATTTACATGATAATATCGGTTCAGGTTTAACAGAAATTTCTATACTTAGTGAAGTTGCCACAAGCAAAATAAATTCTGACAAAAATAATTCAGGAAAAGAATTAAGTAAGATAAGTGATATTTCGCGTCAGCTTGTTGATAACATGAGTGATATTGTTTGGGTTGTAAATCCTAAACGAGATTCTTTGCACGATTTAATTCTTCGTTTAAAGGATTCTTATTCAGAAGTTCTAGGATCTTTAGGAATTTCTTTTAGAGCAAAGGATTTAGAAAAGTTAAAAGATGTAAAACTTCCTATGGATATAAAACAGAATTTGTACTTAATATTTAAAGAAGCAATTAATAACAGCTTAAAACATAGTAGTTGCAAACACATAACTCTTGAAGCAAATTTTAGAAACGATGTTCTTGAAATTTCGCTTAACGATGATGGAAAAGGGTTTGACAATAATTCTATAACTACAGGAAACGGTCTTAGAAATATTGAAAACAGGGCCAAACAAATTGGTGGAAAAATTAAAATAAAATCTGCTCCAAATACAGGTACAACTATTAGATATATTGGTAAAGCAGGCAATATTGGTAAATTAAAATTTCTATTTAATCAATGATAAACGTAGCAATTGTTGAAGATAACACAACCATAAGAGAAGGCTTAGCAGCATTAATAAACGGAACTGATGGATATAAATGTGTTGGTGCTTTTGGTGATGTTGAATCTTTTCTTCCCAAAATAAATGTTCTAAATATTAATGTTGTTTTAATGGATATTGGTTTGCCCGGAATGAATGGAATTGAAGGTGTTAAAAATGCAATCAAAAAAAATCCTGATATAAATGTTTTGATGTTAACGATTTATGAAGAAAGTGAATTTGTTTTTGATGCATTATGTTCCGGAGCGTGTGGTTATCTTGTAAAAAAAACTCCGCCGGCTAGATTACTTGAAGCAATTAAAGATGCTAATGATGGCGGCTCACCAATGAGTTCGAGAATAGCACGACAGGTTATAACTGCATTTAAAGAAGGTAAAGGAATTTTATCTCAGGAAAAAGATTTTGATTTAAGTGACAGAGAAGTTGAGGTTCTTAACCTGCTTGCAGAAGGATATAATTACCAGGAAATTGCTGAAAATCTTTACATTAGTGTTGATACTGTTAGGCATCATATCAGAAATATCTACAAAAAACTTCACGTACATTCACAATC
>Ga0138256_10008882_pt1 | contig 10542 bp, 10 predicted proteins | sample KNB2016incub_MG_FD_105486 | JGI IMG/M metagenome (GOLD analysis project Ga0138256, IMG submission 105486) | Active sludge microbial communities from wastewater in Klosterneuburg, Austria - KNB2014incub_MG | ecosystem: Engineered > WWTP > Activated sludge > Unclassified | place: Austria... | reverse complement strand
TGAGGATAGAGGACCCCCGGAGGACATCAATAGCGTGGTTTCGACTCGGCATAGATATATTGTAATGGATAACGCGTACGCCAAAAGTCAAAGTTGTGCTAGAGATCACCATCCCAAAGTGCGCGACATGAGGTAAAATGAACCATGCGACTCTACAACACGCTCAGTCGATCAATCGAGGATTTCAAGCCGCTGCTTGGACACAAGGTGGGTTTATATTGCTGCGGACCAACAGTATATGATTTTACTCACGTTGGACACTTGCGCAAGTACACGATGGATGATGTGCTCAAGCGAACACTGAAATATTTTGGCTTCGAAGTGAAGCATGTCATGAATATCACTGATGTTGGACATCTTTCTGATGATGCTGATAGTGGCGAGGACAAGATGGAAAAAGGTGCAAAGAAATATGGCAAAACGGTGTGGGAAGTTGCCGATATGTACACTGATTTTTTCAAACGATCTATGCAGCTCATGGGAGTGATGCCGCCTGATGTGACTAGTAAAGCGACAGAGCACATCCAGGGTATGATTGAGATGATCAAAATACTTACTAGTAAGAGATATACATACGAAACAAGTGAGGCAGTTTATTTTGACACGACAAAGTTCGCGACATACGAAGCTTTGTCTGGTCAGAAACAAGAAGACAAACAAAAAGCAGTCCGCACAGAAGTCGTGGATGATCAAAACAAGAAGAATCCTGCGGATTTTTCGCTCTGGTTCAAACGTGTGGGTAAATTTGCCGATCATGCGATGTATTGGAGTTCACCGTGGGGAGATGGCTTCCCGGGCTGGCATATCGAGTGTAGTGCGATGAGTCGACAGTACCTCGGAGATCAGATCGATATCCATACGGGTGGCATTGACCATATACCCGTACATCATACGAACGAAATAGCTCAATCAGAAGCAGCCACCGGCAAACACCCATTTGTAAAGTATTGGGTGCATCACAACATGCTTATGGTTGAAGGAACCAAGATGAGTAAATCTCTCGGAAATTTTTTGACGATCGATGATATTGTAAATAAAGGGTATGATCCGATGGCGCTTCGCCTGCTCTTTCTCCAAACACATTATCGTAGCGAGATGAACTTTACATGGGCTGCACTCGATGCTGCGCAAACTGCATACACGCGTATGGTGGAAAGATTGACGCATGAGGGCATAGTAGATGTACAGCTGGATACGCAGTTCAAAGCAGCACTCAAAAATGATCTCGATACTCCCGTTGCGCTGTCAATACTCATGAGTACGAAGAATCACGAACAGGCGAGTCGATTTGCACATGTATTGGGTCTCGAGTTAAAGCCCATCCAAAAAGCATCTGTTGAGGTGCCCTCGGAGATTTCTGTCCTTGCTGAAAAAAGAAATGATGCAAAAAAAGCAAAAGACTTCAAGATGGCTGATGCACTACGTGTTCAAATAGAGTCAAAAGGATACAAAGTGCTTGATAACAAAGATGGAACGTATAAAGTAGTTCATGTATAATCCTATCCACTATCCTAGGATAGAGGTATGAACACATTCTCATTCACCATAATCTTTCTAGCGGTTGGATCAACGATCGTGAGCTATGTGTGGGCCACTACGTCAGGACCTCTTCAGAGACATGTGAAGTCAATGTTCTCCGGGACTATCTTGATTCAGCTATTTGCCAATATCCTCCATATATTTTCAGGATTCATTTTCCCTTTGCCGCTCGAGCTTGATATACCTATTCGTTCACTCGGATTGACGATATTTACTATTGGAATATTTATCGCTGTATGGGCAAAATATTCGATGCGACGCAACTGGGGTATGCCAGGGCAACATGATGAAAAGAAGCAAACAGAACTAGTAACTGCTGGTCCGTATATGTACACACGCAATCCGATATATCTTGGAGCAATCCTTATGAACTTTGGCGTCGCCATTGCACTCAAGAGCGCATTTGTCTTCATTATTTTTGTAATCTATAACTATTTTTACACTCAAGTTCTGATCGAGGAGAAACTGTTGAAGAAAATATTTGGGAAGTCCTTCGTAGAATACTGCAAGAAAGTCCCCCGATTCATATAGAATTACTTTATAGACTTTACGACTTTACGGACTCTTCACTGACAACTACTCGTGCGTCGACCCCAACAGCTTTTCCCTCTGGAGTAATCATCACTGGATTGATATCAATTTCCTGGATAAAGTCGGATGTAGACATCAAGTGATCAAGTATTTGGATCATTTCGTACAGATGGCCTATATCAACTGGCTGTGCACCACGATACCCTTGTATGAGCTGGCCAAGCTTGCTTTTTTGTAAGATATATTGTGTATACGCGTAGCTTACAGGTGAAATCAGTCGTTCTGTTTCATGAATAAGATTGGCAAGTACACCACCTAGGCCTATGACGATAACAGGGCCAAATACTGGGTCTCTTTTGGCGCCGATGATGAGCTCGTATCCTTTGATCATTTCCTGGATCAGCACCTGTTGAAAACCCTCGATCTTCTGCATCTGCATGAATGCTTCCTCAGCTTCCAGATAACTATTGATACCGACTTTGACTCCGCCCGCTTCACTTTTATGGGTAACCGTCGAAGAAGATACTTTCATGACAATTGGGTACGTTATCGATGAAAGAGCATCGTGGAGCGAGTGAGTGTCGTGTGCAATATGGTACGGGGCAAGATGAATACCAGCCTTTTGTAAAGCATCGTACGACTCAGTCAACGTAAGCGTCCTTGGTAGTTTGTTTGATGGAGATATTGTTTTTTTCTTTATAAGAATTGGTACGTGAAGCGGTCGCTTAGCCCGCTCGGCAAATACTCCTATGGCTTGGATAAGCGTCTCTAGGTCATCGAAAAAAGGCATTTGATTTGATTCAAATATTTTTTGTACAGTTGCCATCGATGAAGCTCCTAAAAATACAGGATAAATAGGGTGGGGAAGAGTGGTTTGCAATCCTATCAATGATTTTGCCGTGTCTTCAAGTTGAGTATTTGCCTGTGGTGTCACTATCACAATCACACCACCTGTGTTTTTTTCATCTGCTGTCTCAGCTACGGCCATTGCAAACTTTGAGGCATCGGCATCTCCACGCACATCGTATGGATTAGGAACGGGCGTGTCGTTCGGGACAATCGATTTGATATGGAGTTTGTGTAGGGAAAGTCCAGCACGATCTATTGCATCGGCAGCAAGCACTCCACAACCTCCTGCATTGGTGATGACGATTATCCGATCATTTTTGGGTATGACATGGTAGTTTGCTATCTGAATATAGGTGATCAGTTCGTTGATAGTGCGCGCACGAATAGCTCCACACTGATGAACAACCGTATCAAATATCGCATCATCTCCTGCCAGACTACCTGTGTGTGATACCGCAGCCTGAGCTCCGGCAGTACTTGAGCCTGCCTTGATGATGATCACCGGCTTGTGTCGAGTTGCCTCAGAGAGCGCATGCATGAATCGTGTTCCATCATGAATATCTTCAAGATACATAGCAATCACTTGAGTATGTTCGTCTTGAGTCAGATACTCGAGCGTATCGCACTCGTCGACATTTGATTTATTGCCGAGACTGAAGAAATATGAAAAGCCAATGCCCTGATGAGCAGAGAACTGATCTATCATCACGCTCCCGATCGCACCAGACTGCGATATCACCCCAACATGTCCTACAGGCACTGGTCCAACCAAAAAAGTAGTGTTAAGTCCGGACACGGTATTGATAAACCCTGCACAATTGGGACCCAAGATCCTCATGCCTGTATCTCTGATGATATTTTGGAGTTGAGCTTCTCGGGCAATTGATTCTGGATTGTTTTCCTCTTTAAATCCTGCTGCTAAAATCACCACTGACTTGCAGATGCTTTTTGCCTTTTCCATTTCCTGCAAAGTGACATCAGCCGGTGTTGCAAAAACTACTAAATCGACAGGTGAGGTGAGTTCTGAGAGTGAACTAAGGGTATCGTGTCCGAGTACCTGTCCTTTGTGAGGGTTGATGAAGTGCATCTCGTGCATGTATCCCTGCAGGAGCATATTTTTGGCTACGAGATGTCCTACCTTGTGGTAGTCCTTTGAAACTCCTACAATCGCAACAGATTTAGGTGAAAAGAAATGATGGAGATCAGACGGTGACATACCCTATCAGACTACCATGGAAACATCCATACGACAAGAGAAAAACATAAGCTTGCAGCTCGCGGCTTTTTGGGCTTTCAGCTGTTTCTATTGTTCAAAATCAGGAGTTGTCTCGTCACCATTGGTTACTGCACCCGGTGCTGCAGGGGCTGGACCGCGGTCATTGACCCATTGGATGTAGGCACATCCAGATGCTGTCTTAGTCTTAGCATCCCCCTTGGCTGTTGAGCACTTTTTCAGCTTGCGACCACTTGCGGTGGTTTGCATGACGAGTTTTGCCCCACAGTCTGGACAATCTTCAGAGAGCAACTCTGGTTTATCCATCCAGTCCACATAGTCACATCCGGTGGACTTTTTTTCAACTTTGTCCCATCCACCTGTGCTACATTTTTTCATTTTCTTTCCGCTACGTGTCGTTTGCATCATCAGCTTTGCGCCACACTTTGGACATTTCTCATCGAGCTCCATAGGAGGGTCATTGATCCATTTAACATATCCACACCCTTCTGTCTGACGGGTGGTTGGATTCCAATTTCCCGTACTACACCGTTGTAATTTTTTTCCAGATGGGGTCGTTTCAACTGGCTTGAGGTCTGCTCCACAGGTTGGGCACTTGTCTGAAGTTGTCATAGTCAGGGATAAGCGAATAAAAATAATGAGCGAACCTGCTCAGTATCGGTCATTTGCTCCTGGATTTCAAGTGGTGCAGATATGTCTTCTCGTCGACCAATTTGCTTAGGTCATGCATCCGTTGGATAAAGAGGATCCCTTCAAGATGATCGTATTCGTGGAGAAAAATCCGTGCAACGAGACCACCCATCTCCATTTTGACCAACTTCTTAAGTTGATTATGATATGTCACAATGATTGATTTTGGTCGCGGTACAGGTCCAAAGACGAGACCTTTTGAAGTGGTGATAGACAGGCATCCTTCCCAGTCGGTAACAACTTCATCTGAGGACTCTATGATTTTGGGATTGATCACTGCTATTTGACCCAGGTGAGGTAGCTGGGTACGTGTTTTGGTCGGGTGAATATCCATCATAAACATACGTATCGACTGGCCAACTTGTGGAGCAGCAAGCCCCACTCCTTGTGCGCGTATCAACGTTTTTGACATGCGAGAGATAAGAAGATCAAGATTGGTATTCTGTGGTACTGATTTTGCCTTGGCCCACAGCACTGGATCACCCAACTGGACTATGGGAAGTGGTCTGACACGGACCGCAGAAGATGTAGCGCTCGCTGACTTGGTCATGGCTCATTATACTATGGGTTTTTACACATGTCTCAGCTATTCGGTATCTGTACAAGCGATACATTCGATTTCAACACGTGCATCTCGCGGAAGTCTCGCAACTTGCACTGTTGATCTCGCAGGGCGATGGTCGCCAAATGCTTTGGCGTATAGCTCGTTGAACTTCGCAAAGTCATTCATGTCTGCTAGAAAGTTCGTCGTTTTTACCACATCTTTGAGGGCTAGACTTTCTTGGGCAAGAATATCTTTAATATTGCTCATAATCTCTGTCATTTGATTTTCAATCCCGTCAACGAGGGTGCCCTCTACATTGGTGCCGATGACGCCAGAACAATATAGTGTGTTGTCAACTCTCACCGCTTGTGAGTACGGGCCAATTGCCTTGTAACGTTTTGCAGAATTGATAAGTTTCATATGGTTGAAAAATAAATTGAAAATTGTGAATTTGAATTTTTGTAATTATACAAGCAAATTAAATACGAGGTCATCACTCGTAATTTTTTTGTAAGACAACCCTAACTTATCCATCTTTGTGAGAAGGGGAGAGAGGTCCTCTTTTTTCTTTAGTTCCAACCCTACTAGAGCTGGACCGCGTTCTTTGTTGGTCTTTTTAAGATACTCGAAAAGGACGATGTCGTCGTTTTTTCCGAGTGCGTGATTTAAGAAATCGCGCAGCTGTCCTGGTTTCTGGGCAAACTCGATAAGGAAATAATGTTTGAGACCTCGATATACCAAACTTTTCTCAAGTATCTCTGGGTATCGTAGTAGATCATTGTTGCCACCACTCACGACACACACAACTGATTTACCCTTGATCTGCTCCTTCTTGAGCTCTAAAGCAGCAATGGCAAGGGCTCCTGCTGGCTCAGTGATGATACCTTCAGACTGATATAGATCTATCATCGATGTGCATACGAGTCCGACCGGACATACAACTACCGATTCCACACACTCTTTTGCTATGGCCAAAGTATTCGCACCCACCGTTCTCACTGCTGCTCCATCAACAAATGTATCAAACTTTTCTAAGGTAACTGGACGGCCCGCATGGAGACCTTGATATAAACAGTCGGCATGCTCGGGCTCGCTCCCTACTACCTTGGTGGCAGGTGATACATGCTCGAAATAACTTGAGACTCCAGAAATCAAACCGCCTCCACCGACACAACAAAATACCATGTCTGGCTTTTTATCAGATTTTCCCTCATGGAGCTGAAATTGCTCCATGATCTCGAGACCCACAGTGCCTTGGCCTGCAATCACATCAACATCATCAAAAGGATGTATGAGTGTTGCGCGCTGTGTAGTACAGTAGCGAAATGCTTCAACTTTTGCCTCATCAAACGTATTCCCATAAAGCTTGATCTCAATATATTTTCCACCAAAGTTCTTGACTTTCTCAACCTTTTGATTGGGCGTAGTGACAGGCATATATATTACACCTTTCACCTTGAGTTGAGTACAGGCGTAAGCCACACCTTGGGCATGATTTCCTGCCGATGCACAGACGACGCCTTTCTTTTTCTGTGCCGGCGTCAATAAAGACATCTTGTAGTACGCACCACGAATCTTGAATGAGCGCACCATCGTGAGATCCTCACGTTTAAGATAGATGTCAGCATCATATTTTGTTGATAAGCGACGACTATACTGAAGCGGAGTCTCATCCAATACAGTACTAAGTAAGCGTTTGGCTTTTTCTATAGAAGATTTGGGTATATTCATACAATAAATTTAAATGTTATTTGACCATTGATAATACGTTTTTCCTATCTTGCATTTCCCCTTTTACTAGGGCGATTCTGCCAGATCTAACAAACTCTTTCACTCCATAACTCTTGCATAGCATTTTTAAGTTATTTATCTCTTCTGGAGTCCCAGATAGTGAAATAGTCACATCAGCTTTACTAAAGTGGGCTATTTTTGCACTTGAGAGTTTCACTATTTCATTGACTTCTTTTCTCTTTTTGGGCGAATTTGTACTTACTTTAATGAGCGCAACTTCGTTGAAAACCAACTGCTCATCTACCGCATCTACAACTTTTACTACTTCGATGATGCGATATATCTGCTTCACAATTTTCTCAACGAGCGCACCATCTGCACTCACGGTGATCGTGAATCTGGAAAGCTTACCGTCACCCGTATCTGATACGGTAAGTGATTCTATGTTTATCCGTCGACGCAAAAATAGATCGGCTATGCGATAGAGAACACCGGGTTTATTTTCTGAGAAAACAATAATTGTATAAAGCATGTGTAAATAAATTGATAATTTATGCATTCTGTGATAATTTCACCTCATCTACACTAGCCCCCGTTGGTATCATCGGAAATACGTTTTCAAACTGTTCACAAGCAACTTCGAGCACATATGGTCCTTTGTGATCGAGCATGGCTTGTATTGATTTTTTCAACTGACTTCTTTGTTCTACCTTTTTGGCAGGTATCCCATACCCTTTGCAGATTTGAATGAAATCTGGATTGTGCAGGTGAGTAAAGCTATACCTTTTTTCAAAAAATAGTTCTTGCCACTGTCTAACCATACCCAGATGATTGTTATTGAGTATGATGACTTTGACGGGAATCTTTTCTTGATCTATAGTCCCCAGCTCTTGTATTGTCATCTGAAAACATCCATCCCCAATGATTGCAACTACCTGGCGATCAGAGGCTACCTGCGCTCCCATTGCAGCAGGGAGTGCAAATCCCATGGTTCCCATTCCACCGCTTGAGATCAAACTATCTGGTTTATTAAATGAATAGTATCTGCATGTTTTCATCTGGTGCTGACCAACGTCCGGGACTATGACCGCATCACCTTTGGTGATGATCGATAGTTCGTGAACTACTTCTGCCATTTGGATCTTACCAGATGTAGGTTTTATTTCATTTTTAATCACTTGATGATACTCGATATCGTAATACTCTCGAAACTCACGTAGCCAGCTTGTTCTGTCTACTTTTTTAATCAGAGGAATGAGCGCGGTCAGTGCCTGCTTCGCATCAGCCACGATGGGGACAACTGTCTTAACATTTTTGTGTAACTCAGCAGGATCAATATCAATATGGATGATCTTGGCATGTGGTGCGTAGTCCTTTAATCTACCGGTAACTCGGTCATCAAATCGCATACCTATGGCACAGATGACATCGGCTTTATTTGTCAGGATATTTGGGCCATAATTACCGTGCATGCCCAACCAACCGACATAATTAGGATGATTCGTGGGGATTGACGAAAGACCATGCAACGTCACTGCAACGGGAATTGAACCAACTTCTGCGAGCTGTATGAGTTCTTGAGATGCATGCGATATCAACACCCCATGCCCGGCGAGCATATATGGTCTTTTTGCATCGTTGAGCAGCTTTGCTGCTACTTCGATCTGTCGAGGGTTTGGAACAGTGACTGGCTGATATCCAGGTATATGTACTCGTGAAACTGGTATGTATTCGACTTTTTCAAATTGCGCATCTTTAGTGATATCAATGAGTACTGGACCGGGTCGGCCAGTTCCCGCTATATGATAGGCTTTGGCAACAACCTCAGCTATCTCACTGGCTTTGGTCACTTGGCAGTTCCATTTCGTAATTGGTGTGGTGATACCGATCACATCAGCTTCCTGAAATGCATCTGAGCCCAACAGATTTGAAGATACTTGTCCCGTGATGCATACGAGCGGAACTGAGTCCATCATCGCATCTGCGATGCCCGTCACTAGGTTGGTTGCACCAGGGCCTGAGGTGGCAAAACAAATACCTGGTTTATTTCTCACTCGTGCCCATCCTTCGGCTGCGTGAGAGGCGCCTTGTTCGTGGCGGACGAGAATATGCCTCAGTCGATCTGAGTAATCATAGAGCGCATCATATATCGGCATGATTGCCCCACCGGGATATCCAAATATTGTATCTACACCCATCAGAATCAAAGACTCAAGCAGAATCTGTGATCCAGATAGAGTATGTGATGTTGGTTTGGATGATCGTGTTGTCATATGCGTATTCTTTTTTTGAGTCTCAAAAGTGATATTTTGTGTTGAGTTATAGATAAAAAAATCCCCCCGCTTTCTGCGGGGGGTTGGTTTTTCTATTATTCAAAACCTCCTCCGCATCATGCGGTAATAAGAAGGGCAATAATAAGAGAAGAACAGAGCTTCATGTGGAAGAAATATAGCACATCACTACAAGAAAGCAAATACTTTAATAAATATTTTGCATGTTTGGTTATGGTGTCGGGGTAAGTGTAGGCGTGAGTGATGGAGTCAGTGTAGCGGATGGGGGGATGGAGGTGGGAGTCGGCACATCAAACCCTGATATATTCATGGTGAACTGAAATGATGTTGATTCAGACCTGTTCCCAGCTTCATCGGTCAAGAAATATATAATCGTGTGAGTGCCATTGTATATAGATTCTGCACACGCCGCAGATGCACCATTGACTGTACGACTGGTGCCTGCGTCAAATGAGTAGGTGAGCGCGATGTTTTCTGATTTGCTCTTATTGTCGTACAAAGGCGCAAATACAATGCAAGCTTTACCACCACTCGCACTGGTGAGTGTGCTGCCTGGTAGAGGATGGAGTATTTGAGTTCGAGGTGGCTCAAGATCTACAGCATTTTGAGCTGCCTGCAACGCGCTCACTGCTCGACCGGTAGGAGCTATCGACAGCCCAAGCGCCGGTATCAGGGTTAGGTTTGGGGTTGGTCCACCGATGCGCCTTCCATCACCATCACGGGGTATGGGAGTACTCAAAATGATAGCCTGTGTTGGGGTTGGACTAAGCAAAGGATCAACTTCAACGTTTGTGGATAGTTTGCCAAAAGACATAATCATCGCAAAAAAGGGCACACCAACTATAATCACAACCCACACGACATAATTATGTAGTATTTTTTGGAGTAGATTGTAGGAGTCGTCACCTTTGGACTCCATTTTTTTAAGTTCTTCCTCAGTTATTTTTATCACGACTCATTGTATACCTTTTGGGTTGCATTTTGCCATAGGCATATACATGATTTGACAATGAACATGCGTCGACTACAATGTTTGTTAATGATTTCCCTACAGTATTACTTTACGTTTTACTTTACCGCTTCGTGCGGAGGGAAGTCTCTTGGCTAAAAACCAAATATAAAAGACAAATCAC
>Ga0138256_10008881_pt1 | contig 10542 bp, 7 predicted proteins | sample KNB2016incub_MG_FD_105486 | JGI IMG/M metagenome (GOLD analysis project Ga0138256, IMG submission 105486) | Active sludge microbial communities from wastewater in Klosterneuburg, Austria - KNB2014incub_MG | ecosystem: Engineered > WWTP > Activated sludge > Unclassified | place: Austria... | reverse complement strand
GAGCAACAGCAACCGGCAGAATGCTTTGTATAAATGGTGCTGTTGTGATGACCAACACCAATTTCATAAATAAACCATAATCTTAATACAATGAATTTTAAAACAAATATCTTAGAAACATCGTGCCAGGCGCGGTTTTCTTTCAGTAATCCTGTCAAAAGTTTCATCTTTAGTTTTTTTATACTGACGGGTTTATTTTCTTCCGTAGAAGCACAAATCAACCTATATGAAAAACCAACCTGGTGGTTTGGTGCAGCAGCAGGAGCCAATGTAAATTACTATCGCGGATCAACCCAGCAATTGAATGCAGCTTTTACCCCGCCGGTAGCTTTTCATGATGGTCAAGGAGTCGGGCTTTATCTGGCCCCACTGATCGAATACCACAGTCCTGTTTCAGGATGGGGTATCATGTTTCAGGCAGGCTATGACAGCCGCAAAAGTTCATTTGACCCGGTGATCAGCGATTGTAATTGTCCGGCAGATTTGTCTACCAATCTCAACTATATTTCTGTGGAACCAAGCATACGTTATGCACCGGGAAATGGCAACTTTTATATATATGCAGGGCCAAGGCTTGCTTTTAACAGGGACAAATCATTCATATACAAACTGGGTATAAATCCGGCTTTCCCACTTCAGGAACCTACTCCAGATGTCACTGGTGACCTGAACAATGTAAATAAAACATTGATTTCAGCACAAATAGGTGCAGGGTTGGACATTCCGTTGAACTCCCGAAATCATCAGACACAAGCAATATTGTCTCCTTTTGTATCTTTTCAGCCCTATTTCGGTCAATCGCCGCGTTCCGTAGAAACATGGAATATCACCACCCTCAGAACCGGCGCTGCACTTAAATTCGGCCGTGGAAAGTTAATCCCCGGTATTATTACTGATGGAATGAAGGATGATGATGTAAGTTTTACAGTCAACTCCCCCAAAAATATACCTACAGAGCGTACTGTGAGCGAAACTTTTCCACTGCGCAATTATATCTTTTTTGATTTGGGGTCTACTGAAATTCCTGAACGATATATTCTCATAAATAAGGATCAGGCTAAAGATTTTAAAGAAGATCAGCCCGGTGTATTTAGCCCTAAAAAATTATCCGGCAGATCTGAAAGAGAAATGTCCGTCTATTATAATTTGTTGAATATACTAGGTGACCGGATGTACAAAAATCCTTCTTCAACAATTACTTTAGTTGGATCATCAGAAAAAGGACCTGTTGATGGTAAAAAAATGGCTGCGTCTGTTAGGAAATACATTTCAGGTGTATTTTCAATAGATACATCCAGAATACGTATTGAAGGCAACACAAAACCAAAGATTCCTTCAGAACAACCCGGCGGGACACTGGAACTGGATTTGTTGAGAGCAGGTGACAGAAGAGTTTCTATTGAAAGTACTTCACCGGCATTATTGATGGAATTTGAAAACGGAAAAAATAGTTTTCTTAAACCAGTCATGATCAGGGCTACACAAAATGCTCCCCTGGACAGTTATGTTTCATTCAATGTAGATGGGGCAAAAAACAATTTGACTTCATGGTCTCTGGAACTCAAGGATCAAAAAGGAAATACGCAATATTTCGGACCATATACACAGGAAAACATGGTTTTATCCGGAAAAACCATCCTGGGTGATCAACCACAAGGCGACTACAAAATCACTATGAAAGGTACAAAAAAGGATGGCACGACTATACAAAAATATGCTTCATCTCACATAGTACTCTGGACTCCGGGCAAGGACGAAGCAGGAATGAGGTTTAGTGTGTTGTATGAGTTTAACGACGCAAAAGCCATCAATATTTATGAAAAATATCTGGCGGATGTTCTTACACCTAAGATTCCTGTAGGCAGCAAGGTTTATATTCATGGTTATACAGATATCATCGGTAATGAAACCAATAATTACAATCTGTCAGTAGCCAGAGCACACGATGTACATAAAATCATACAAAACAGCCTCATGAAAGCCGGAAGAAAAGATGTGACGTTTGCGGTATATGGTTTTGGCGAAGATTCCATATTGACTCCTTTTGATAATACACTTCCTGAAGAAAGATTTTATAATCGTACAGTAATCATTGACATTGTCCCCCCAAGTAAATGATACAAATTCTAATCCTGTAAACTTCAGGCTGTCGGATAAAATAATCCGGCAGCCTGTTTTTATTTATGTTGAATTGGTTTTATAATACAGGATCGTAATTCCCCTTATACTTTTTCTAAACAAAGCATTCTGCTGCTATCACACTCAATACAACTCAACCTGTCCAGTGATTTTTCTTTAATAAATATAAGAAAACCACAATACATTTGTAGATGTATCAGTTCATAAAAGCTTTCTACTGGTGCTCTGTCAAGATAACGAACTTAATGAAATGTGGTTCTTTTTCTGGATAGAGCACTAGCGGTCATATTAAATTAGCTTCTCTTCCAAAACAGTTTTCCAAAATACAAACCCTTTACTTTTATCTGAATAATCGTGCAAAATTCCGATGAAGTTATCCGGACTACTTACTAAAAATGCCAGTCTTTCTATTTCCCTCATATGGTTGAGGTTGTTGTCAATTTATTTTACTGTCTCAATAAGTGTCTATTTATTCTTTTTTGTGAAATTATTCTGACAGGGCTGTTTGATAGTAAATCTAGACTTACATTTTCAAACTGTTGCTCTTCGTCGCCTACCCAACATGTCGCACCTTTAATACTGATTTTGGAAGTAATTTTATTGTCTGACCTAACATATCCGGATATTTTCGTTGCTCCAAAAACAACGATATAATAGTCAACTACTATTAACCCACTTTTAACCGTAAGGAATGAGGTTGTGGAGGTGATACTACTTTCTGTCATAAATATGTTGTTAGCTGTTTTGCACTGTCAAATTTAGTTAATTTTTGTATCTTCTTGTTTCATTTTGTGTGTCAGTGATTTGGGCACCAAAAAACAACAGAATGGATTCTTAAATACAGCCGGGTTTTATGTTTATTTTTGTAAATAGAGAAATATCTATTAATTTAGGCCATAGTATATTTTTATTGCAAAATCAACTAAAGCTGCTTTTGGTTTAGATACACTTTGTCCTACTAAAAATTAATGGATTATGACAGAATGTTTAAAGCAACCGTGAAGGTACTTCCGGCTCCAAATTCACTTTCAACTTTTATTTGTCCGTTTTGGGCCTCGATGAATTCTTTGCTGATGGCCAAACCAAGCCCTGTACCTTCTTTTTTTGTGCCAGGAACACGGAAATAGCGTTCAAAAACTTTGTCAATATATTGGGGTGCAATACCCTGACCTGTGTCACGAACAGAAATCAGAACTTTACTGTTTTGTTCCTTGATGGTCAGGTAAATGGTGGAATTGTCGTAAGAATAGCGAATCGCATTAGAAATTATGTTTGTCAATACCCATGCTGTTTTCTCGCTGTCTGCCTGTACTTTTGAGACGTTTTCAGGGCATTCCATATGAAAGGTGACTTGTTTTTGGTCTGCCTGGGTTTGAGTAGCATTAATGGCATACTGTAACATTTCTTTGGGGTCAACAGGCAAAATAGAAAGCTGAATATTGCCACTTTCTACTTGTGTCATGTTTAATAACTCACCTGTTATTTTTAACAATCGGGTAGCATCGTCATTAATGCTGTGAATCAGGTTGCGTTGCTCTTCATTCAATTTGCCTATTTCGTCTTTTTCGAGCAATTGCAAACTCATTTTAATGGATGAAATCGGGGTTTTAAATTCGTGTGAAACTGTTGCAATAAAATTGGTTTTGGCAGATTCCAATTCTTTGTATTCCGTGATGTTTCTTAATATGATAACATGGCCGATGAGTTGTTTTGTTTGCTCTCCTGTAGGTATTATTGAAATATGCAAAGTTTCCTTTTCAAAATATCCTTCTTTATTATCGGCATAAATTTTAATAGGTTTGGGTTTATTTCCGTTACCACTTTCTCCTATCAGCAGGTCTTGAATGAGCTTTCTCACTAAGTCGTTTTTAATGGCAATATCTTTTGATTCCTGACCAATCATCTCAGCATGACTTAAACCAATAATTTTTATTGCTTCATTATTAACAAAGATTACTTTTAAATTTTCATCCAATCCAATTACAGGATCGTGCATATTGTTGATAAGTGTTTCTATCCGCTTTTTTTCTTTCATCAACTTGGCGAGATTGCTGTTGTCGAACTCTTCAAGTTTTTCCGCCATTGTATTAAATGATTTGGCCAATTGCCCGAATTCGCTATGGCTTTCAAAATGGACTCTTTCTGTATATTTTTTTGATGCAATTTTTTTTATACTTTCAGTAAGTTCTTTAATTGGGTCTGCAATATTGGAAGGTAAATTTATCAATAATATAAAAGCAATCAAAAAGCACATAGTCCCACTGATAGCAATCCAAAATACGGCATTGTCAGCAGTTACTTTTGCTACCTCACTTTTGCGCTGAATAGCCTGCATATTCAAATCCATCAAAATGAATATATCTTTTCGTATTTCGCCAGGAATGTTGCTGTCTTTTTTATTTCTAATGAAAGCTTCAAATTTATTTTTTATTTCTTCCGTTACTTCTTTTTCGCCAATTTCCGAGATATTATTTTCCTGATTATGCAGATTGGATTCAAACTTTTTTAATGATTTGTCAGAACCATCTTCCAGCGAAGTCAACATGTTTCTGCTATATTCCAGTGTTTTATAGTTAGCTTCAAGGATATTCTCTGTGTCTTGCTTTAATTCATAAGAATATTTTACTCCAACTATACTTAATATTATGATCAGAAGGAAAAGAAGTCCTACACCTAAGGTCAACTTGGTTTTAATTCTCATTTATGAAAGGATTACAAGGTCAATATTATTGGCAGAAAGTTTTTTCAGAAGTTCATTAAACACATTTGTAGCGATAATAATTTTAAATAAGTTTAAATGTGGTTTGCCTAAACAAATGGTGGTTACTTTTCTTTCACTTGCCTGTTCTATGATGGCTTTAGAGATAGAACTGCTTTCGACTTTTATGATCTCTGCCCCCAATTCTGTAGCCAGTTTAAAATTATTAATGAGATGTCTTTGTTTGTCAAGCGGTATTTTATCAGCATTCTCTTTTGGGGTTTGAACATATAAGACATACCATTTGCTGTGATAGTAATTGGCCAATCGTGCTGTTTTACGGATTACTGTTTTTGCCGTTTTTTCATTGCTACTTATACAAGCTAAAAATCGTTCATGTCTTAAAGAATTGGGCTTGGTCACTTCTGTTTCTACTTTTCGTTCAACCTGAGAGGCTACTTCTTTCAAAGCAAGTTCGCGCAGCTGTAGAATATGATCACTCTTAAAAAAGTTGTTCAGCGCAGTTTCTATCTTTCCGGAGTCATATATTTTTCCTTCTTTCAGTCTGGTGATCAGTTCGTCGGCGGTAAGATCAATATTTACTACTTCATCTGCCTGAGCTAAAACACTATCAGGAATTCGTTCTTTGACTTCGATGCCGGTTATGGATTTTATTTCTTCATTCAGACTTTCAATGTGCTGTATATTAACAGCAGAGACCACATTGATGCCTGCTTCCAATATTTCAATCACATCCTGCCATCTTTTTTCGTTTTTACTGCCTTCAATATTTGTATGTGCCAACTCATCTACAATCACCACTTCCGGTCTTAGGTTGATGATGGCTTGCACATCCATTTCCTCCAGCTCTTTTCCCTTGTAAAATATTTTTCTTCTTGGAATAACGGGAAGTCCTTCTACCAATGCCATGGTTTCTTCGCGCTGGTGTGGTTCTACATAACCGATTTTTACGTCTATTCCATTTTTTAATAGTGAGTGTGCTTCCTGCAACATACGATATGTCTTTCCTACACCTGCACTCATACCAATGTAGATTTTAAACTTTCCCCGTCTTGATTTTTTTATCAGGTCGAGAAAGTGTTGAACTGATGTTTCTTTATCCGTCATTAAAACGATACTGCAATAGATGTGGTCACAAATGTATTCGAATTTACTGAATCAGAGCCATCATTGAAAATATTATCTTTACTTTTAAGGGTTCTTCCTTCCATTCTCCAAAGGGCGTTTTCTCTTATTTTATAATCTACATTAAGAGAAAAACCCGAAGTTTGAAATCCATTTTCGGTACCGGTAGCAATGATAACTCCGTTTTTATCAGCATAATATTCTCCTCTTGCGCTGACAGACCACAGGTTGTTTACATTCACTTTGACGATAACCACCGGACTGTACCATGTGTTGTAATCGCTGCTGCCTTTTTCTTTCTGTTCCATACCATAATCAAAACCTGCAGTGACATGCAAATTTTCTGTGATGTGAATTATTCCATAGACATTATGGAAGTAACGCATTTGTTTTACTATATCTGGTTTGTCATTGCCAATAAAAGTACTATAGTTTAACGTAAGGTTTGAATTTGGTGTGAAAGTAATTTGTGTTCCGAATGCAGGACTATTATTTCCATCAGGTCGTTGAATATGTTGCCATCCGTTAAGAATTAAGCCACTCAAAAACCATTTGCTGTCATCGGTTGTGTAGGAAATTTTAACACCGCTTTCATAGTATGGAGAATTGTCAGCAAGCATACTTCGGGTTAAACTCCAGCAATCTTTAGACACTGCGCTTTCAAATCCAATGTGTGAAGCAAAAATTCCGGCATCTACCCACAGGTTTTTATTTTTTGAAATTTTTATACCTGCATTGGCTTCGAAAATGTTTTTTAATACTCCCGCTTCTGCAGAATAGTTAGCGTTCATATATGTACCTGCTGCAAGAGCAAGATTGGCCCTTGTTCTGTCTGTATTGTATGCTGCTTTCACGAAACCGAGATTAATATTAAATTCGTTGTGGCGGTTATGGCTATAAAAGAATGATGGACGATTATGGTCGGCGGGCTTATTTAAATCGTATGTGTAATACATTTCAGCATATCCGCTAATACTAAGGTTTGCTGCTGAAGTATCCAATTGCGCCGATAATATGTTTGCAGCCAATAATATTATTAGAATTAATATATTTTTCATTTTACTATTTACTTAAGATTGTCTAATAAGATATTTAATTTGAGCACATTTATTTTTTCTGTGCCAAAAAGGTTTAACAATGGTTTTTCAGTTTGTTGCTGTACTAATTGTTGTAATTCATCTTCTGCAAGATTTCTGATTTTAGCAATGCGAGGAATTTGAATAAGCGCTGCCTGAACTGAAATGTTCGGGTCAAGTCCACCCCCGCTTGCGGTAACCAAATCTGATGGAATGTCTGACTTATCAATTCCGGGATTATGAACTAAAAAAGTATCAATCCTTCCCTGCACTTCTGCCAGGTAATCCGGGTTGGATGGTCCTTTGTTGCTGCCTCCACTGCCTGCAGCATTGTAACCAACAGCAGAAGGTCGAGAAGAAAAATAACTGTCTTCAGAAAAATTCTGAGCAATGTTGCTGTAAAATATTTTACCGTTGTGAGTAATGATTTCACCCTTACCGTTGTTTGGGGCAAATTGCGCTATACCATAAATAACTGCTGTATACATTCCACTGAAGAAAATCAGACATAGCAGTGTTAATTTTACGGCCGGAAGTATATTGTATTTCATTTTTATAATATTTTTAGATGAACATTGAAACGAATAAGTCAATAAATTTTATTCCAATAAATGGTACAATTATTCCACCTAAACCATAGATAAATAAATTTCTACGCAATAGGGCGGAAGCTCCGATTGGTTTGTATGCTACACCTTTTAATGCAAGTGGTATGAGCAACGGAATGATGATGGCATTAAAAATTACTGCGGAAAGAATGGCACTTTCAGGTGAGTGGAGCTGCATAATATTTAATCCCTGTAATGCAGGAATAGAAGTGATGAACAATGCCGGAACAATGGCAAAGTATTTTGCCACATCGTTGGCAATGGAAAATGTGGTAAGTGTACCTCGCGTCATTAATAATTGTTTGCCGATTTCCACTACTTCGATGAGTTTAGTGGGGTCATTGTCCAGATCCACCATATTGCCCGCTTCTTTTGCTGCCTGTGTTCCACTGTTCATGGCTACCCCTACATCTGCCTGTGCCAAAGCAGGAGCATCATTTGTTCCATCACCCATCATGGCTACCAATCTTCCTTCGCTTTGTTCTTTTTTAATGTAGTTCATTTTATCTTCAGGTTTTGCTTCGGCAATAAAATCATCAACACCTGATTTTTCAGCAATGTATTTTGCTGTAAGCGGATTATCGCCTGTAACCATCACCGTTTTAATACCCATCTTACGCAAACGCTCAAAGCGATCGTGAATTCCATGTTTAATAATATCCTGCAATTCAATTGCACCAAGCACTGTTACGCCTCTTGGGTTATTCTCAATATTTTCTTCTACCAATACCAATGGAGTTCCGCCTTGGGTTGAAATTTGTTTTACTGCTTCCTCTACTTCCGGAGGCATTGATCCGCCATTTATTTCAACAATACTTTTAATGGCATCTGAAGCGCCTTTCCGAATGCGTGTATGGTCGAATTGAATACCGCTTGTTCTTGTTTCAGCGGTAAACTTTAAAAAAACCGGATTGTTTACTTTGAAATTGGCTGGTTCAAGAGCAGCGAGTTCAATAATCGATTTTCCTTCCGGAGTTTCGTCAGCCATTGAACTAAGCACAGCGCATCTGGCAAAATGACCAACATCAATACCATTTGCGGGGTAAAAATTTGTTGCCTTCCTATTTCCGATGGTGATCGTTCCTGTTTTATCCAAAAGCAACACATCAATATCACCTGCAGTTTCAACTGCTTTTCCACTTTTGGTAATAACATTTGCTCTTAATGCCCTGTCCATTCCGGCAATACCGATAGCAGACAGAAGCCCACCGATGGTTGTCGGAATTAAACAAACGAAAAGAGAAATGAATGCAGCAATGGTGATGGGTGTATTTGCGTAATCAGTAAAAGGTTTGAGCGTGACACAAACAATGATGAAAACCAAAGTGAAACCGGCCAGCAATATGGTAAGTGCAATTTCATTGGGAGTTTTTTGTCTTGACGCACCTTCTACTAATGCAATCATCTTATCCAGAAAACTTTCGCCCGGATCCGTAGTCACTGCAACAGTGATTCTATCAGACAAAACTTTTGTTCCTCCTGTTACGGAAGATTTATCTCCTCCGGCTTCACGAATTACAGGGGCGCTTTCTCCTGTTATGGCACTTTCATCAATGGTAGCAAGCCCTTCAATGATTTCTCCATCCATCGGAATGATGTCTCCTGCTTCACAGTAAAACATATCTCCTTTTTTTAATTGAGAGGAAGGAACAATCTGCACTTCATCAGCATGTATTTTTCCTGATACGGAAATTTTCTTTGCAGGTGTTTCTTCTCTTGTTTTGCGAAGTGAATCGGCCTGCGCTTTTCCTCTGGCTTCTGCAATGGCTTCTGCAAAATTTGCAAACAGTAAAGTCAACAGCAAAACAAGAAACACAATAAAGTTATAAGCGAAACTTCCCTGTGATTTTTCACCTGCTAATATCCAAAGACAAACAAAAAGCATTACTGCCGTTCCAACTTCGACGGTAAACATTACCGGATTGCGGAACATTATTTTCGGATTCAGTTTTATGAAAGATTGTTTGATGGCATCACCAATCAATTCTTTTTGAAATAAACCTGAAATATTTTTCTTTTTCATTTTGACTACTTTTTGAATTAATAGATATGGAAATATTCAGCAATCGGTCCCAAGGCAAGCGCAGGAAAAAATGAGAGCGCAGCTACAATAAAAATCACTGCGAACACCATCAATCCGAAAGTGGATGTGTCGGTTTTTAATGTGCCGTTGCTTTCTGGAATGTATTTTTTGCTTGCTAAAATTCCTGCAATGGCCACCGGTCCTATTATGGGTAGATAACGTGCAAGCAACATCACTAAACCTGCGGCAATATTCCAGAATGGTGTATTGTCGCCAAGGCCTTCAAAACCACTTCCGTTATTGGCAGATGCAGAACTGAACTCGTAAAGCATTTCACTAAAGCCATGATGTCCGGGGTTAGCTAACCAACCGGCGTATTCCGTAGGGTTGCTCGCATACAAATGACTTGCCATTGCGGTGCCCACCAAAATTAAGAACGGATGCAGCAGCGCAATCATCATGGCTATTTTCATTTCTTTCGCTTCAATCTTTTTGCCGAGAAACTCAGGTGTTCTTCCTACCATCAATCCACTGACAAACACGGCGAGTATGATGAATATATAAAAATTCAGGAAGCCAACTCCCACTCCTCCATAAAAACTATTCACCATCATACCTAACAGAGCAAACATTCCTGTGAGCGGAGTCATGCTGTCGTGCATGGCATTTACAGAACCATTACTCGTGCAGGTAGTATTGATTGCCCAATAAGCCGACGCTGCTGAACCGAAACGTACTTCTTTGCCTTCCATACTTCCCATGTTTTGTGCAATTCCCATTTTTTGAATTTCCGGATTGCCATTCATTTCATAATAGATGGATGGAATGACAAGGAATAAAAAACCAATGGTC
>Ga0138256_10008880_pt1 | contig 10543 bp, 3 predicted proteins | sample KNB2016incub_MG_FD_105486 | JGI IMG/M metagenome (GOLD analysis project Ga0138256, IMG submission 105486) | Active sludge microbial communities from wastewater in Klosterneuburg, Austria - KNB2014incub_MG | ecosystem: Engineered > WWTP > Activated sludge > Unclassified | place: Austria... | reverse complement strand
GTCCTTGTATTTATTGTAATAGACTGCGATATCAAAGCGTATGGGATCGAGATTGATCTTGGTTCCTACCTCAGCGCTGAGTGTAAGTTTTTCAGCGCGGAGTAAAGGACTTGTGGTAAAACGCAATCCACCTCCTTGTTCAAACTTGGTGTAGCGCTCGGCGATGGATGGATTGCGAAAAGCCCTGGCCACTAATCCACGTATGGAAACTTTATCTGTGACCTGATAGACCGATGCAATCTTTGGATTGACATTGCCTTCCATCAGGGTGCCTTTGATATTGTAGTAATCATAGCGAATGCCGGCGGTCAGGATCCATTTCTCATTGAGCGTATATTGATCCTGCACATAGGCTGCGAGGTTTGATGCTTTATGGATTCCGTAGAGGACCGTATCAGGCTGCCCATCCACAAAATCTGCCTGCAATTCAAAACCACCGATCAGGTAATGATCATCCCCAAGACTTATATCGAATTGAGTGGTATTGCCGAGGCGATGCACATTTACTTTTTCGGAATCGATATATTGCTTGCCCGTATTGACGTTGGTACTGTCATTATTCGGATCACCATTGAATACAAAATCCGACGTAGCACCATAATAATAGAATCGTGTGGAGTATTTAATATTGGCACGCGCAAACGCCTGGTAGTAGACATCCCCATTCCATTCGCGACGATGCTGCGTATCATCTTTACGATATTCGGCAACAGAATATGCTTGCGTAGTACTCAACCATGTAGCTGGTGTATCATTGAAGATATCATTGTACATCGCTGACACCTGGAGGCTTCGGTTGCCTGAAAAATCAAATTTGAATTTTCCGTAGGCATTGTACAGATTGAAAGATGATTTTTCGCGATGGCCATCATTTGATTTGCCGGCGAAGTCAAAGAGGTACGACCACTTGCCAAGTTTGCGACTGGTGATAAACTCTGCTCCAAAAAAGTCACTATACCGTTTGTATCCAGTGTATGCAGGAGCGGGCCCATATGCACCGTAGTGCAAGTTGAGATCCGAATGCGATGTGCTGTCAGGTGTGCGTGTAATGACATTGACGATGCCGCCCATGGCGCTCGATCCAAAGAGTGAAGAGTAAGCACCTTTAATAACTTCGACGCGTTCGATCGCACCGAGTGGAACGAGATTCCATAGAGCGCCTCCGGATTCAGGCGTGATAGCTGGCCTTCCATCCAGCAAGAGAAGAACACGATTGCCGATCCCTCCACCTGCTACTTCGGATGCACCGCGAATAGAGAATGCCTGGACATTGGCATTGCTGGATCGTGTGACTGTGATACCATTGATGCCATTGAATGCATCATCGAATGAACTGGTGCCGGATTGAAGAAGTTGTGCGCGTGTCACAAGTCCTACACTTGCAGGAGCGAGGTTGATACTTTGCGATTTGCGTGAAGCGGAGATGACAACTTCTTTAGTGAGATAGGATTCCGGATGCATCCCGATATTCATCGGATTTGATGAAGCGGTGATACTATCGAGTTGAATGGTTTGAAAACCGATCATGGAAAACGTGACATCGTAGTGAGGTTCGGTCAGTCCTGAAATCCGGAAGAACCCTTTCAGGTCACTGGTGGTATTAAATGTCGCGCCGTCTTTGAAGGTGATATTGACATAAGATAAGCCTTCTCCTGATTCCGCGTCGATAATGTTGCCGGTCATGGTCCATTGACCCGAGACATCAAGGCTGCAAAGCAAGAGAAGGCTTATACAAAAGGGAAATAAATGTCTGATTACCGGAAAGGCCATTGAAGTACAAATGCATAATCAGCTCTAAAATTCAACTCGACGTTGTCTCCTTTTTCTACTGTGATAATCGAAGGTGCAGGGTCATTGATGGCCGTAAAAATCTGTCCTCCTCCAATATCTACTTTGATGACAAGACCTGAACTGGTCGTTGCAGGCGTATTCCAATGAACACCGAGCGTTGCTGTTTTCTTGCTTGGATCTGCGATAAGATTGTGCCTGAAACCAATCGCTAGTGCTGAATAAGTACCCGGATCAACTTCTAATTCATAATGGTATTCAGTTTGACCAGGCACATAGGTAAGCACGATAGGATCCTGTGCGTTGTAAGGAGCGCCCAAAGCAAAGCGGCCTCCAGGGAAACCAGGATACAGGGCATCTACAGGAATATCACCCCATCCGGCTGGTGGATTCAGGCTAAATGCAGGGAAGATGGTGACTTCGACTATACCACTGTCTTTCCAAGTCGCCCATAATTCCGAACTATCTATGGTGATTGTACCATGGATGGTCGCAGTTTCAGGTGTTGGCTCATCGTCTTTGCAACTGGTCATCATCGCGACCGGCACAAGAAGTAAGAGCATGATTTTCAGGGAAAAAGAAAGAATTCTCATGTTTAAAAAGTTTTATGCTAATGAATGATGCAAAGGTGCGGCGTGGAGCGCTGGAAAAATACCCCGAGGGGAAGGAAGAATAACGATTAAGAGCTGTCAGCGATCAGCTGTCAGCTGTCAGTAACCAATTGCTGAAAAGCAAAGAGCATAGGGCATAGAGCATAGTGACTGTCCGGAGACAGATTTTGTAGTGCATTATGCAAAATCAAACCACATTGAACCATCAATGCCCCATCGGGGCTATAGATTGGTAGCATATGGAATATGCGAAATCATTCTTGCCCCAGCGGGGCAACACATCTGTTGTGCCCATTAATCAACAGAAATAAATAGAATGATCATTCAAGTCGGAAAACTGATAGCTGATAGCTGACAGCTGATAGCTCCAAACTGACGGCTGACGGCTGATAGCTGACAGCTCAAAACAGGCATTCATCCTGCCGAAACGGGCATTCAGTCACCTTTAAATTGGTGCGCACCGGGTCCCCGGATACTTTTGAGCCATCAATCAAAAAACAACTATTACGTAACTTTTAAAATCTAAAAAAATGAGATCTATTCTACTACTAATGATGATGGCCTTCGCGATGAGCCCGGTTTTTGGCCAGAAACAATTACCTGCCAGCCTGCAGTCTTATGCGGTCAACTGGGGCTATTCCGTCAAACAAATGTTCCAGGCTGCAGGGTATGATGTGCCCGGACCAAAGGCATCATTTGATTTGGTGCCGAACTTTGATACCCGATCAAATGAACCACGCCTGGACTCAACGATCACCTACTATGGGTATGATGTCACGCATCAGGATTCCTTGCCGTTGATGCGCAACGTGTATACCTATCCTCAAGACGATATGCAAGTCAACACAGAGTATTTCTATGATTTTGATCATTGGACACCATTGAGTCGTACGGTGATGGTTTTCGATGAACTGGACCGAATGGTGGATGCCTTTGCGCAAGTATATGATGATGCCATTGGTGATTTCATTCCTGACTCCAGGATTGAGTTTTATCCTCATGAAAACAGTCTGACGGAAGCCGATTCTTTTTTCGTCAGTGGATGGTCTGTTGAGTTTAAAGCCTGGTATCGTTTGTTTTCTGTTTGGAATACATTTGATGGTTCCGGTCGATTGCGGGAAAGTCTCAGCTCGACTACGCTCTTTGAATTTCCTATTGTTTTTCTCGATCGTTACTATTACAATAACGATGGTGATCTTTCCGGAGTTGAATCTTTCAATATCGATGGCGAAGAAGAATATCCTTCAAGCAGAGAGAGTTTTTGGTATGTTGATCATCTGTTGCAGTCATCCACGATAGAAACATCCGATGGCTTTAATGGATGGATCGCTGAAAGTAAAAAGGAGTATACCTATACGCCATTCCGTAAGGAAGAACTTGTAAAATCCTTTCTCATCAATTTGCAAACAAACGATTGGGAACTTAACCAGGTCATTGGGTATGTGTATGACTCATCAGAGCGTATTATTCAGCGTGAAGAAGCTTCTGCAACCGAAGAAGGTGGCTGGGATCGCCTGCTCAAGACTTTTGATTATTTCCAGGATGAAAGCTTTGCTTCTGAAGGCAATTGGTATTATGATAATCAACTAGATGAATGGGTGTTGCAGGACAAAAAGTATTACTTCTACAATCAGACCACAGCTTATGATCCAATTGATCCAAGCGAAACGGAAGTGTTGATGATGTGGCCGAATCCGGCATCAGACAATGTTCAATTCGGTCTTGAGGGTAGCGTATCGCTCCAGCTGTTTGGTCCGGCAGGACAAATATTGAGACAACATGAATTGAATACCGGAGATAGGAAACTTGATCTCTCTGGTCTTCCATCGGGCGCATATTATGTCAAAGCAAAAAACGAAGATGGACACTTTGCGGGAACACTTATCATCCAACAATAATTAATCCCAATCCTTTTATAAAGCCCGGTGCGACGAAGAGCGTGCCGGGCTTTTTTGATTTAGAGCAAAATGGGATTCTGCTTTTCCAATTGACTCCGTGCCGATATAACTAAAGTTATATTCCAGCCGCAGATGACTATGGATAGGTTTGTAAAATTCTTTCATCAAAGCAAAGTGTATTATGAAATCTCAAACTGACAGCACGGGCATATTTTGTAAATACCCCGTCATTTCCATTTATTTAACTTGCCTTTGGCTATTCCCTTTTTCAGGATTTGCTCAGAATTACAACCATCCACTGAGTGGTTTTCAGACAGTCGAACTTGGAGAAGGAACGTATAATTATTATGATAATGGCGGTCCCAATGGAAATTATGCAAACAACGTAAGCAGTTGGATCACTTTTGTGCCTGATGAAGGACATTTCATGACATGGCAGGTCATCACCTACAATATTGAAGATAACTCCCCATCATGTGGCGGAAGCTGTTGCGACTTATTGACAGCAACCTATATCCCCGGATGCGGTGATGTTGGTGTTTCCCAATCGTATTGTGGCACTGGCCAGGAATTCGGTCCCAATTATTTATGCGGAGGCGAAAGTTTAGAATTTTACTTTACCAGCGATGGTTCTGTTACTCCATCTGGATGGCATATCAGCATTGAAGTATTTCCCAATGATCCTGCACACATTTTGTGTTATCCGGAATCGGATTGTTACGTTAATGCAGTAGGTGGATTTCTCGAATGCAGCGCTACACCAATTCCGCAGGAATTTTCTTGCTGGGGATTTGGCCCTTGTCCGGGAGTGATAACTAGCTACCCCGATTGTACCTCCGACGATTATCCGGGTATTGAGCGTATTTATGGTTTTAACCTGGACGAAACATCCACTGTGACTGTTTCGTGTGATTGCATCCTGGCAGCTTTTATTGTCGATGGATGTGGCGATTCCCAATGTTATGAGGGGCTATTTAATAATGGTGAATATGAATTTGAAAATATTCCCCCCGGATTTCATTATTTGATTATTGAAATCGAATGTGGTGGCGATCTCTGTTTTTGTGATATGGTATTTAATTGTAGCGTGCCTACGACATGTCCAGAATCTTGTTGTCCCTCATTCGTTTATGATTACTCTAAATGTGCAGACTTTGATAACTATAATACAGGTAATATTGTCCCGCAAGGCTCACCTCAGTTTGAACTTTTCGAGGGCCTTCAATCACAGCAAGCTGTAGTTTCAACATTGCAAAAAGTTTCAGGCACTAAGTCACTACGATTTACGGCAACATCAGATATCAATTATGTAATCAATCGCACTATAGATGCTCCAACCAGGTTAGAATGGATGACATATATTCCCAATGGAAAGACCGGTGCATTTGGGTTTTATACAACTACGCCAAACATTTATCCCATGCATGTGGACTATGCAAACGGAATTGCCACTGTGTACATTCAGTCCTCTCCAAACAACAGTCAGCAAGTAGGTTCTTTTAGTTATTCATCAAATACCTGGTTTAAGTCCGTTATTATTTTCCTTCCTAACGATAATAAAATAGAGTATTGGCAAAATGGTGTTTTGCGATATACCGTCACCAACTATACCAGCAATCAAATTGGTAAATTGAATTTTTATAGGTTATTATCAGGAAGTTCAGAATTTTTCATTGATGATATTTGCTATAAAGAGAAACAGGATTTTCCGGTTTGGTGTAGTGAGGATTATATTCCGGTATGTGTAAATGGTGTCGAATATCCAAATGACTGTTATGCTCAAGAAGCCGGATATTCCGAATGCGAATGGACCGATGGTGTCTGCGAAACCGCCGGTTGCGCAGACTGCGATGTATGCTTCAACTTTATTCCCCGATACCAGGCTGATAACATTGTTGATTTTCAAAGCCGGTATTGTTTCACTGATCTTCCAAACCTACACTCTCCTGTTGAACGATCTGCAGTTACCACCTATCTATGGAGCGTGCCCAATGCCACAGAGCAATATGTAAACAGCACCTCCGCGGCATCCCAAAACCCCAGTATCCAATTTCCAGGCTCAGGCACCTACACCGTATGTCAACAAGTATTTGAAAACGGAATACTTGTATTTGAATGCTGCAGGACAGTTTTTATTGGCACCTGTAGTACACCTCCGGTTGCATTCTTTACTGCACAGGAAGTACTCTTTGGCAGATTCCAGTTGAATGCCAATGCTGGTGGAAATCACATCCAATGGCGATTACTTGATCCGGATGCCTTCTTTTTTCAGGGTACAGAAAATTCATCCAATCCAGTTGTTGTTCTGCCAGGAGGTACATGCACGAACGTCTGTCTCTATGTGACGAATGCATGTGGGACATCGATGTATTGTATGGAGATTTGTGTTAGTGATCCTAATTGCTCAGGAACATTACCTCCGGTCTGGTTAACAAATGCCGTTGTACCAGTCATCGAAGATAACACAGTCGAAATCGATCTTCCCAATCCACCCGGTGGGACAGCGACGTACGCTTGGGATCTCGGCGATGGTGAAACAGCTACCACACAGGATGTGTTCCATACCTACGCGGATGATGGCAATTACGAAGTATGTGTGACCATGACCATAGGTTGTCGCACTTGGTGCTATTGCTGGAACATCCCAGTCAATCCTTGTCAATCCATTTACACGTATAATGGCGGAGACTTGCAAGTACAATTCTCCGGATCTGAGACCAATCTCCAATACACCATTACAGCAAGTGTCCCTAAAGCAACAGGAGAAAGCTGGCTCGTTAATGGTTTGCCGGTGAGCGGAAATACATCTTCGCTTGTCTATACATTTCCAACCGCAGGAAACTATACAGTTTGTTTTCCATACCTGGGGATTGACGGATGTATTCATTATTATTGTATTGACATCGGTGCAGGCAATCCATTTGCATGTTCCAGTATCACATGGCAATTTGCGGCAGCTACCGGTTATCGCTTTTCTATTCCGGCTGGAAACACCCAGATTAGCTGGACGATTGATGAAACTGGCCAAAATATTGGCAATAGCAATACGAGCAATTGGTTGTTGCCAATAAGTCCATGCACATGGAGAACCATATCAGTAAAATATTTTGATGGGTCCCGTTACCGTATTTGTTGTTTGCGTATTTACCTGTGTCCACCTGATGAGTGTGCTGCCTCCATAGCATATGGCTATCTGGCATCCACCAACCAGGCAACATTTGCATTAAGTGCTAGCGGAGCTAGTGAAATCACATGGTTCTATGATGATGCACCTTCGCAGGTACTTGGCACAGCTGTTAATCTGGCTATACCATACCCAGGCACTTGTTTATCAAGATGGATTTCTGTTCGATACAAAGACAGCACAGGCCACTGGCGTATTTGTTGCAGGCAGATTTACTTCTGCAACCCAATTGCCTGTAGTGCTATCCGGATCAATTACGTTGCCGGAAGTGGATATTCTTTTACCGTAGATCAGTCACAGCAACAAATGTCATGGATTGTTGAAGAAACAGGTACCTCCTTAGGGAGTGGTTTGACTAGTTCATTTTTGCCGGTAGGCGCAACTTGTGAGTATCGTACGGTTTCATTACGTTATTGGGACCCTGTGGTTGGCTGGCGACTATGCTGTTTGCGTTTTTATTGGTGCAATCCAACAGCCTGTGAGGACAATATTACTTTTAGCACCCTAGGAAATTCACTTGTGTTGACAGCCCCTGACAATTTGCAAAATGTCAGTTGGTATAAGGACGCATCTTTTCTCGGTGAATCCAATCCATTGAACACAACCCTTTTAGCCACAGCAACGCATACGATTTGTATACGATATACGGATCCCTGCGATAACGCATGGAAGTGGTGTTGCCGGACATACACACCAGGCGGGAGCTCAAGTAATCTGACATTTGATTTCGCAGATGCTATCTGCGGAGAACTTGATGAAGTAATTGATATACCGCTACGCGTAAAAGGGTTTAACAATATCATCAACTTTCAATTCAGCGTACATATTGACGATACAACCAAAGGGAAATTGATTTCACTGGTTCCACAAAACATTCAGGGTGATTTTGAAAGTTCTGTCACTACAACCCAGACAGGTGGAATATATTGGGAGAATAATTCCCCCGTTTCCCTTTCAGATAATACGATTATCGCAATGGCACGTGTTCGAATAGTCTCCCAGACAGCCGGCCAAACAAATATCAGGATGACCGACGATCCAATACCAGTATATGCAGAGGATGGGGCAGGTAATGAATTATTACCTACACTCCAGAATGGATCTTTCTGTCATGAAAGCCTCATTAATATTTGCGGCAAGGTCACCCGCGGAGATTTACTACCTATTGCAAATGTCAATATGACGTTGCAGGGATGCCAGCAATTTCAAACAAAGACAGATGTCAATGGTAATTATTGTTTTATTGATGTGCCCTCAGGTAAGTCTTACCAGGTATTTGCATCAAAGGACACCAATGATAAAAATGGCGTCAATTCCGGTGATCTTACAGCGATCAAACGGCATATACTAAACATACTGAAACTCAATACACCGTACAAAATAGCCGCTGCGGATGCCAAAAAGAGCAGAGAGGTCAATACGGGGGATGTATCCGAATTGCGTCGATTAATCCTGGGTACGTTTACTACATTACCTAACTGTGAGTCATGGGAATTCACGGATAAGAATTATGTTTTCCCGGTTCCAGCCAATCCGTTTTCAATGGAGTGGCCAACTATGCTTGACCTTCCTAATGTTATGCAGGATATAAACAATGCGGATATGATTGGATGGAAAATGGGCGATGTCAATCAGAGCAATAATCCTCAGAGTGATTTAGATGATGAATGGAATGAGCAGCGGTCCGTGGCGGATATTTATCTCTTTGCGTCTTCTGAATCTGTTCAAGGGTTGGATACTTTTTGGGTTGACATTTCTGCCCGGGCTTTTGAGAATGTAAATAATGGACAATTTTCATTGCGATTTGACCCGGCCACCTTTGTCTTGCATGAAGTAGGACAATACCATTCCTTGATGGACCTGAGCAGCGATAATTTTAACATTGACCTGGCGAATGGTAGTCTTGGATTTGTATGGGATGCCACAGATGGAGTGACTCTTCCTGATGATGCAGTACTCTTTTCATTGAAGTTTACATCAAAGGTATCGCAAGTGCCTTTATCGGAGGTGTATTTCAGTGAGGATCCAGTCCCCTATTATTTTGAAAATTTTGATGGAGATGAATTAAATGTCATTACATCCAATGGTACAGTGACTGTACCGACCAATGAAATTCATTTGAATGAACTGTTAGTCATTCCCAATCCAAATACCGGCCGGTTCACTATTACTGGACTGGAGGGTACAATTGATCAACTGGAAGTGATTGATGCGCGTGGAGTTACTGTCATTGAGCAACGCAATGTGATGAATGCGTCAAGGATCAATTTGTACTTGCCTCAGGCAGGTTTATATATGATCCGGGTACGGCAGACAGACAATGTTTATCTCGCAAGGGTGGTAGTTACCAAATGATACTGAGGAGGTCGCGGAGAGCTGACAGCTATAAATGCGTGATTTCTGATTTATCCTTAATAATTTGCGGGATAATACAGATCCAATATGTTTTCCATTGTTACCGTCACGTTTAGTCCAAGCATTGATAAGAGTTTTGCAACACCAGAGATGGTGCCTGATAAAAAGCTAAGATGTACGGCCCTTCACCTGGATCCGGGAGGAGGTGGGATTAATGTGGCAAGAGCGATTAGAATTCTGGGAGGAGAAGTGACAGCTGTTTTTCCATCCGGGGGATATACCGGAAAACAATTTAATCAGTTACTGAAGGAGGAAGGTGTGCCATCCGTTATCATTGAATGTAAAAATGAAACGCGAGAGAACATTGTCGTCGTGGATCAATCTAAAAATCTGCAATACCGGTTTGGTATGCCTGGCTCGGAATTGAAAGAGGAAGAATGGAAGGAGATCCTTCATGTCATTGATGCAATGGATGATATAGAATTCCTGGTATGCAGTGGAAGCCTGCCACCTGGAGTACCTGAAGATATTTATGCGCAATTGGCAGCGATAGCAAAACAGAAAGGAGCTAAGTGTATAGTTGACACCTCCGGCCGGCCGTTGAAACTGGCCATTGAGTCGGGACTTTATTTAATCAAACCTAACCTGGGTGAGTTGAGTGCTTTTGTAGGCAAGGAATACCTGAGCAATGAAGACGTAAAAGAAAT
>Ga0138256_10008879_pt1 | contig 10544 bp, 1 predicted proteins | sample KNB2016incub_MG_FD_105486 | JGI IMG/M metagenome (GOLD analysis project Ga0138256, IMG submission 105486) | Active sludge microbial communities from wastewater in Klosterneuburg, Austria - KNB2014incub_MG | ecosystem: Engineered > WWTP > Activated sludge > Unclassified | place: Austria... | reverse complement strand
GCTGCCATCCACATCCACCCATGAGCCGCCCGAAGCGGGAGTCCCTTGTAATCCACTGAACAGATCAAGTGATGTGAGTGTGTCGCAACTGAGCACCTCGCCGTTCGTACCCGCGTTCGGTGGAACGTTCAGCGTGATGGACACCACGGAACTGGCATTCGGACATGGGGTGTTGCCGATCACCGTGTACGTGTAATTGCCTGCGGGATCCGTTCCAGGGTTGAAGACATTGGTATGCACCTGGTTCGAAGGGTTGGTCCAAACCCCACTGACATCAGGTGACCCACCCAATTGTGCGAAGAGGTCGATCGGGGCGCCCGTCACACACAGCGTCAGACTGGTGCCGGTCCCGGGTTCGGGGAATTCCACCGTGGTCACTTGCACCACAGCGGTCACCACACCACAACCCGGATCCGTGATCGTGTACGCGTATGATGTAGCCCCGCCGATCGGCAACAACGTGGCATTCAGGAAACCGCCGGGTAGCAGAGCCTGGCCTCCACCAGCGATCGGGCTCCACGCCCCCCCCGCCGTCGGGTTGCCGCCAAGTGCGTTGAACAAGTTGTAGGACGTTTCGGACCCACAGATCACTACCGCGCTATCCGCACCGGCATTCCCGCCCACACCAACAGCAACCGTCACGGTACTTGAAACCGTGGGACAAGGACCGGTACCAAGGATCGTGTAAACGAGCGGCCAGATCCCATTTCCTGCCATGGAAGGGTTGAAGCTGTTCCCGGTCAGTGCTCCTGAAGTATTCTGGTCCGTCCAACTGCCGCCAGTCTGGGCATTCGGTCCCAACGCGAGGAAAACATCCAGGTCCGTCTGTGATACACACGCATTCACGGTGGCGCTCTCTCCTGCATTTCCGGCCAAAACCACACTCACGGTCAGCGTCGCGCTTGCATCTGCACAAGGCGCCGTGCCAATAATGGTGTACCGGTAAACACCGGGTAGATCCACCGCAGGGTCGAAGAAATTACCATGCGAAACATCGCCACCGGTCGTCACATACACCCATGATCCGCCCGCCTGTGGTAAACAACCCAAATAGCTGCGCATAAGGATCGGTGCTTGACTGGTGCACAGAGTGACCGAATCGCTGCAACCAGCATTCGGGGCTTGCGGTTCGGTCACGTTGATGAAGGCGCAGTGTTGCGCACAAGGCAAAGTGGCATTCACACAATAGCGGTAGATGCCCGGTGCATCCACCGCCGGATTGTATGTGCCGTTATGCGGGACATTACCTGTGACATAGAACCAGTTGCCTCCTGTTTGCGCGTTCGGCCCGAGGAGGGTGAACATGTTCACTGACGCGTCGGTTGAACAGATATTCAGTGATGCCCCGTTCCCTGCATTCGCCGCTGGTGTGATGCTCATGGCGACGTTCGCTGTATCCGCTGGGCAGGCTCCGATCCCGTTCACGATATAGTGATATGCTCCAGCCATATCCGCCGTTGGATCGAACGTTCCCGCATGTGGCGTCCAATCCGGCGCGAACCAGGATCCGCCGCCATCGGGTCCGCACGTAAGGGCCGTGGCCATGTTGACCGTGATCCCATTACTGCATGTACTGATGGACCCATCACATCCAGCGTATGGTCCTTCAAGAACGGTGACCGTTACACGGGCGGTATCCGAAGCGCATTGCGCACTGCCCGGCAGCACATGGTCAAAGCGATAGCTGGCGCCCACGGCCGCGTTTGTTGTGAGGAATACACTGCCGAAGAAGCCCGGAGCATTATCCACGTTCACCCAGACTCCCCCTAGCTGCGGTGTTCCACCCAGCGATGCGAACAGATCCACCAACTGGCCTTGGCATGCTTGTACAGTACTATCCGCTCCAGCATCCAACGCATCAACAATGTTCAAGACCACGGTGGCGGAAGTGGCGGCGCAAGGACCATTGGCGGGTTGCGTGTAGGTGAAGGTGCATGAAGCATCCAGCGGCATTCCGGTCGCGTCGAAGATCCCGTTGGACAAAGTGCCAAAGGCGCAGTTCGTGCTCCATGTACCCCCGTTGTCCGGTGTGCCTTCGAGCCCATCGAACAACACGATCGCACTCGCATCCACACATGCGGACAGACTTCCAGGAAGGCCTGCGCTTGCTGCAGTGGTGACCGTGATCACCACCTGCTCACTCACTGTGGGGCACGGCGTTGCACCGACGACCGTGTACACATAAACACCCGGAGGATCCAGGGCAGGATCGAAGAACGGGCCATGTGGATCGTTGTTATAGGTCCATGATCCATTGTTGTCCGGTGTGCCGCCTAATAGGGACAACAACAGCACCGGCGATTGTGTCGAGCACAAGGCCGCCAATGTGCTGATCCCCGCATTCGCTGCGGTATTCTGGAAGACGGTCACCGTCGCCGAATCGCTCGGGCACGGCGCCGTTCCGGAACGCTTGTACTTGTACACACCGGGTGAAGAGACTCCGGGTATGTATGTTCCTGTGAACGGCCATCCATTGGGGTCGTACCAATTCCCCCCGGATTGCGGCGTACCACTCAACAACCCGAACAATGCGAATGGTGCGCTGTTGCTACACACCTGCGTCTGTCCGTTCTCTCCCGCATCCACGGCTTGGCTCTCGAATACGGTGACATAAGCACAGTCTGCTGGACAACCGCCGTTGGCCGGCAAACAGTACGTGTACAATCCCGGGTCATCGACAGCTGGATCATAGATGCCTGAGTGAGGCAAGCCGGTTGGCCCCGTCCAGTTCCCGTTCAGTTGTGGGTTCCCGGTGATGAACAGGATCAAGGAGAACGGTCCATCCTCGCTGCATACTTGGGCAAGACCATCGATCCCGGCGTTCGGCGCGGTGGAGATCTGCACGAAGACCGAGGCTTCATGGTCCGCACATCCCGGTGCGCCGGTGATCCGATATACATACGTGCCGGTCACATCCACGCTGGGTTGGATGGTGCCGGAGTGCGGTGTTACACCGTTGAAGAACCAGCTACCTCCAGTCTGCGCACCGGGACCGAGCAAGGGGAACAGGTTCACTTGGCCATCCGTATTGCATAGGGAAAGGTTCGCATCGTTGCCAGCAAAGGCCGCGTTGTTCACATTCACGGTAAGAAGTGCGGTAGCGGCAGGGCATGCGCCCAAACCGAGAACGCGGTAGCGATAGGTTCCCGGGGTGGTGGTTCCTGGTGAAAAAACCCCTGTGACCACTGTAGTGTTCGGCAATGGCCCGGTCCATTGACCTCCAAAAGTGGGAGTGCATCCTAAAAACGTCACCATGGGAAACGCCTGCGTAATGCTACAGACCGTGATCGTGTTGTTGCACCCCGCATTCGCTGGTGCATTCACTTGCACGCTCACGGTCGCACTAGCCGATCCACACGAATTGGTGACCGTGTAGGTGTATAGACCCGGTGTTGAAACACCTGGAATGAACAATCCACTGAACGAAGGATTCCCGGGTGCCGGGCCAACCCATGTACCGAAGGGATCGGGTGTTCCACCCAACAACGTGATGAGATTCACCGCAGTCCCGGGAGCCGATGCGGATCCACAGAAAGAGCCGGTACCGGACGTCCCTGCATTCGGCGAATCGTTCACAAAGACCGAGACCAGCGCGGTATCGTTCACGCAAGGGGATTGACCCGTGATGATGTAGTAGTAGTCGCCGGGCGCACTGGTAGCCGGGTTGAACGTGCCGTTGTGCGGCAGTAGATCAGGACCCAACCAGGAACCATTGTTCTGCGGGTTGCAGGTGAGCGCGTTGAACAATAGGAACTGCTGGCCACCGCTACAGACCGTGGTAGAGCTGTTGCACCCTGCATTCGCACCAGTGATCACGGATATCGTGAGGAATGCCACCGCTTGTGTACATGGCGCCTGCCCTTGTACGCGGTATTCGTAGATGCCTTGCACATCCACGCCGGGCACGAACATGGGGTCGTGGTTCTGGATGTTGAAGTACCAAGTGCCGTTCGGGCTCGGGTTGCCCGGAAGCAAGGCCGTCATGTTGAATGGCGCCCCGGAGGAACACGTGACCGTGGAAGCATTACCACCGGCGTTCGGGGCTTGCACTTCGCTGACCGTCACGCGTGCATTCACCTGCCCACAAGGCGGGGTTCCGCTCACCACATAATAGAAATCGCCGGGGTCGTTGGCGGCCGGGTTATAGGTTCCCGAGAATGGTGATCCGCCCGGAGCACCAATGAACCAGTTCCCGCCACCCGGCGGTGTGCCTCCGAGGAAGAGGAAGAGGGAGAACGGAAGGCTGTTGCTACAGGTGATCGTGCTGCCGTTCGTGAACGGGCTCGGTGCCGCGATCACGGTCAGGTTCACATCCGCGGAATCCGAATCGCAACCAATGATCCCCGACAACCGGTACCGGAAATGATACAAGCCCGGTGTGACCAGCGTGGCATTGAAATACTGCCCTGTCAATCCTCCGGTGGCATCGAGATCGAGCCACGCACCGCCCGGTTGTGGACTTCCGCCCAATAGGCTGAAGAGATTCACCTGAATACTGCTGCTACAGACGGAGGGACTACTGTTCGAACCCGCTTCCAACTGCGGCACGATCGTCACATCGACGTGCGCGTCATCATGATTGCATTGCCCGATCCCCGGTACGGTGTACTCGAATTCATACGTCCCGGGCGGGAGCGCTGATGGTGTGAAGAAGTTTCCGCTCAACTGCCCCGTGGGCGGGCCCTCTTCGGTCCATGTTCCGCCCAGATCATAGGTACCGATGAGCCCGGTGAACAGATCCACGGAGGCGGTTCCTTGGCAAATGGTAAGGTCACCGCTTCCTCCGGCGTTGGGCGCTTGGTTCACGATCGCTGTTACGGTCGCGGAAGCGTTGATGCATGGCGCCACACCGACCACCGTGTACACATAATCGCCCGGTTGCGACGTGCCCGGGATGAAGACACCGGAGCTCGCACCATCAGGGCCCATCCACGTCCCGCCCACATCCGGACTACCGTTCAATTGGTTGAACAGATCCACGGGACCACTGGTACTACAGCGCGTGAAACTGTTGTTGCTTCCTGCCACTGGCTGCTGGTTCACGTTCACCACCACCACCGCCGTTGCTGCAACGCAGGGGGTCTGTCCCGGAACAGTGTATGTGTAACCACCGGGTACCGAGGTGCCCGGGGTGAAGGTTCCGGTATGCGCCGTGCCGTTCGGTCGGGTCCACGTTCCGCCGCTGTCCGGGGTTCCCCCCAACTGGTCAACAAGCGGGAAAGTCCCTTCGCTGCTGCACACCGTAATGGCCGAGTTCACGCCCGCGTTCGGGGCGGTGTTCACCACCACGGTGACGAATCCGGTATCATTCACACAAGGCGCTGTGCCGGGTACGATGTAGGCATAGGTGCCGGGCGCGCTTGTGCCGGGGCTGAAGGTCCCGTTCATAGGCCCCAAGGAAGGATCGATCCATGAACCCGAACCGTTCGGTGTTCCGCCGAGGACGTTGATCAAAAGGAAAGGGCTGTTCGTGCTGCACACGGTGATCGTGCCGTTCACACCCGCGTTCGGAGCGATCACGCGATTCACCTGTACCACGGCGCTCAGGGCGGCGCACGGCGCATTGCCCTGCACGGTGTACGTGTAATTGCCGCCCGCATCGGATGCTGGTTGGTAGGTCCCGGAGTGGGCCGTTCCATTTGGCCGCGTCCACGCACCACCGCTTTGCGGCGAACCACCCAGCAGTGTGAAGAGATCCACGGAAGCGGCGTTGCTGCACAGCGTGATGGTTCCGTTCGTTCCGGGGTTGGGTGGAGCGATCACCGTGACCGAAACGGTCGATTGTGCATTCGCACATGGAGCGGTTCCGGCAACCGTGTACACGTAATCACCGGCTGCCGAGGTTCCGGGTGTGAACATGTTGCTCACTCCTCCCCCGCCGGGCCCGGTCCAAGAACCGGTACCGTCAGGCGTTCCTCCCACAAGGGTGAAGAGGTCGAATGGTGCATCATTGCCGCATACCGTCGTGGATCCTCCCGTGCCGGCGTCCGGTGCGGTGATCACCGTCACATTCACCACCGCTGTTGCGTTGGCGCATGGTGCAAGACCAAGCACGGTGTAGGTGTACGGCCCGGACTGATCGGTCGCCGGATCGAAGGTGGCGGAATGCGCTCCAAGCGGACCTGTCCATGAGCCACCCGCGTTCGGCGTGCCGCCCAGCTGGTTGAACAAGTTGAACGAGGCATTGTTCGAGCACCGTGAAATTGAAACCCCTATTCCCGCATTCGGAGCGGTGTTCACCGTTACCGTTACCGTACTGGAGGCCGGATCGCAGGGAGCAAGTCCCACGACGGTATAGGTGTAGACACCGGGTGCGCTTGTCCCCGGGGTGAAGCTTCCGGAATGGGGCTGGTTCGCCGGATCACGCCATGAGCCACCGACATCCGGACTTCCGCCAAGTGCTCCGAACAAGGTGAACACACCGTCGGTGCTGCATAGGGTAACCACTCCGTTGGTGCCTGGGTTCGGCGCTGGGTGTACGGTGATGTTCAGGACCGCGCTTGCGTTGGCACATGGGGCGGTTCCGTTCACCGTGTAGGTGTACAGGCCGGTCACATCCGTTGCCGGGTTGAAGTTCGGACCGTGCGCACCGCCCGGACCGACCCAACTGCCACCTGCATCGGGTGTACCGTTCAACTCGCTGATCAACGTGAAGGTCAGGTCGTCGCTGCACACGGTGATGCTTCTGTCGATACCAGCGTTCGGAGCCGTGATCTGCGTCACGGTCACCGTCGCGAAAACAGAAGGGCAAGGCGGTGTACCCGGAACGGTGTACGTGTAAACACCGGGTGTACTGGAGCCGGGGATGTAGGTGGCGGAGACCGGAGATCCACCAGGGCCGGTCCATGCACCGGTAACCTGTGGGGTTCCGCCGAGAAATGTGATCAGCCCGAATGATGGATTGTTGCTACAAACTGTCGTGCTTCCATTGGTTCCGGCGTTCGACGGTTGGTTCACGGTGACCGTGACCGTTGCCGAGGCTGGCGAACAGGGAGGGATACCGGTTACCGTATAGGTATACACCCCCGCCGGGTCCGTTCCGGGAATGAAGGTGCCATTATTGGCGCCGCCACCCGGGGCGATCCATGTTCCTCCCGGGTCAGGGGTTCCACCGAGCGCAGCGAAGAGGGAGACCGGCCCTTGGTTGGCACAAACACTCAAGTTGGAATTCACACCGGGATCCGGTGCGTTGACCTTGGTGATACCAAGGATCGCGCTCGCAGGAGGGCAGGGTGAAGGTCCGGACTGTGTGTAGGTCCAATTGCCTCCGGGGTCCACGGCCGGATCGAACAGGTCCACATGCGATACGCCGAGCGGGTCCTTCCATGAACCACCGGGGTCCGGGCTGCCCTGCAACAAGGAGAACAGCGATACCGGTAATGCGGCCGAGCAGATGGATGTGTTCGTGTTGTCCCCGGGATGCGGGGCTGTCGTGATCCGAGCACTCCATCCGGCAGCGGTACCCGAAGCATCACTTTGCCAATGAAAGGTCAAACATCCCGATGCATGTGTGGAAGTGAACGTCTGTCCTGCAAGCGAGTTCAGGTTGTTGCCGACAGCGAGCGGCAGACCGATCGCCGCATCACCATCATAGACGGTGAGTTGGTCGGTAGGAGCCCCACCAGCCATTGCCCAAGAGAGGAAAAGAACCGAGGTGCTCGGGCCGGAACCAGCACCACCGGACGGGCAGATGGTCACCGTGACATCCTCGTTGTTGCCATGATCACCTGTAGCACCGCCCGAATCATAGAACATCCCCGTACAGGAATCGAACTGCTGATCATGGTCGGCGAGACAGACCTGTGCGGACCCTAGGCGCGGCAAAAGGGCGAAGGCCACGCACGCAGCAGCGGTCAACGGCAATGAAGAACTTCGCTGGATCGATCGCACGGAGATGGAAAGGCTATCTACGGTAGGGGGTTGCAAAGTACGTCCCTATGACGGGGCGGCGTCAATTCAAAGGCCCACCAGCAAAGGGAAAATCGACCATTATCATGAACCGATCGACGGAGATCGGTGCCCATCCGGGAACGGACGGCCGTTTCTTGCGCGCGGCGTTGCTTACCTACGGTACACTTGGAGTCGCTGGAGCTTCCGCCGGTTTCTTTCCGATGGTGACCGCCAACATGATCTCGTGCGTGCCAGTGCTGTAGTTGCTCAGGTTGCTGGTGATGATGTCATAGCTATACCCGAACTGGAAGGACTGCTTATGCCAGTAACCCAACATCGCGCACCACGCATCGTTCGTCCGGTAGGAAGCCCCGATCCAGAACGCATCGCGGTACCGGGCCAACAAGGTCAGATCCGCCTTCACCGGAACAGGGTCCACGAACTTCACCATGAAGGAGGGTTCGAGTTTCAGATCATCCCCTACCGGAAACCGGTAGCCGCCCATGGCATAGTAGTGCCGATCCATCCGGCTCAAAGTGCCATTGTCCGTATTGAGGAAATAGACCTTGTTGTTCAACAACTGCGGCGCCGAAGCACCGAACCAATAGCGAGGTGCATAGAACAGGAAGGAGAAGGCGGCATCGGGTTTCAACTCGCCGCGTAGCTGATCATCGATGATCGGATCGCCCTGATCGTGGAAGGTGATCTTGGATCCATCGATAAGGAACTGCAACATTCCACCGGACACCGCCAGCGACAATTTCAGATCCTCGGTGATGCGCAGATGATAGGCATAGGAGGCCTGCACCCCTGTGCGCCGTGTGGGGCCAACAATGTCCGTGAAGATGTAGCCGCCCAAGCCCATCTTACTTCCTAATGGTGTGGTGCCGCTAAGGGTGAAGGTGCGCGGCGCATCCTGAATGCCAACCCACTGGTAGCGGTGCCCACTGCGCAACTCGAAGAATGGTCGACTGCCTGCAACAGCTTGGTTGAAGATATAGTCGTTGAACATGTACTGGGTGAACTGCGGCAGTTGCTGTGCGTGTGCTGCGATCACCGCGGCGATCGCAACCAGCGTCGAGAGGAGGTGCTTGGTTCGCATGGGGCTATCGGATCACGGTAAGTGGACCTGTGTATGCGTCGGGGAAGCGCGGGTCGTTCAGCTTGATCACGTAGTAGTATGTCCCCACAGGAACGAAGCCTCCGTTGTACTTGCCTTCCCATGGGCGTTGGTAACCCACACTCCGGAAGAGCATTTCGCCCCAGCGATTGTAGATCTCCACTTCACATTCCGGGAAGAGGTCGATGAAGTCGATCACCCAGGTGTCGTTCCATCCATCACCGTTCGGCGTGAAGCCCGTGGGGATCACCACTTCGGGGATCACTGTCACCAGCACGGAGTCCAGACTCACGCATCCGTTGGATGAAGTGACCGTTACCGTGAACCAGGTCGTGATCGCCGGAGCACTGGTCGGGGCGGCCACTGTCGCATTGCTTACCAAGCTATCCGGTGTCCATACGTAGGACGACCCTTGTGGCCCGGTGGGGGATCCACCAAGTGTGACCTCATCACCCAGGAAGATGGTGTGGTCCGGACCTGCGTTCGCGATGGGCAGTTGAAGGATCGAAAGGACCACTTGATCCGAGGCGGTACACGGGCCATCGGAGATCGTGAGCGTGTAGGTGTACGTGCCATTCTGCAGGACACCGAGATCCACGGTGGCCGTATTGCCGACCATATTTCCTTGGTCATCCGTCCAGACATAGTTCACGGCTCCGGTGCTGTTGGATCCATCCAAGGTGATGGCCACTCCGCCACATTCGTTCTGGTCCGCGCCCGCATCGGCGACGACGGTGATCAGTGCATTCACTTGCACATTGATCGTGACCGTGCAGCCGTTCGCATCCATCACCACCAAGGTGTACGAACCTGGAGCGAGTGAACCGATATCCTCCGATTGCGCAGCGAATGCTCCGGGACCGCTCCACGCCAACGTGTAGTTCGGTACGCCGCCCGTGGTTGTCACTGCGATCGCGCCGTCCGTTGCATCCGCGCAACTCGCATCGGTCACTTGATCGACCGTGATATTGAGCGCCGTTGGTTCGGTAATGGTGTAGGTGAAGACGCTGTCGCATCCCACACCGTCGGTGATCGTGAGCGCGTAACTACCCGGGCAGAGCGATGTCGCTTGGTCGGTGCCTTGCCCGTTCGGCGGTTCAGGAGACCAAACGAAAGTGAACGCGCCGATACCGCCGGTCGGTGTCGTTACGATGGATCCATCGCAATCGCCGTTGCAATTCACATCGGACACCGAGGCGTTGTCCACAATGGGTTGGAACGGAAGCACGGTGAATGTGTAGGTCGTGTCACAACCGAGCGCATCGCTGATCAACACGCTATTCGGTCCCGCACACAAGCCCGTCACTTGTTCGGTTCCTTGGCCTGTTGCTGGTTCCGGTTGCCAGAAGTAAGTGTACGGTCCGGTTCCGCCCGAAGGTGAAACCGCTGCTGTTCCATCGCATGGACCGAAACAGGTCTCATTGGTGAAAAGCAATCCGGCATCGATCGGTGTTCCCTGTGTGATCGTGAACGGAACCGTCAACGAGCAACCATTCGCGTCGACGACCTGCACGCTATGATCCCCTGCGCAGAG
>Ga0138256_10008877_pt1 | contig 10546 bp, 9 predicted proteins | sample KNB2016incub_MG_FD_105486 | JGI IMG/M metagenome (GOLD analysis project Ga0138256, IMG submission 105486) | Active sludge microbial communities from wastewater in Klosterneuburg, Austria - KNB2014incub_MG | ecosystem: Engineered > WWTP > Activated sludge > Unclassified | place: Austria... | reverse complement strand
CTCCAGAAAATAAACAAACCTCATGCCCGGATTCATCAAACAACAGATAACACACAGATTCCATAGTATGTCCCGGTGTATGCAATACTTTAAGTTTGAGTTTTCCGATAGAAAAATACTCGTTATCTGCCGCAATATGACAATCGAATGCGGGATGTGCAGTGGGTCCATAAATAATTTGTGCCCCGGTTTTTTTTGATAAATCTAAATGACCTGAAACAAAATCCGCATGAAAATGCGTTTCAAAAATATATTTGAGCTTGACCTTATTTTTATTCAATAAATTTAAATAGGGTTCTATCTCGCGCAATGGATCAATAATGGCTGCTTCACCATCACTTGAAATAAAATAGGCACCCTGAGCTAAACATTTTGTATACAATTGCTCAATATGCATCCTTATTTTAAATTACTGTACCCTCCAAGATTAGTGACATTCTTAATACCTTTTTGTTGCAATAATGCTGCAGCTCTGCCACTTCTTCCGCCACTGGCACAATATAAATAATAGGTTTCATCACTTTTAAATGTTGGTAAGGCTTTTTCAAAGTCACCATTATTCCAATCTAAATGAATAGCATCCTTATAGTGCCCTTGATTATACTCATCCAAGGTTCTTACGTCAATAACTTTTCCTGGTTTTTTTGCTAATAATTCTTTCATATTTACTGGTTTATTCTGTGCAGTTACATTTGTCATATTAAAAAATAAATATAAGCATACACCGCCTAATATTAAAAATAAAATCCATTTCATACTCATCAATATTTAAAGTTAAAAAAAGTATACCATTCCTAAACAAATTTATTGCAAAAATAATTCTTTTATAAGTATAAAAATACCCACTGTTAAGACAAACCAACCAAAAATAGGTTTTAATTTTTGATCGGGAACCCATTTGGCTAAATATCCGCCCAAAATGATTCCAACAACAGCCAATGATGTAAACCAGCCCAACAAATGCCAATCGATATAAGTTGTGGTTCTGGAATAAATGAAAAAGCCAATACCCGTATTGATACAAATGATGCTCAGTGAAGTGCCAATAGCCTGCTTTATGGAAATATTCAACAATTTAACCATGGTTGGAATTAACACAAACCCACCGCCAGCACCCAATACACCAGTAATGAGCCCGACTATCAAGCCAGATATAATAATACTGAGATTACTTGGTAATTCCTTGATTGGCTCTACCTTTTTGGATCGGATCATACTAATGGATGACCAAATCATGACCAAACTTAACAAAAATAAAATCAGGAGACTCTTAGTAAATGCCCAATCGCCAATAGAAAAAAGGACATTTGGAATTATTGGCAATAAAAAAGTTCTACTTGCGTAGACACTCAGTAAGGATGGTATTCCAAACATAAATAATGCTCTCATTATTATCGTTTTTCTTACAAAATGGCCTGTAGCTCCAACAAAAGCCGTAACAAAAACAACGAATAAAGAATAAGCACTCGCAGTATAACCATCGACCCCAACCCAATAGACCAATATGGGTACGGTCAGGATACCTCCTCCTGCACCTAACAGGCCCAAAAGCAAACCCATAAATAAAGCTCCCAGGACAGACAAGATTCCCATCTGCAATGATAAGTAAAAAGGTATAATTAATACCAACCAATGCTTTACATTTGTGTTTAAATGAACAATTTCTATTATTAAAAGCCTATTTGAATGGTTTTACCCATTTACTTGTATGGATATCCCGTGCTAAAACAAAAAGCAAGTCCAATAACTAAGGATTATCCTAATCTCAAAGATGTCATCACCAATATGTGGGAAACCATGTATTTCGCTAAAGGCGTAGGTCTAGCAGCTCCACAGGTCGGACTTGGTATTCGATTATTTATCGTAGATACGATGCCTTATTATGAAGAAAAAAATCCAGAAAAAGGCATCAAAATGGTGTTTATCAATCCTACCATTATTGAAGAATATGGACCGGAATGGCCTTTTGAAGAAGGTTGTCTGTCCATTCCCAACATTCATGCAGAGGTAGAACGAACCACTCATCTAAGAATCAAATATCTGGATGAACAGTTTAATGCACATGAAATGGTTTTTGATGAAATGAATGCACGTGTTATTCAACATGAATATGATCATATCGAAGGTATATTATTCGTTGAGAAAATCAAACCCGTTCGACGACAATTAATTCAAAGAAAATTAGAAAAAATTAGAAAAGGAAACTGTGATGCTAAATATCCAGTTAAATTTTTACAATAACTATTTAAATAAAATGAATATGAAATTATTAACTACAAGTGTTGTTTTGTTTTTTTCGTTTATCTATTGCACTTACGCACAATCGTTAAAACAAGTACTCATACTTAATGAAGGTTCTTTCGATTTTGTAAACAATAAAATCATTGTTCCGGTTTCCGTTGGTTCATACGATCCAACAAGTAAACAATATACGACCTTATTTGACATTCCAAATGCACGATTTGCATCTGATATTAAATTAGATGGTTCGACATTTTGGGTGGCTGCTGATCAATATTTAAATCAATATCAACTTAGCGACAACAAGCTTATTAGATCAAAAATTGTAGAAGGCGTACGTAAGGTAGAATTCTATCAGGACTATGTGATCGTCACTAAAGGAGAATATAATAAGACCTTGGATTCATATGTTCAAATTTTAAATAAGTCAGATTTAAGTGTTGCATACAGCATACCTTCATCTATTCAGCCTTTCACAACAGAAAATATTAGTATCCATAATGATAAAGCGTATATAGCCGTAAATAATGGTTTCGTGTTCGGTGAAGAAGTTGGAAAATTACTGGTCATTGATCTCAAAACTTTAAGTTTAGAATCAACCATTGAATTAGGAATCGATGGAAAAAATCCGGAGAATCTAATGGTGGCCAATAACACATTGTATAGTTTGAATAATAAAAATTACACAGGAAGTTCAATATCTAAAATTACAATCGACCAAACCCAAAATGTTACTACTACCAATTTACCAGGTGTGAGTTCCCTATGCGGTACTTCAGCTTTGGTAGACCAAGCTATTATCTATCAGGAAAGTGGCAAGACCGTAGTAGGCAGTTATAGTCTCACTGATGATCAAACCAAAACCTTAAAGGATTTTGGCAAGAGTTTTTATGGACTAACTTATGATCCTAAATCGGGTTACTTATATGGTGGAGAAACGGATTTCTTCTCTTATGGCCAAGTATTTATTTATGACCGACAATATGAACTTGTGAATCAATTTTCAACCAGTATAAGCCCGGGTTATTTTGTGTTTGATTACAGTCTAAGTTCCGGAACGCATTCAGGAGATAAAACTACATTCAATGTTTATCCTAATCCTGCTGGTGATATGATACAATTGAATTTTATACCTGTAGATTCAAAAATTATTCTAACTGATGTCCTAGGTCATAAAATTATACTTCCTGCAACATCACAACAAATTAATATCAAACATATCCAATCTGGATTATATCAAATGCAAACTAAAACAGAATCTGGATTGGTATTGAAAACTCTGGTAAAAATTTAAAGGAGAGGCCCAGACTTTATAAAGTAAAATAGTCTAAAGTTTATTCAGTATAAGCTTCACTTCTTCAAGTGATGCAGGTTCTATTTTAACATCAATAGCACTTCCTGCAGCAGTTTTAGAACGAATTTGTCCTATATAGTAATCTTTTTTTCCTTTTCCAATGACGATATAGGTAACTTCTTGTTCTGCCGGTACTTTATTGAAGCAATACATATTTGCAGATGTAGCCGCCAAACTAACACTAGTTACCGCATTGAAATTTTTAAATACGCAAAATATATTGGTTGAAATCGAATCATTTTTTGGATCACTAAGCACCTGAATACATGGTGTTACGAAAGTACCTGTGAAATTTACAAAATAATCACAATTGATCCATTTAAGGCGCTCTGGAAAACATACATAACCAATTGTAGCCAAATTTCCTGCTCTCCATTCTCCGGTACTAACATTTGTGGTACTATTAGGATTATTATCCGCTTCAATCCAATCCAGAGGAGTCTCTTTGTTGACTTCGCCATAAAATAATTCCATTTCCTCAATAGGATTAGGTTCGGCAATTCTTAATTCATAATGTTTACCAACTATTAAATTCAAAGGTTTACCTTCCCATGTAGCTTCTACATAAAACATGCCTCCGGAAGATATCAGACGACCTTTAGAATAAGTAGTCAGACCCATCTTACTCATGTCTGACTTATTCTTAACTCTGGTTACTTTAAGTTGAATTTTTTTATTGGGCAATGGCTTTCCATCAAAGGCAAAAATATTAGCTGGTATATTTATTTTTGAAAGATCTTCAAAAACATATTCAAATGCATCTCCAGAATTAAACTCCAATACGAGTGGTGTGAGTTGTAATTCAGCTAAACCTTTATTATAAAGAGGAGGCTCGGATTGGATCGTATTGGCTTTTTCAAATGGTATAAAATCATCTATATTATTACAAGCAGTTAACATCAAGGATGCTAAAAATATAAATCGAGACAATTGTTGCATTTTATTTTATTTATGTGCTTTCTTAATACTTGATTGATATCATTTTTTAGTTTATTGTTGCTTTGAATGGTCAATTATTTAAAATAAATGGTTATTTACCTGACCTTTATACAATCAATGTTTAACAATTTTAATCATACCCTTGGCTTTCTTACCTTCTTTGACCATTATAAAGTAGTTGCCATTGACAAATTTAGTCATGTCGATTTGATAGATCCCCTTATTTTCATAATGATGGGAGTGAACAACGGTTCCCAATTCATTAAAAATGTCCAATTGCGTATCTTCAGACTCAAGATTAACTTCTAATGTTTGGCTTATCGGGTTAGGATAAGAGAACAACTTCTTGATTGTGCTAAAGTCATTAGTTGCTGTGATCTGCTGACTCATTTTATGCAAAAAGATATCGTTAAATCCATTGGTACTTATGTTTTCTACTCCAGACCCCGGATCAAAATCAACATACCCGGTGAAAGAACTCATCAGATAAACATTTAATGTAGGATCGACCAATATTTGAAATCCAACATCAGAAGGATTGGCTTCAATAGAATAGGCCCAATTAAATATTCCATTTTTATCTAATTTGAGGGTAAAAATGCTGAAGGTATTGGGCGCTCCTAATTCATAAATCCCTGTTCCCGGATCTAGATCCGTGATTCCTTCAATGATTCCTGTAAGGTATAGATCATTTTTTTTATCGAGGGTAATATCAGAAGATCTGGCAGTACTGTTTCCAATCTGTTGAGCCCAGATGTAATTACCTTCATCGGTAAGTTTAAGCAAAAACAAATCTTTACTTCCCTTTGGGGTCAAGATTCTAGTACCTGATCCCGGATCAAAATCAACAGGTCCATGAAATTCGCCGGCCAAATAAATATTTCCCATGGGGTCTGTTACAAGTGTTCTTCCGCTTTCTTCTGCCAAGCCTCCGATGCTTTTTGCCCAAACAAAATTCCCGGAAGGATTTATTTTAGAAATAAATACATCCGCTATCCCATTTGTAGTCAATTGGAATGTATCCGGTCCGGGATCAAAATCTGTAGTACCCGTGAATTGACCTGTGGTTATGACATTTCCTTCAATATCTATAGTTAAATCATTAACCAATTCAAAAGACTTCCCACCCAATTGTCGGGCCCATAAAAACTGACCCGAAGCATTCATTTTCAAAATAAAAATATCCTCTTGTCCGAATGGGCTTAAATAATATTCTGATGATCCAAAATCAAAATCAATCCGCTCATTGAAGTAACCAGTCAGGTATACATTATTTTGGGCATCGAGGACTAATGCATTGATATCAATGTAAGTCGAGGCATTAAACTGGTAAGCCCACAGAAAATTGCCATCAGCATTTAATTTCAAGACAAATAAATCATCCTTGTTCTGACTGGTTAACGGAAATAAACCCGGACCCGGATCAAAATCTACGGTACCTTGAAAAGTCCCTGTAATATATATGTTCCCGGATACATCTGTAGACATATACCGACCATCGTCTGACTTGTCACCTCCTATATTTTTTGCCCAGATAAGTTCACCTTTAGAATCCATTTTGGTGATAAAAATATCCCTGGCACCATTTGATTTTAGTAAATAACTTAAGGGTCCGGCATCAAAATCTACTGTTTCTTCAAATGATCCTGCCGTATATAGATTACCCTTGGCATCCAAAGAAACCGATGAACCAATATCAGTAGAAGGACCACCGATGGGCTTTACATATTCAAATACAGGTGTTTGTCCCTTGAGTGAATAGGTATTCATTGAAAAAACGAACGAAATAATAATTAAACCATGAACAATAGGGCTCATTGACAAATAAGTTAGTCGACTAAAAAAATTAAATACACTCATGTTAAATTCTGATTAAAAGAAAAAAAATTAATGAACCAAACGTTAGAAAAGTAAAGGCACCTTTAATCCGAATTTGATATGGGGGGAGAAATAATTTTGTTTTAATGGATCTGAAGAAATTGTAAACGAATTGAAATAATAGATCAAACCTGGCTCTATAAATAATTCGCTGCGCTTAAATATTTTTTTAGATACATTAATGTCCAAAGTAACAAAGCCACCTAAAGATTGTTTAAATCCTTGGTTTGTATTAGAAACAATATTATTGTATTTTACTGGTGCCAAAGTATCGTTTAAATATTGTCCAGAATGTTGGGCAAATACATTCAATCCAGTTCCTACAGAAGCACCTATATCTAATAATTTACCATGCCTAATATAGCCCAAGGATATGGGAAGATTTAATAAATGTCTGAAATTGTGGTGTTCGATGATTCTTAAACCCACCATGGTATCTGTTCTCAAGAGCGGCCCACCCGGGTATTCATAGATTTCGGTGACCCTTACTTCACCATTTTTAGTATAGGTAAATTTTTCATTTATTAATTGATATTGGATACCAAGTTTTAAAACTAGAGCTTGATATTGCAAAGCCAATCTTAAACCCGCCAAACCAGATAGTTGTGCTGTCTCTGAATTAGATCTTGCATCAGCATATGCATTATTCTCTGATGATTTAGCAGTCAATTGATACATATTCAACCCAGGTCCTACATAGGGTTCCAGATATAAAATAAAATGTTTCTTTTTTAAGAATTGGTAACAATTGACTTTAGGATCGGGTCTATTTTCCTCTTTTGATTCATGAATCAGTGGTTGTAGATTCTTCGGAGCTAATAATTCATATATGGCTTGCGAGCGATTCAAATCATCCATCGTCAAATCAGCAGTTTGGGTTTCAGTAATCCCTTCATTAAGCATTGGTTCAGCAGTTGCTGGTGCTATAATCGAACTTGCAGATTGGTCAGAAGCCGATACTTTAGCCTTGGTATGGTTTGTTGTATTTATATTTCGAACTACGGATTGTGTGCTTGCTTTTTCAGTATTTAAGCTAGTGCACTCATTATGTATTTGAGATGCTGAAGCAGATACAATGTTTGGCTCACTTACCTTGGATTCAGAATTATTATTAGTCGCTTCACTTTGATTAAATGTTGCCGTTTTATTGCTTTCGCTTAATTCAAGGCTTTTCGGAGTATACACGTAAAAGGCCAAAGCCAAGGCGCCCACTACTCCAATTCCACCAAAAAGGAATATAAATGGCCATCGGTTTTGATCTTTTTTCTTAGGAATATGCGGTTTCACAGCTTCCCAAACTCGAGGAGAAACTGTAGATTTTTTATTACTTTCGTATTCCCTGATATTATCTAACCAATCTTTCTGCATACTTTATACTCATTTCAGGATACATTGTTTTTATTTTATTAGCCAGGAAGTTCTTCGCTTTCATCAATTGTGATCGACAAGTCACCTCCTTAATGTCGAGCATAGTCGCAATTTCTGTATAACTATACCCCTCAATAACACTTAAATTGAATACCGTTCTATACCCTTGTGGTAAGGTCAGTATCAATTCTGACAACCTTTCATAATCCATACTGTGCATGGGCCCCGGATCTACTGCCACTTCAATCACTTCATCATACCCACTGGACAATTTCAACTTTTTAAGATCGGCCAATTGTTTTAGGCATACATTCACCATAATTTGTCGGATCCACCCACCCAGTTGTCCTTCGTCCTTCCAGGTATGCAAATACTTAAAAACCCTAATAAAGCCCTCCTGTAGGCAATCTTCAGCTTCCATTTGTTCGGTAGCATACCGCCTGCACAAGGACATCATCGTGGGTGAATACTGATCAAAAAGCCGCTTACAGGCCAACTCGTCTCCTGCGAGACAGTCCCGAACCAAGGCTTTTTCATCCATACCACTCATAGGACTCCAAGTTACGTAAATTTGTTGCTTCGAGGGGATGATTTTGGGAAAAATAATTTGCCATACAAATTTGAAATACAAATATTAAATTATGATTTACGATAGGGTAATGTCAATTATTAACTGAATAATCGTTTGGAGTTGAATTATTTTAATTGGAATTTATACATATTAAAAATAATTTTTTCTAAATAAAGAAAAAGTTTTAAATATCGCAAATATTCAATAGTTTTAGCCTGTTAAATTCTATTTTTAAAATATATAACTTTAAGATAAAGAAATAATCGTTTTTTAATTTTTTAATCAAAATTTTACAATCATACCTAAATTTTAAAACCCTTTATGAAAAAATTTGTACCCTTTATTGCAATGTTTCAATTTATAGCATTTACGGCCTATTCCCAATGCTGGAAATATGTTTCTGTAGGAGGTTATTTTAGTGCCGCTATTTCTACAAATGGGACTTTATGGACTTGGGGAGATAATTTTTCTGGGCAACTTGGCAACGGTACCACTATAGACATTAAAAAACCTACTCAAATTGGTACAGATTCAGATTGGAATTTTATTTCTACTGGACAAAGTCATACCATAGCCATAAAATCAAATGGCTCCCTTTGGGCATGGGGAATTGGTGGCGCACTTGGAGATAGTACCTTGATTTCTAAGAACACGCCAATTCAAATAGGTACTGATACAAATTGGGCAATGGTTTCTTCATCTGAATCTGGACATAACTTAGCCATAAAAAAAGATGGATCATTATGGGCATGGGGTGGAAATAGCGCTGGTCAGATTGGAAATGGAAAAACTGTAACACAAACTACTCCAATTCAAATTGGTTTAGATACAAATTGGAAATCAGTATCATGCAAAGGTTTTCATTCATTGGCATTAAAAGTTGATGGATCTCTTTGGGCTTGGGGAGAAAACAATGATGGTGAATTAGGAGATGGAACTTTAATAAATAAAAAAATACCTATCCAAGTTGGTTCAGAGACAGATTGGAAATTTATTTCTGCTGGAACTAATCATTCAGTAGCTATCAAAAAGGATGGTACGATTTGGGCATGGGGTTTGAATTATAATGGGCAACTTGGTGATGGGACAACGGTGGATAAAAATGTACCAACAAAAATCGGTATTGCCGATGATTGGGAATGGGTTGCGTCAGGATTTAGTCATAATGCAGCTATAAAAAAAGACGGAACCCTTTGGTGTTGGGGATATAATCATAGAGGTCAACTTGGTGATGGAACTATGGCACAAAAAACCAAACCTACAAAAATAGGGTTTAGCTCACTTTGGTCATTATCATCATGTGGAATATATCATAGTAGTGCATTAAAAACTGATGGCACTATTTGGGTTTGGGGTGAAAACGAACAATACCAAATAGGTGATAGCACTACTATAAGTAAAAATAAACCAGTAATGTTGAATTGTGAAACAACAAGTTCTGAAGATCTATCTGCATCCATTAATTCTATTCAAATTTACCCAAATCCAACTCAAAATATTTTAAATCTGAATGAGATTAATAATATTATTAGTCCTTTAAATCGTGTAGAAATAATCAACAAGTTTGGACAAATTACTTTTGGATATATTGACAATAATAAATTAGATGTGAGTCAACTTATACCTGGTATGTATATACTCAGAGTAACCTCAACTAAACATCAAAAAGTCACATTAAAATTTGTAAAGACTAATTAATTAACTTCGTATTTACTTAACGTTGACTCTTACACAAAACAAATAAAATTAATAAAACTTAAAAAATACAGTGTTAGCCTTTATATTAGGAATTAAATATCACCCAACTAAGTAAGTTGGCAAGTAAAGACTTTTTAAAGACGGAAATTTCAATTACGAATTTCAAATTCAATTACGAATAAAAATATTATTCTCCAATCATTTAATCACCTATTAACAGCAGAAAACATTTATATTGCAAAAAAATCCAAAGATGTCCAATGAAATCTATCCTTGTTTGTGGTTTGATGGGAAAGCCCATGAAGCAGCTACTTTTTACTGTTCGATCTTCAATCATTCAAGGATACTGACCGAAAATCCAATAGTGTCTCTATTCGAGCTCAATGGAAAAAAAATAATGGGCCTTAATGGAGGACCTGTGTTTAAAATGAATCCATCAATATCTATGTTTATCCATTGCACTACCCAAGAAGAATGTAAAAGAATATGGGATCAAT
>Ga0138256_10008876_pt1 | contig 10547 bp, 6 predicted proteins | sample KNB2016incub_MG_FD_105486 | JGI IMG/M metagenome (GOLD analysis project Ga0138256, IMG submission 105486) | Active sludge microbial communities from wastewater in Klosterneuburg, Austria - KNB2014incub_MG | ecosystem: Engineered > WWTP > Activated sludge > Unclassified | place: Austria... | reverse complement strand
CTCGAAGTCGTCGGCGAACATGGCGTCGCCGCGCAGGCGAGCGACCCCGAATTCGCTGTCGCTGCCGCTCTTGAATACCACGCCCATAACCACCACGCGTCCGTCGCTGAGCACCATTTCTCGTGGTATGTCGACGGCCTGCGCCAGCGCAAAGCTGAAATCCACCAGGCCGCCACTGCCAAAGCGCAGGTCATGGCCTGCCTCACCCAGGCGACCGACGCGGAACACCCGTGAACCGGACAGCAACACATCCCGCGAATACAAGGTCATGCCATCGTCCTGAGCGATCAGATCGCTGACCGGGCCGTTTCCGCCCAGAATCAGCCGGCCGGCATTGCCAAACCCGGTATCGAAACTTGAGGTGGTGGCCGACACCCGCAGGACAAAGCCCCTGACGTCATCGAGCGCGAAGTCCGCCGAACCGCCCAGCACCACCTTGCCATCCGAGCGCACCGCCAGCGCCCGAACGATGTCGTCGCGGAAACCGACGCCGCCGACGTCCAGTTGGTAGGCCTGGAAGCCGTCGCCACCGAAGGCCGTGTCGAGTACACCGGTGGCACTGAGCTTGATCGCGAGCGCGGCGAGACTGCCGCCGATATCCACCGAGCCACCGAGGTACAGATGGCCATCCGATCCGATACCGGCATCGCGGATGGCCGTCGCGTTGCCGCCGGGGTATTCCAGGATGAGCTTGCCGTCACCGCTGAACGTGGTATCGAGTGCGCCGGTGTCGGTCAGCTTGACGATCGCGATCTTGGTCGTCGCGAAGTCCGCCGAATCGCGGGCAGAGCCTATCAGGTACATCCGTCCATCGGGCGTCGTCTTCAGGATGTTCGGCAGATCCTGGTTGTTGCCACCGAGATCGAATGCGACGGTACGGCAGTGGTTGTTGGTCGGCGCGGCGAAGTTGATCGCGGCGCCCGCGGTATTGAAGCGACAGACCATGAAGTCGCGATCGCCCTGGGTGATGTCGCCAAAGACGCGGGCACCGGCCAGCAGCAACTGACCGAAGCTGTCGCGGGCGATGTCAGTGGCCAGGAACGAGCCCTCGGCATCCGAGCTGACCACCTTGCCGCCGGTGCCGAAGGAGTTGTCGAGCCCGCCACTGGCTGTCAGCCGCGCCAGCGTCGCGCGCCACACCGTGTTGTTCTGCTCGGCCGACAGTCCAATCGTGTAGCTGCGACCCTGGGTGTCCACGACCAGACCGGCCGGACTGTCGAAGCCGTTGGCAGGAAGGTCGAAACCGTAGACCACTCGCCCGGTGCCCAATGTGCCGAACGTCGGATCGAGCGCCCCTTCCTGGGACAGGGCTGCGCCACTGGCAAACAGCAAGGCGGTCAATAGGCAACTGCGCGTCATCGATGGCTCCTGGTAATCGTGTCTTCAGGAGTACGCGGCGGCGCGGCGCCACAGATCACGCCGTTGCATCAATCCGACCAACGGCATTCGTCGCAAATAAACTCCGGACGGTCGAGTTGCCTGGCACACCTGTCCGATCGCCCCTCGGTTGCGCTCGGCAGCCGGCGCACAGGGCTTGCTGTCGGGGCTTGGGCCGGGGTTTGGAACATCCGGTGCCCATTCGATCATGGCGAGTTCTGCTTTTCGCCCGAAACTGTACACGGGCCATGACTGCTGAAGGCGTTGTGGGGACCGGCGAAAGGCCGCGGCGTCAGCGCGATCAGGATTTTCGGCGCCCATCTGGCCGCGGCGCGCCGGAGCCGCGCTACGACAGCAGCCTTTCGCACGCTGTCAGCCAAACGGCTGCCACGGCAGCGCAAGAAAGCCGCGGAAAAATTTTTGGCGGGTTTGCCCACGCCGACGCGCATCTGCTGATCGAGACCGCAAAACTTCGATCGGAGAACAGCTGTGCAGCCAACTCAATCCAAACCGCTTCGCACGATGCGGATCAGCCCATGACCGCAACCTGCGCGCTTGTCAGATCAGCCAGCCAGCGGCGGCGAATGCTCGCTCGTCGGCTCGCGATGCTTGCCGGTGTAGCCATGACGGCCGCCAGCGCTGGCCCCTTCCGCCTTGTCGAGGACACCGCCGATGGTGGTGGCCAGCACTCTCAAGGGATCCGCTTCGCGGTCGAAGGCAGCATCGGCCAACCCGACACCGCCACGCTGCAGGGCCCCCGCTTCGAGATCGCTGGCGGATTCTGGCGCCCCGCCAGCACCCCAGCCAACGACACCCTCTTTCACAACGGATTCGAGAACTGACCCATGAATGCACTGATTCGTTCGATCGCACTTTCCTGCGCCATGGCACTGGCCATCCAGGCGCCGTCGGCAACCGCTGCGCCGGTCGGTACTGAGTTCACCTATCAGGGTCGACTGCAGGATGGCGCCCAGCCGGCAATGGGCCTGTATGACTTCGAGTTCCGCCTGCACAGCCAGCTCGGCTCGCCCGGTGGCAGCGTGACCGCCCCGGTGGTGCTCGACGATGTCCCGGTCGAAAACGGCGTGTTCAGCGTGGTCTTGGACTTTGGCGCCGCGGAGTTCATCGGCGATGCGCGCTGGTTGTCGATTGCGGTCCGTGACGGCGACAGCGTGGGCGCCTATGAAACCCTGTCGCCGCGGCAGAAACTCACGGCGGCGCCCTACGCCCTGTATGCGCTGAGTGGCAACCCGGGCCCGCAGGGACCCGCCGGCCCGGCGGGCGCAACCGGTGTGGTGTCGATACATCCATTCGCCGGCAGCGGCGCAAATCCGACGGTTCCCGCCGGCGGCGGCAGCGCACCGTGGACCTTCATTGGCCCTACCGTATCTGTCCCGGTCGCAGCCGGCCAACGGGTTACGGGCTCTGCGGTCGCCGTTCTGGGAACCTCGGCCCAGAGTCCACAGGTGGCCACTCCGGTGTCCTTTTCGCTGTGCATCCAGATTGGCGGGGCGGGCGCGATCAACTCCTTCTATCCTGGCGACTTCACCGATGCCCAGGTGAGCGTCCGCTTGTCGTACGCAGCTGCTGCCTCCACCAGCGTCCCTGTGGCCGGGAACCACAAGATCGGATATTGCGTCAAAAACAAATCGGCCAACGTTGCGCTTACCAACAACGAATACGTCAACGGCTGGGTGATGGTGAGCAACTGATCCCCGGCACGGGGGCGAGCGGGTGTCGCGAGACCTGCGCAAAGCAACTCGCGGCACCCTCAGGTTGCCCTGAGGACGGTCTGCCCCAGCCTGCCCGCCGCCCCGCCAACCGGCAACTTGCAAACCACGGTGAATCCCATATCCTCTGGCGGCCCTACAAGGGACGCCGATGGTCGCCGACACCCGCGATTTCTCCCGACTGCTGGACCAGTTCAAGCGCGGCGACGTGCAGGCGTCGAGCAAGCTGATTGCGCTGGTGTATGCCGATCTGCATCGGCTGGCGCGGGCGCAGATGGGTCCGGGACCGCGCGACCGTACGCTCGGTCCCACCTCGCTGGTCCACGAGTGCTATCTGCGCATCATGGATTCGACCGCCAGCAGCGTCGAATCGAAGAACCACTTCTTCAACCTCGCCAGCAAGGTGATGCGCCAGGTGCTGTGCGACTACGCCCGCGAGCGCATGGCAGACAAGCGCGGTGGCGGCCAGGCGCATGACACGCTGTCGGCGGTGGACAACGAACTGTATGCCGAAGCCACCGAGCTGATCGAACTGGATGACCTGCTGAACCGGCTGGAACGCCAGCATCCAAGTTATGCCCGCGTGTTCGAGTGCCGCTACTTCGCCGGCTTGAGCGAGCAGGAAACCGCCGACGCCCTGAACCTGAGCCTGCGCACCGCACAGCGCGAATGGAATCAGGCACGGCAGTGGTTGTCGGAGCATCTGACCGCGTCATGAGCGACGATAAATGGGCGCGCTTCAAGACCGGCCAGGCGATGCAGGGTCGTTTGCTGCAGGATCTGGTTGCGCACGCGGGCGCGGGTGCAGTGCTACCCGCGGGCGCCCTGCTCGGACCCTGGCGGGTCGTCGAACTGCTGGGCTCGGGTGGCATGGCCTACGTCTATCTGGCCGAACGCGCCGATGGCCAGTTCGAACAACAGGTGGCGCTCAAGGTGGTGCGCCGGAACGCTCACCTGATCGATCGCTTGCGCCACGAACGTCAGATCGTTGCCAGCTTGCGCCATCCGCACATCGTCAGTCTGGTCGATGGCGGTGAGACCACCGAGGGCGATCTGTGGTTTGCGATGGCGGTGGTCGACGGTGTGGCGATCGACAAGTACGCGGCCGGCCAGCGTCTGGACTGGCGGGCGCGCCTGCGGTTGTTCGATGCCGTGTGCGCCGCGGTCGAATATGCGCATGGGCATGCGCTGATCCACCGCGACATCAAGCCGGCCAACATTCTGGTCGACAGCAACGGGCATCCGCGCCTGCTCGACTTCGGCATCGCGCTCGCCGGTGACGGCGACGGCAGCGACGATCACGCGCTGACGCCCGGGTTCGCCAGCCCCGAACAACTGGCCGGGCAGGCGATCAGCATCACCTCGGACATCTTCCAGTTGGGGCTGGTGCTGCGCGCGCTGCTGATTGCCGGCAATCCCCCGGCGCCGTCCTTCCCGACAACGACGGTACGTATCCGCCCACAGAACTCCACGGTGGTGATCGACCCGGATGAGCCGCGTCGGGCAGAATCGGGTGAACCCGATGCCAGGCGCACGGCGGCCACGGACCACTGGGTCGCCATGCCGGGCCCGGCGCGACAGGATCTCGCCAAACTGATCGCCCGCGCCACGGCGGCCGACCCGCAAGCCCGCTATGCCACCACGGCGGCGCTGCGCGAAGACCTCGCCAACGTGCTGGCCCGTCGTCCTCTGGCACAAGACCGCGGATCCACGCGGCTGCGGCTGGCGCGCTTTGTCGAGCGCCATCGTGTATCGGTGGGCGTGGTTGTCCTCGCCACGTTGATTCTGGTCAGCAGCCTGACCGCGGCCGCACTACGCCTGCGCGATGAGCGCAACCGCGCCATCGCCAACGCGCAGCGCGCCACTGCGGTGTCCGAGTTCCTGGTCAGTACGCTGACCCAGGCCAATCCGTATGCGGCGCAGAAGGGCGCCGTCAGCGTGCTCGACGCGATGGACCACGCCGCCGCCACGCTCGATCAGAACCTGGACGACTCACCCGATCTGCGCCGCGAGTTGCGCGCGACTATCGGCAGTGTCTACCTGAACCTCGACGAAGCCAGTCGTTGTCTCGATCTGCTCGGTGCAACGCAGGCCGAGCAGGACCTCGGCCGCGCGGCGCCCACCGATCAGGCGCGCAGCCTGATCCTGCGCTCCGAATGCCATCTGGCGCTGGATCAACGCGAGGCCGCCTGGCGCTGGCTGGACTCGGCGCAAGCGGCACTCGAGGGTGTGCATGGTGTCAGCGACGATCGACTGCGCGCGTTCATTCTGGTCGACAGGGGCCAGTTGCTGTCGCTCGACGGCAAACTGATCGAAGCCAACCCGATTCTTGAGCAGGCGCTTGTGCTGGCACTGCAATCGGGCGATTCCGAGCAGGCCTATCGGGCCAATCGCTTCCTCGGTTACAACCTGCAGAATGCGGGTGAAAACGAGCGTGCGGTGAGCGCGTTCACCCGTGCGCTCGATCTGGCGACGCAGACGCTCGGTCCCACGCATCGCAATACGTTGACCACCGCCGGCAATCTGGCGGTGTCGCTGGGCCGGCTGCAACGCTGGGACGAAGCAGACGCGACCATCAAGAATGCACTGGCCGCGGCCGAATCCATCCGCCATCGCGGCGCCACCGCAGACATCGTCATCGCGCAACTGCGCGACAGTTACGCCAACTTGCTGTGGCAGCAGGACCGACTCGACGAGTGCATCGTCCAGGCCAGGCTTTCGCTGGAGATCTACCAGCGGATGGCCGCGCAAGGCAGTACCCAGGGCTTCAATCCGTCCTGGCGTGTGGCCGCCTGTGCCTATCAAGGCGGCCAACTGGACCTCGCCTTCGATTACGCAACCCAGGCTTTGGGGTATGCCGAAAACGGTGTGCCGATGGGCGTGATCAATGCGCTGCGCATGCTCGCGGCGGTTGCTGCGCGCCGCGATGAGCTGGCGCTTGCCGCGGACTATCTGGCGCGTGCAGACGCCGCGCTGGCCAAGACCGAAGTCGCCAATCCGAATGTCCTTACCGCCTTGCACCTGACCCGCGCGCTGTTGGCCGTGCGCTCGGGCGATCCTGCCGCCGCCCTCGCGCACCTGGCGCAGGCCGACGACAGCGTCAAGCCGCCCGGCCAGTACGAGGACTGGTTGCAGCAGGAACATGCGGATATCTTGGCGATGATCGAAGCGGAGGATTGATTGGGCAATAGATGCCGCCAGCCTTAGGAAATCCAAAGCCACTTTTGGCGCAGCGCGAAGCCCGGTGTGCGCCGCGGGCTCAGGCCGTCAAGCGTCCTGCACGCACGCCGCGCAACCCCCTGCCGCGTAGTTTTGGGGCTCGATGACCCTCGCGGTGCACTTCGCCGTCGCGCGAAGGCACTCTGCAGGTATCCTCCTGGCGCCAGCCCCATCCTGCGCGCGAGCGACAGCATCGACGCGGCCTTGAAGTCGGTTCGCGTCGGTAGGGTGCGGGCTTACCAGACCAGGTCCTGGTTCTGATTCTCGTAGTCGGGCATGACGTCCACAGGCGGATCGGGTTGGCGCGATCTGCTGTTACAGTGGCTGATGTGTGCCGAAATGGTGTCGGATATCGGGTTGTTGCTGCGTGTTCGCAGCCATCGCACCATCGACCGTGCGACGATCGCAGAGCGCGCGAAGCGCGCCGCTCACCCCGGCAGCGCCCCGGCCCTTAGGCGGACTGCGAGCGCCCCGGACAAGGCCAATGCCGCGGTTCACCCGTGCGGCTGCGCTACGCTGCTCATTCAAAGCCACCGGCGAACACTCTGTCGGAGTACGCATAGGCGATGCCCACAATTTCGCCTGCCGCACCGATCGAATTGACGGCCTGCGTTGTCGGCGACGAGAGCACGCCGGACACCGGATCCACGACAAACTTGGTGATGTTGCGGCTCTCGCAGTTGGCGACAAAAAGCAGCGTGCCCGTGGCGTTGTAGGTCAGTCCACAGGCCTTGATGCCACCCGAAGCAAAGGGCGAGCCGGTGGCAAGCGTGATCGTTGTGGCACTCCCCGAGCCGGTGATTCGATAGACGCCGACGGTGTTGCTGTCCTGCCCGACGGCCGCGTACTGGTTGCCATTGGGCGACAACCGCCCCTGGACAGCCACTGACAGACCCGAGGGCAGATAGCTGCCGGATACCGCTGTTGGCACCCCTGACGCCGTTGTAAAGGCTGCGACGGGTGACAACACACCGTTGACTATGGCCGACGAATTGATGCTGAAAATCCGACCCGCGGCATCGGTGGCGTAGGCCAGATGGACCGGCCCCAGTGAGAATGGAGAGCCCGGCAAACTGGTCAATACGCCCGTGCTCGCGTTCACCGCAAATCCCGAAGTGCCGAAGTTGTTGTTGCCTCCGGTGTAGTAGTAGTTGCCATCGCGACTGAATGTCGACGAAAAACTCGCTGCCAATTGGAAGAATGGGCTGCCAGCTGCTGCACTCGCTGTGCTGTCGGTGATGTTGATGCTGGCTACTTTGTGGCCCAAGGCAGCGCTGTCGCCAACAACCAGAGGCGAGCCTGATGGATGAACTGCAATGGTCCCGATCGCGGCGATTTGAGGGTTGATCGGGCTGAAGGGCAGCGCGGTGAGTGCGCCCGTGTCCGGGTGAACCGAATACACACTGACAGTGGCCGACCCCCGATTGGCCGCATAGATCCGGCGTTTGGCCGGATCATAAGTCAGCAATTCCCGCAAAAAGGCCTCACCAAGACCGCCAGTAGCCAGGGGGCTGACACCGGGAATCGGGGTCAAGGCTCCGGTCGCTTCGTTCACTGAGAAGCCGTAGATCGAGTTGCCGCTGATTGCGTTGCTGAGCAAGGCATAGACAAAGGTCGGCTGGGCACTGGCTCCGCAAATTGGCGCGCCCGGCACGGCCGGTACGGTGATGGCTTCGCCCGCGTCGCAATACCCGGTGCGGATGATTCGTGTCACCGGGGACGGCAGGCCGGTGGTCGTGCTGATCAGCACGTAGCCATAGTTGACTGCTCCGGTGGTCTCATTGGTGAAACGCATACCGTAATAGCGGCTACCAATGCCGACAAAGGGCAGGCCTGCGAGTTGGCCCGCCGTGAAAGTGCTGCTTGCATTGACGATGGTACCCGGCGTGAGCACGGTGACACCCCCAGCGGCACTTCCAACGGTAGCCCGTTGCGGGTCGCCGGTCGTGCTCGTGAACACCGCAAAATTTGCAGTCGCCGGTTGCGCCGTACCCTGGAAATAGGGATTCGTGTCCCACCCCGGGACCGCCGCGGAGCTCGAACCTGTCGCACCGTTCACCACATTCATGTACACCCCGTCGATGCTGAAAGGGACCGCGATGGACAGCGGGCCACTGTCAACCGCAGCTGCGCTGGCATCGGTGATACCCAACTGCAACGCAGCCAGCCCGGCGACCAACGAGACGCGGGCCAGACGAAGGGAAGGACTGACCCGGGTGGTAAAATGGACAATTCTGGGGGCACATGAGCGCATGGAGATTCTTCTTCGGCAGGGTTCAATGAGGTAAATCGAGATTCCCGAAAAAACCGGACACGCTCGCCTCGAAGAAAAGCCGGGACACGATCGTCTGGCGGGAAGACCGGCCAGTGGATTGGTTGACGAACGCCCAGCGAGGGGGCGAATGACCCCGGTGGTACCTGCGCCGCAGAGAATTCCGATGCCAGGATCCGCCCGCGCGGATGCGGTCGGGACGTGAAGGGCGCCGGGTGAGGAGACGCGCCGCGTAGCCGCGGTCCGCGCGTCACGTAGTCTGCTGCGCAGACAACGTGACCTACTTCATCAAGCCACACGGCGAGAGCTATCGCGGAGTAAATCCGCTCCCACATCAAGTCAACGCTAGGCCACGTCGAACATCTCGATCACCGGCGGCGCTTCGACCGAGGCGCCGATCAGTCCGAGGAAGGCCTGAGTGTGTGCTGCTGCCATGTGCGTGTCGATATCGGCGCGGCTGCGCCAGCGCTCGACGAACACGATGGTCTGCGGATCGCCCATCAGCTGATGTCCGTTGTAGCTGATGCAGCCGTCCTCTGCAGGCGTGCGCGCGATCATGTCGCTGCAGGCCGCCAGCACGGACTGCAATGCTTGCGCGCGCACCCGCGCCCTTGCCATGAAGATCACCATCGAGATTGCTCCTTGGGTTGTGGCCGACAGACCGTCATTCTGGCTTACGCACAACAGGCCGCGGATGGATGCACCTGCGGACTCGGCGATAATCGCGCCAATTCAACTGCACGCGATCTCCCTGATGAGTGTTCCACGTCCTCGCTTGCTGGTCATCGGCGGCGGCTTTGCCGGCTTGTGGGCGGTGCGCGCCCTCGCCGGCGCGCCGATCGACATCACCCTGATCGACCGCTGCAACCATCATCTGTTCCAGCCGCTGCTGTATCAGGTGGCCACCGGCGGGTTGTCGGCGCCGGCGATTGCCGCGCCGCTGCGGCATATCCTGCGCCGGCAGAAGAATGTGCGCGTGCTGATGGCCGAGGTCTGCGGCATCGACCGCGATGCCCGCAAGCTGAGTCTGTCCGCCGGCGACACACTCGACTTCGACTGGCTGCTGGTGGCCAGCGGCGCCACCCACGCCTATTTCGGCAACGAGAAGTGGGCGCCATACGCGCCGGGATTGAAGACGCTGGACGATGCGATGCATATCCGCGCGCAGATCCTCGGCGCGTTTGAACAGGCTGAGCTCAGCAACGACCCCGAAGTGCGCGCGGCCTGGCTCAACTTCGTCGTCGTCGGTGCCGGCCCGACCGGTGTCGAACTCGCCGGCACGCTCGCCGAGATCGCGCGGCACACGCTGAAAACCGAGTTTCGCAGCATCGACCCGACGCGCGCGCGGGTGATGCTGGTCGAGGGCGGGCCGCGGGTACTCAGCGGCTTCGAGCCGGCGATGAGCGCGAAGGCGCAACGGCAACTGGAACACCTGGGCGTGGAGGTGCGCACCGGCGCGCCGGTCACGGCCATCGCCCATGATCATGTCGTCGTCGGCGACCAGCGCATTGCCACCTACACCGTGTTGTGGGCCGCCGGCGTGGCAGCATCGCCGCTGGGCGCGATGCTCGGTGCGCCGCTGGATCGCGCCGGTCGCGTATTGGTCGAGCCTGACCTGAGCATCCCCGGTTATCCGCACATTTTCGTCGCCGGCGATCTCGCCAGCGTGAAGACCGAGCGCCCGGTGCCGGGCACCGCGCCGGCCGCCAAGCAGATGGGCAAACAGGTGGCGGCGGCGCTGCTTGCGCGCTTGCGTGGGCGCCCTGCCCCGAGCTTTCGTTACCGCGACTTCGGCTCGCTGGCCACCATCGGACGCATGGCAGCGGTGATCCAGATGGGCCGCTTGCGGCTTTCAGGACTGCCCGCCTGGTGGTTCTGGCTGGCGGCGCACGTGTTCTTCCTGATCGGCTTCCGCAACCGCCTGGTGGTGCTGATCGACTGGGCCTGGG
>Ga0138256_10008873_pt1 | contig 10549 bp, 9 predicted proteins | sample KNB2016incub_MG_FD_105486 | JGI IMG/M metagenome (GOLD analysis project Ga0138256, IMG submission 105486) | Active sludge microbial communities from wastewater in Klosterneuburg, Austria - KNB2014incub_MG | ecosystem: Engineered > WWTP > Activated sludge > Unclassified | place: Austria... | reverse complement strand
TAATCGCGAGGTGGTGGTAATGTGAAGGAACGCAGCCAGATTGGCTGACGTCTGCGGTTTCCTGCCAACGTTCCTTCGCATTATTTCAGAGCGTGTCGAGCCAGGCGAGCACGCTTTCATCGCGCTTCCACGATGGCTGACCGCCGGGTGTTGTCGGAACGGCGACCTGTTCCAGGGCCTTCCGCTTCGTTTCCAGATTGGCCCTGGCATAGTGGTTGGTCGTGTCGAGGCTCACGTGGCCGAGCCAACTGCGGATGACCGTGACGTCGACGCCCGCTGATATGAGGTGCACGGCGGTGGCGTGCCGGAAGGCGTGCGGCGTCACATGCTTGGCACACAGTGTTGGCGTGGTTTCGCTCGCTGCTTTCACGTAGGCGGCAAGTTTGAACCGGATGCCCGATGCGCTGAGCGGTTCGCCATAGCGGTTGACGAACAGCCGTTGGTCGAGCGCCCGTGGTTGCCGTTCGAGCAGCTTCTTCAGTAGCATGACCGTTTCCGGCCAGAGCGGGCAGATGCGCTCCTTTCGTCCCTTGCCGGTCAAGCGCACGCAGCTCGGGCTTTCGAACCGGATTGCTTCGGGGCACAGGTCGAGCGCTTCCTGTATTCGTGCACCGCTGTTGTAGAGGAACGAGAGCAGCGCATGATCGCGCATGCCTTCGAGCGTCGAACGGTCAGGCTGGGCAAGGATCGCCGTCACTTCCGCCGGATCCAGATAGCAGGGCTCCGATACCGGCGCGCGCTTGACGGGGATGTTGAGGATTTCGACGCATTGCGCGATCGATGCGGGATCCTTGGTCGCCACGAAGTGGAAGAAGCTGCGGATTGCGGCTAGCCTGCAGTTGCGCGTGCCGATCGTACCGCCGCGCTCATGTTCGGCGTAACTGAGGAACGCGGCGACCTCGCTGGCGGCCAGATCAGTCATCGTGATCATAGCCACCTTCTTTCCAGCCCGCTGTGCGACGAACCGCAGGAACAGCCGCCAGGTATCACGGTATGATCGGACCGTATGGATGGATGCGTTGCGCTGCTCGACCAGCCATTCGTAGAAGAACGCGCGCATCAGCACCGGGAACGCGTTGGCCTTGCTCATGGCTGCACCTCCCGCCCCAGGCCGAGGCAAGGTGCGCCCACCACGCGGAACCGCTCGTTTGCGTAATGCAGCAGGTCCTGGGTGACCGTGATGTAGACCAGCGTGGAGTTGATATCCCGGTGGCCAAGGTAGGTCGCGAGGAACGGCAGACGATCCTGCGGGTTGATGCCCGTCCGGTACCATTCGAGGATCCGGTTCACGACCATCGAGTGCCGCAGGTCGTGCAGACGCGGTCCCGTTCGCCCCTGCGGTGGCTTCAGCCCGGCGCGGCGTATGACGTCAACGAGCAGCCAGGCGACGGCTTGCTTCGTGTAGCGGGCACTCCGCTGCTCGTGCCAGAACAGCCCAGACCTCGGATCCTGCGATGCGCCGACCCGACGCCGTGCATCGATATAGGCCTGAAGTTCGGCCATCACAGTGTCGGGCAGCGGCAAGATTCTGGTCTTGTAGAACTTGGTCAGCCGGATCGTGATCGTGCCGCCCTGAAGATCAACATCCCCCAGATCGAGGCGGGCAACCTCGCTCCGCCGTAGCCCCGCGCAATAGGCCAGCAAGAGCATTGTGTAGATGCTCAACGGGCGAAGCGGCGCCCGCGGTGAGGGGTAAGAACGAGCAATGTCGAGCATATGCCGCACGTCGGCGGGCGTATAGATATGAGGTTTGCGCCATTGTTTGGCCACTTCCTTTCCCGGATGTGGGTCCGGTCGGCGCGGCGGGATTGACGGATCCCGGTGGCGGAGGATTTTTCCAAGGAGGCGCTTCAGCTTTTCGCATTCGTTCGCATGATTGCGGGTCTTTTTCGCCGCCGACCAGTGTTCAAGCATCACCCCGATCGGCTGATCCTGAAGCGCCGGGTTCAACTGTAGGAACCGATCGAACCGCAAGAGCCACACGGGCTGCGCGGTGTATTTATAACCCCGGTTGCGCATCAGCACGACGTGCTCGGCCATTATTTCGCCCAGCACGCCGCCGAACGGTCTGGGCTGGTGCAGTTCGGCAAGTGCACCGTCCGGATCGCGTGACGCCAGTGCCCGCCAGACCGGCATGCACTGCTTGATATTGCATGCATCGCGCAGGACTACGACGGGATTGCGTTCGATCGCGCCGGTTTCCAGAAGATAATCGAGGAACCGGTCGACGATGCGGGTGCGGTGCAACCGCGTCGTCACTGCCCATACCGCTGACGACGCCTGCAGCCAGGCCAACAGCGCATCCTTGCCGAGTTCGGCGTAGCGCTCGGCGACGTCCTGGAAGCTGTTGAGCGCCTGCTTGTAGTAGGTGCGGCTGTTGGGGCTTCGCAGGCCAAGGCTCGCCAGATAACGCGCGATCAGCAACCGTTCGGGATCGGGCCATATTGTCATGACAACACCTCCATTCCCGGCACGTCGAGTGCGATGGCCCTGAGGTCTTCGGTGGCAAGCTTGAGGTAGGGCGCCGTCGACTCGGTTGAGCGATGCCCGAGCAAGTCGCCAATGACCTTTTGCGGCACGGCGGCGCGGAGCATTTCCACCGCGCGCGCATGGCGGAAGATGTGCGGTCCGCTCTTACCTGGTGGCTTGACGCCGGCGTCGCGGAGCCGCCGCCGTACCGCGTTCGCCAGCATCCCAAGCTTGCGATAGGGCGCGCGCGCGCGGATGAACACTTCCCGGGCGTCGGTCGCAGGCCGTCCCGCGCGCAGATAGGCGAGCACCGCTTCGCCCACTGGCGCCATCAGGGGCAGGAACGAACAGGCCCGGGTTTTGGTGTGTCGGATACGGATCGATTCCGCGCGCCAGTCGATGTCCTCGATCCGCAGATTGCGGATCTCACTCGATCTCAGACCATAGGTCGCGAGCAGTTGCAGGATCGCATGGTCCCGCAGCCCTACCGGCGTTCTATCCTTCCCTGCAACCTGCAGGACGGCTGCGATCTGGTCCCGCTCAAGGATCGAGGGCACTCCCTCATAAGCGTAGAGCAATGGCGCGATGACGTGCGGCGACAAGTCGATCGCGGTGCGCCCCGTCCGGTGCAGATAGCGCAACAGCGAGCGAAGTCGCTCCGCCACGTCCTTCACCGATTTACGCGTTTGGTGTGGGCTGCGCATGTCCATGTAACGGTCGATGTCACCGACACTCATTTCCATCAGACTGTCGACGCCGCATCGATCAAGCTGCCAGGTCAGGAAGTTCCGACCTTCCCACATCAATGCGTAGATGCTGGGCTGCGCAAGGCCCCGCTCCTCGCGCAGCCAGGTCTCGTATTCGTCGCAAATTGCAAAGCGCAGCGTGTCAGCAGCGCAGGTCGCTTTCGGGGCGGGCGGCCACTGGCCCTGTGCAAGTCGCAGTAGCGCGTGGATTCCAGAACGCGGAATGGAGTGCCAGTACGACCCTGGCGGTCGGCCATGGCGTTTGCGGAATAGCGCGACCGCATGGTGCAGGTAGTGAGCCACCTGCGCTGCGGTCACCTCCGTGATCGGAATGCGCTGCTGGGCAAGATAGTCGAGGAACCCGCGCGCATAAGCGCAGTAGGTCCCGGCTACCACCGGGCTGTAGCGTTGGCTGATCAGTACGACTTTGAGTTCGGCGATCAGTTCGCAATCGGTATTCGGCATTGATGGCTCCTCTGCTGGTCAAACGACCGCAGAGGTTCGTCTCAAAATAATGCTGAGCAAGGCTCGCCTTGCACTGGCGGAATTGTGCGAGATTCACGCGCCAAATCTGCGTTCCTCCACATTACCTCCACCTCGCGATTACTCTCGATTATCCGGGGGGATAATCGTGCCATCGTTCGTGCCGCCAGCGCGGCATCGAAGGCCGCCGACTATATTCTCGCCTTCGGGGGCGAACCCAATGTTGATGTAGACGAAACCGGCGAAACGCCGGTCGAGCGGAGGGTCGCGTGAGAAGATGGCAAGCCCGCAGTGGAAAGGGGGATGGATTAAACGGCCCTTTTGGGGCCGTTTGTTGACCGGTAAGTTTGGGGCGGCGTCGATGAGATCGCGGCCGTTCGCGCCACCTTCACGGGATCGGCAGCTCGCAACGAGACCCGGTCGCAGACGTCTCGACGACGAACGACCGGTTCAAAGGAACTCAGTCATTCAACTGATCGAAGCTGGCCATCCGCTCATCGCCGTATGTGAACCGTCACGGGGTGCCTTGCGGTCAGGGCTTTTGCATGAACTGCGATCGGTAGATAATCTGTTCGGTGTCGGCGAATTTCAGGCTCCGTCGCTCCCAGATCGTCTTACCGTCAGGCGTCTTGGCGCTGTCATTGAGCCTTTTATAGACGGCCTCCGAGATGAACGTACAGTAGGGGTACTCACGCACATCTGAGAGCTTGGCGGCAAAGCTCGGTGCTCGCCCGACCCAGATAAGATCGTTGTTGTTTCGAATCCCGGCGCGGACCGCACGAGCGATACCGGTATCAAGTCCGCAAGCTTGTCGAACCTTCACGTCGTTATTGCGCACAGAGGCAAATTTGGAGGTCGCTTTGGGCTGAATGATCTTCTCGGTTGTCCACAAAATCTCGCGAGCGCATTTTGAAGCGTCGGAATTTTTGTTGTCGCCCATGAAAACGCCCATGACCCGATCGCCGTCGAAGCTACGGATTTCGCCGCCATAGGCGCGGATTAATCGTACTGCGCAATCGAGATAGGCTCTAATGATCTTCGCGGTGGTTTCCCAAGGGCAGAGCTGGGCAATTCGACCGGAGCCCGCAAGATCCGCGTAAAGGAAAGTCGCGTCGATCTTGACCGCTCCATTGGCCAGTGCGACGTCGGTGGTTTCCGGCACCTTGCGGCCTTCACGCTCCTCGAAGGTCGTGCCGAAGATATCATCGACGACCTTGGTGAGTTCAGCTTCATTCGCCATGTCAGTGCACCATCGGAATGCGTGAGTGGGTGATGGCGGTCAGCACGAGAAAGGTTGCGAAGGGGAGCAGCGTCAGCACCGACGACCGGATCGCCCAAGCGATCGCGATGTATTTCTGGCAGAGGATCTGCGAATTGCGCCAGACCTGACCGAGCAGATCGTGCCGATAGGCATCTTCCGTCGCTGCCTCGAAATCCTTGAGGAACGTCGACTCTGTGCGTTTCTGGATTTCAGCAAAGTAAATTAGGCTACCCTGACCACCGTTCAGGTCCGGGAAGTTGCAGCGATAGAGGAAGGTGTAGGAGATCGCGAGTCCGACAAGCATCAGAATGCCGGGGATGGCTATATACCACAGCTTCAGGTCACCGGCCTGGACGTTTATCGCCGCTATCGTGAGAATCGCTGCGTTGACTGCGAACAAGCCCGCCGCCTTCGTGTCGACCCGGGGAAAGAAGCTCAGCACCCGGTCGAGCTGGTGCTCGACGATCGTCATATCGTTCATATCCGCGCCCCTCTTCTAAGTTGGATCATCATTTCGCCTCGATCAGCGATGCTCTGACTCCAAGGTCGGCCACGACCGCAGCGATCCGATCGATGACAGGGCCAAGCGCAATCGCTCGCTCGGCGGGCTTATCGGCCGTCGCATAGGGCAGTGGCGTCAACCCCTTGAAGTCGGATGGAAGCTTCACCTCCGTCCGCTTGGGAATGAGCAGCAACGTGCGGTGCCGACCGAGGCGCGACATGAAGAAGCCCAGCTCGAAAATGACGTTATCGCGCGGCACCGCAGATTGCCGGTCCCGGGACAGCATGAGGTCATCGGGCTCTGCAAGGGCGATACCGAAATCTGCCAGATTGACCTGTTCTTCGAGAGCTTCGATGGGATACCCGCCGCTAGGAAAGATCATGTCGTCACTCCAGATGACAACTTCTGCGTCATGTTCAAGCCCGACGCGGATCGACTTGGCGATTGGTAGGGATTCGGCGGAGCAGATCATGAAAAGACGGGATCTGGTATTGGCGCGGTTGACGAATCTATTGCGCTGTTCGATTCGGCTCGCCAGCTCTTGCGCAAGCAACCTCCACAGTTCCGGATTCGCATTACCAATCGTCCGAAGCTGATCGTGATCGACCTTGATCGCTACTACCTCTTCCAGAGCTTCAATCGTTGCTGATCGGCCAATCGTGGGATTAATCGCCGACATCTCGCCCACGGTGTTGCCGGCTTCACGGGGATAGAGCCGGACCCCGTTGACGATGATCTGTCCCTTGCCGGCGAGGAGAAAATAGGCCGAACGATCACTTTCGCCTTGTTCGATGATCGTGTGGCCAGGCGCGAACGAGACAAGATCCCCGATATCGGCAATCGCCTCAGCGACCGCACGATCGCCGCGGATTATCTTTTGCCCCAGCAACGCCTCGATCTGATCTTCGCGCTTCTCAAAACGTGATCTTAAGCTCATGCCATCCTCCGTGGCGCTCTAACGCGCCGAAACCATCCCATGAATATTTCCGCGACAGTGGCCGCCGTCGCGCGGTGGCGTGGCGCAGCAGGATCGTCGAGCGGCCGATCAACGACCTGGACGTCGGCCGGCGTCGGGCGGGTGAAGGGCGTGAACGCCAGCGCGTTCAACTCAAGGCGGTTTGTAGCGCCCATGCGAGCGATCAAAAGAAGGGCGAAGTGCGGAGCGGTCGCGCCGTCCTCGACGATAGCCTGCATCTGCGCCAGATCAACCGAACTGGGAGCTGCCTCAAAACAGGGGTGGGAGTGCCATTCTCCGAGATAATTGTACCGCTCGAAATTACGCCCGGTGCGTGCGAAGAACCCAGCAAGGAACCGACGATGCTTTGCTGGCTGACGCACAAAGCAGTTCACCGATCCGCCAGACCGCTGAACTGAAAAATCGACCACGCGGAAAGTCGCCTCAGCGAGATGTTCACCGACCAAAACACCGCCGATTTCGCGGTGGCCCGCCTTGGTAAGCTCCGGCACGAGTCGCTCGATGAAGTCAGGCGGCAGCTGGACGATCACGGCTGTCCTCCAGCAAAGCTACGATTGCGGCCAAGCCCGCAGGGTCAACGGCTGGCACAACGCGCGGCTCTGCCGAACCGATATCCACCGGAAAACAGTGAAACGGCTGCTGGAATATCCATTCCGCCCTAAGCCCGATAAAATAGGCCGACACCGGGAAGGCCGAGACGTGCGGCTCGGTCAGAATATCGATCGCAAATCTCGCTGCATGGGCCGCGATCACTGCGACATCCGCATCATCGGCAATCATGGGGCCCTCGGGCGCATCGATCTCATAGCGCGCGGCCGGGCGCGGCGCGACGACGTCCTTGTCGGCGCACCAAGCGTCGATCCGTGCGCGTGCCGTTTGCGGCGACGGGTCGAGTTCGGGGCGCGATCGCGCTACGAGGCCGCCGATGCCCCCGCCGTAGATTTCTAACCAAATAAGCGGAGGGCCTCCATCTGCCACGACACCGCCGAGCAAATTGAACACGCGTGCATCCGCGGTTGCCTCAATGATGAGGTCGCAATCTCGGAGCAACATCAGGGCACCATCAACGCTGCCATTGCTCTCTTGACCGCCAAGGCGATGCCGACGAGGAGTGCATTTGCAACCCGGGGCTACGGCATCGAGGCGCCGAGCAAGGGCGTTGACCTTGTGCGAGGCGATGCCGTCCCAATCGAGCTCGTGACGAACCAGATTTTCGGGAAGGAGGACATCGTCGTCGACCAGCACGAAGTTGCGCGCACCAGCGCGTGCGAGACTGACCGCAATCTTGCTTCCGGCCGACCCACAACCGACGAGACCAATAGTCTTATTGCCAATGGGGCGCCGTGCCGGATCGCTCCGGTCCCCATCGCCCTCGAGGACAGCCTCGAACTCGCACATCCTTTCATCGCCGTCGCGCAGCCAAAACAAACGGTGAACCCCATCTATCATCACGACCAAGAACTCGAGCAAGCCCGGGCGGTGATCGGTCGGAAGAGCACATCCCAACGCAGCCAAAGCGGAGATGAACTGGCCTGTCGCGCGGGTGGCCGGCAAAACGCTTCCGCTGGGGAGAACTGCCACATAGCCTCTCAGCTTTGTGCTGGAACGCTCAATATCACTGGCGACGGTAGGGTCGCGCCATATCGTCGCTGAGCCCTCATAGATTTCGACGGGAATGACGACATGCACACTGCTTGCGGTGCGCAGAAAGAAGCCCATCGATCCGAGAAAAGGGGCCTGTGTCTCGTGAAGCTTCGCCGCTAGCGCCCGGGTAACGAGGAATCGGAATGGCTCGTGCCGGAGGTCCTGCCCCAGGCTAGTCTCATGGCGCGAGGGCGCGGCTTGCACGAGTTCGTCGCTATTCGGGGCTTCCGTGACGAGCAATTTATAGGCGCTGCGCACCATATCTGCACCGGTCAGCGTGGGCTGCCAAGTGTCGGGCCCCCATTCAAGACAAAGTTCACCTTGGCCATATTGGTGGCCTGACCAGCGCGCAGGGCTTCTCGGCAGCACCGAGGGCGGGCTGTGCGGGAAGGTCGAGGGATAGCGGAGCATAGCGGGGTACGTCCGGTCGCCCACCTGGATTTCGATGTCGATGATCAACTTACCAGCGTCGAGACGCCTGCCCTCGATCGTCAACCAGTCGCCCTCGGCCTGAAGCGAGGCCAGTTCCGCCTGCTCGTTGGTGAAGCGCCGACTATCCTTCAAATACCACATCAGGCGAAGCCGGCAGGCTTCGTCGGCGTTGCGTCACGCGGCGGAAAACGGAAGGCGCTCGGCGCGGCGCTCGCTGGCTCGAGCAGACTCGCCGCCGTCAGACTGGCCTTGGCTATCCGCGCCGCCTTGGCCGTCGTATCACCTTCGTCAGCAAGCTCGTCGAGTGCGGTCTGATAATCGAGCCCGGCACGCTTGCGGCTCGATCCGAAGATCGCCTGCCCGGCAGCGGAACACCAGCCATAGGCCACAGAACCGAGCGCCGTTTCGTCGTCATCGCAGCGCTTCTGCTCATACTCGGAGGCGAGGACGTTGCGACCGGTGGCACAACGGATCATTGCCCCTTTCATGCCAAGCCTGGTGATTGTGGTCGGTCCGCCATCAAAGCCGATCGCCAACCCAAGGCCCGCCACATCGACATCCTCTGCCTCGAGGCAGTCGAGCGCGGTGGTGAAGCTGCTGCGCAGCCCGCCAGCGCACAATATGGCCGTGCTGGCGGAAGCTTCGGTGTCGGTCGTCTGAGCGGTCCCCTCCGCCAAGACGCCATGCACACAATCGCCAACGAAGCGGATCTTGCGGCCCCCGAAATCTTCCGTGAGAACCGCGTCCATCTCGCTGCGCAAGACATGCAGTACGCGCACAACGTCTTTCGCCGTCTCGTCATCCTCGATGTGCTCAGCGACATAGGCTGTGAACCCGTCGATGTCGGCATAGATGGAGATAGCCTCGTTGCGCCGCGAGTTGCCCGGCGTGAGGCCTTCAAGGTCGAGGTCCGCGAACGGCGGAGTGTGAGCGCTAAAGCTGAACGCGCCGATGGGGTTCGCCTCAAGATCCTTACGCCAGTCGCGCAGCACCGTGTCCGCGCTGATCGGCAGATCGGCTTCTTCCTGGCTGGTGGCAATGTCTGTCGCGCCGAGGGCGAAGGCGTCCTCGTTCGAAACCTCGTCAAGATTAATCGCCGTGCGCGCGACGTTCGTCAGATAGATTCCGGTGGCTGTTCCGCCGCCAGCGCGCTTGGCGGCATGATTGGCGGGCTCCCCGAGAAATAGTGGCTCCGTGCTGCCGCGACGGCCATTGCGGACGGCGAGCGCCTTACCGGTATCGATGCCGATACGGACCTTCGCGGCGGGGATATGCTCGTCACCATTTTCGCCCGTCTCGGCCAGCACGTCTATAATGAGCTGACCGATCGCCACCGCGCGATGAACGCGACCTGCTTCGTCGCCATAGGGCTTGGCAATCACGGCATGGAGCCGCTGATTGTGGAAATCGACCTTAATGGCATCGACTGCCCCGAGAATCCGGTGAACCGCACGTTGGTGGAGATTGAGGAAACGCAGCGTGCGCTTGTGGCAGGTAGTCCCTTCAACCTCGGTTGATTGCAGCATCTCACCCAGATTGAGAATATCCGCATACAGATGAACGCCATCGACCCGGTAGGCCTTGGAGCGCGGCAGCGAATGCAGATCTGTGTCACGGACATAGTCCTTGATTTCGATCGTCTTCACCTCGTTGAAGCGAGTCGCGATGCGCTTTTCCGCCTTTTCCTTATTCCACACGTTCTTCGCCATGATTCACCCTTTCTGGCCTTGACGGACCGGCCAGAAAAGGCTTCCCATCAAATCTGTTGGGATCGCTTACCACGATCGTTTGTGATTGCCAACAGAATTGATGGGATGTAGTTCAATGATCCTCCTCATCTTTGGGGAGCGGGAGAGTCGCGTGGTTCAGGCGTATAAATTCAATCCCGGTTTTCAATCCGATACCGAGGCTGTTTTCAACTTCGTCGTGCGGCAGGCGGAACTCCGATCGATCCTCGACGCATTCGGGGACCCGAGTGCTGTCCCGCGTGTATTGGTCATGGCGCCGCGGGGGGCTGGAAAGACGACGTTGTGCCG
>Ga0138256_10008872_pt1 | contig 10551 bp, 11 predicted proteins | sample KNB2016incub_MG_FD_105486 | JGI IMG/M metagenome (GOLD analysis project Ga0138256, IMG submission 105486) | Active sludge microbial communities from wastewater in Klosterneuburg, Austria - KNB2014incub_MG | ecosystem: Engineered > WWTP > Activated sludge > Unclassified | place: Austria... | reverse complement strand
CTTGATCGAACTTTACAAGCCGTATTTGATCGATGGTGCTGCGGATCATCGCGTGGTGGAACTGATGAAGAATGATAAAAAGAACAAGGGTGGTGAGTTCCGGTTCACGCTGATCGACCGGATAGGCAGTGCCGTCACCGATGTACCTGTAACTGCAAAAATGGCCGGTGAAGCGTTGGAGCATTACCGCTTGCTTGTGCGTGGCCGCCGATGACCGATCTTTGTTGATCCCAATGTGGGTCACTGTTCAATAACATGCATACTTCAATTACCATCAAACGACCTTCCGGAACGCTGAATACAACGGTCAATTTGCCACGTTCCAAAAGCGTGAGCAACAGAGCGTTGATCATGGCTTCGCTGATCGGCGACCTGGACCTCGTACAGAATTTGAGCGAGGGTGATGATACCCGCGTATTGCACCAATTATTGCGCGATAGACCGCATACAATGGATTGTGGCGCGGGCGGTACCACACTAAGGTTCTTACTTGCTTGGGCCAGCGTACAAGTTGGAGAGGAACACGTTATCACGGGCATTCCGCGCCTGTTGGAACGCCCGCATGATGATCTCGTGAATGCATTGATCACCTTGGGAGCTGACATTCAAAAACTACCCAATGGTTTCAAGGTAAAGGGCAAGAAACTGAAGGGTGGAAAAGTGCATTTCGATTCGCCGATCAGTAGCCAGTACCTCAGCGCATTGGTGTTGATCGCGCCTATGATGGAAGAAGGTCTGGATCTGCGTTGGACAGGAACGCGATTGAGTGAACCGTTCGTGAGCATGACCTTGAAAATGCTAGCCCACTTCGGGGTTTTTCCACGTCTGGAAATGGATGGCGTGCGTGTCTTTCCGGGTGCATACAAAAAAGTGGCCTACACCGTGCCACCCGATTGGAGCAGTGCTGCGTTCTGGTTCGAACAAGTTGCTATGGATCCGGGCGCTGACGTGTTCCTAAGGGGGCTGGATGATGAAACGCTTCAGGGAGATCGGGAAGCCATGCGCTTGTGGGCTCCATGGGTGCATGCGGAATTCGAAAGTGAAGGGTTACGCCTAACGCATCGCGAAGTACCCGATGAATGGCCGGATCAAGCCGTGCAGATGAAACATGTTCCGGATCTCTTTCAACCCTTGGCCTTTACTCTCGCTGCGCGCGGATGCAATGCCACGCTGACCGGATTGGATAACTTGGTCGTAAAGGAGACCGATCGCCTTAAAGAAGTGGCAGCCGTTCTGCATGCGTTGGGTTGCACTGCCGTCCATTCCGATGGAACCTTCTCACTCAGTGGTTCCATAACGAACAAGCACCCGTTGCCGTTCGATCCGAATATCGATCACCGAATGGCGCTGTCAATTGCGCCGTTATCATTGATCCTGCCGGAAGTAACGATCCATGATCCAGAGGTCGTGAACAAATCCTATCCCACTTTCTGGGCGGATCTTGAAGCGGCAGGGTACGGCATCGTTCGAACTCAATAATAGTTCGGGATATTCTTGCCTAGAGTGATCCGTAGGTTCCCGTGCCACACGCCTAGGCTGTCCTTTTTTAAAGCAATGTTCAGATCGCCGCCGCGCTGTTCCGCTTTGTTGCTTTCTTCTACCGTGAGTTTCGGGTCATCAATGAATTGGACCTCATCGATGTAGTAAGCGTTCTTTTCCGGTTCTTTCACGAAAATGTGGATGTGTGCCGGATCCGTTCTATCCGGATAGGGAGCAGGGCGGATCGTCCGTAGCGTGAAATGGCCATCGGCTCCCGTTTTGAGCCATCCGCGTAAATGCCCATGTCGCACCCCTAGGGTCTGATCAATTCCAGGGCTGTAAAGTCCGTTCGCATCGGTGTGGTGGATGTAGAGAATGACGTTCGCGGCAGGCGTTATTCCATCAACATGGACCAACGTGCCTTCGATCAGCAGCTTTTCACCCGGTTCTTGATCAGATGCTAATTCTAGCGTGGAACCGAGCGTTGCTGGCAATCCTTCATACAACAACTCGCAACCATCACATGGTCCGCCGATATGTTGTGTGTTCGCTGTGGTCGTGTCTTCGCGTGCCAATTGTCCGCCGCACTGGAAGAGTGAAACGATCAAGAAAGCGATAAGAGACCTCATTCGTTTGCTTTCAATAGTGAATGCTGCATGAACTGAAAAGTAACGAAAAGACACGTGAAGTTCGGTTGATGGGAATAAATCACTGGCAATGTCGATGAACATTCTCATCTTCGCACGGATGAACCAGCTGCGTGACGATCGCGCATAGGTGGTCGTATGTACTGGTACCTGATCTATTCCGAGATAAAATGGCATTCCCTACAGACCTTGAGATCGCGCAAAAAGCGCAGATGAAACACATCAACACTATTGCGCAGTCACTGGGTGTAGACCCTGAAGTGATCGAGCAATATGGCAGATACAAGGCAAAGCTGCCATTGAACTTGATCGATGAGGCCAAGATCAAAAAAAGCAAGCTTATCCTCGTTACCGCATTGTCGCCTACGCCTGCTGGTGAGGGCAAGACCACCACGACCATCGGCCTTGTGGAAGGATTGAATAAAGTGGGTAAGAAGGCGATGGCCGTGCTGCGTGAACCATCACTCGGTCCGGTATTCGGCATGAAGGGTGGCGCTGCAGGCGGTGGCTATGCACAAGTGGTGCCCATGGAGGACATCAACTTGCATTTCACGGGTGATTTCGGGGCGATCGAAAAGGCCAACAACTTGTTGAGCGCGTTGATCGACAACAACATCCAGAGCAAGAAAAGAAATCTTGGGATCGATCCACGGACCATTGCGTGGAAACGTGTGATCGACATGAACGACCGCGCACTGCGGGATATCGTGATCGGACTTGGAGGTACCGGGAACGGTATTCCAAGGGAGGACGGATTCAACATTACGGCAGCCAGTGAGGTAATGGCTATCGTGTGTTTGGCCACGGGCATCGAGGATCTGAAAGTGCGGTTGGGCAACATCTTCGTTGGGAATAGCAACGTCGAAGGAAAAAAATATGTGTATGCCCGCGATCTGAAAGCAGAAGGAGCGATGGCGCTTTTGCTGAAGGATGCGATCAAGCCGAACCTGGTGCAAACGTTGGAAGGGAATCCGGCGATCATCCACGGTGGCCCATTCGCGAATATTGCTCAAGGAGTGAACAGCGTGTTGGCAACGAAAATGGGTCTCAGTCTATCAGACTATGTGGTTACTGAAGCCGGTTTCGGTGCTGACCTTGGAGCTGAGAAATTCTTCGATATCAAATGCCGTGCAGCGGGTCTGGAACCCAATGCCGTGGTGATCGTGGCGACTGTCCGTGCGCTGCGTTTCCATGGTGGTTCGGATATCAAGGAAGTGAACAATGCTGCGCCCGATCGTGTGAAGACAGGTCTTGCCAATTTGGGTAGACACATTGAGAATATGGAGAAATTCGGTGTGAAGGCCGTCGTGGCCATCAACCATTTTCCAACGGATACGGATGAAGAGATCGAACTGATCAAAGCGTATTGCAGTGCACGCGGAACGGAAGCTGTTGTTGCAAAAGGCTTCGCAGAAGGCGGCGACGGCATGAAGGATCTGGCAAAAGCGGTCATCCAAGTGGCGGAAGCGGGTGGTTCCAAATTCAAATTGCTTTATGACCTTGCTCTTACCATCGAAGAGAAGATCGCGATCGTAGCAAAGGAGATCTACCGCGCCGATGCAGTGAACTACAGCGAGGCAGCGCGGACGGCCCTTCGTCGGATCGCTAACCTCGGTCTGGAAGGTCTGCCGGTATGTATCGCCAAAACACAATACAGTTTCAGCGACGACCCTAAGCTTCTTGCAGCACCTACTGGATTCGAGATCACCGTGAACGATATCGAGATCGCTGCAGGAGCTGGTTTTGTAGTGCCTGTTCTCGGAAAGATGATGCGCATGCCAGGCCTGCCAGAAGTTCCGGCAAGCGAGCATATGGATATCGACGAGAACGGCGTGGTTACAGGGCTGTCCTGATCGCTAGTGCGTTATGAATGCCATGCCGGCCACGGTGGAGACCAACACCAGCGTAGGTAGGATCCTTGCTGTAAGTGCACTATAATTCCCACTGGATAGGGGTTGTTTTCCGCGTATCATGATAACTGCAAGTAGCGTAATGAGGCAACCCAGAACGCCAAGTGTTGCCAGAAATGTTGCTCCAGGCCAGTGCTGGACTTTGAGCAGCACTGCAATTACGCTTAGGCCCATTGCTACACCGGCCATGATCGATAGGGGTGCATGCATTTTCGAGTGTTGATCGGATACGAATACGGATGTAGTTCGCGCCTTTGTCGCGGTGTGGAAGTAGAACAATGCCAAGAGTACGGATCCAATGGTGAGTATGATCGCGGCCGTTGGTAGGTGAAGCATTTTCATGCCGAAACCAAGTAGGGTAATGATGAGGAGGGAACGTTCTGCGTTTTTCATTTTTTGCTCGGTCAGGTTCATTTTGAATACGTTTCGATGTCATAACAGAGAATGCACACTCTGATCAAAAGTAACGTTGCTTGGTTTTGCTGACCTTTGTAGTGCTATGATCAATGGGCTAATACGGACAGCCATTTGCGCGATGGTCTTCATGGCAACGGGTTCTGTTCTCGCTCAAGGACCACCTTGCACCACGTTCATACACGGCACCTTTGAAGAGGGCACGCATACCAAGCAAGAAGTGCTCAGTGGAAATAAAGAAGGCGTGCGCATCCTTCGCCGAGGTAAGAGCCATGTGGAAACGAACAGGGCCACACACCGCAAAGTGCGGTATTCTGTGCATTGGATAGATGATTGCATTTTCGAACTTTACGACCCCCGCGTAAAAAATGAAGGCACTTTGAATGTTGGCACTCCTTCTGATACCATTATCACCACGATCACCGATACCTGGAAATACGGTTATGCCTATACCCGTTCCTTTTCTGGTTCCGATCGCACGGAAACGGGCGCAATGAAGATGGTCATTCCGAAAGGTGCCGGTATTTCCTTCGGTCTGTGATCCAGTGGGTTGGTGACTTAGCGACAGCACACTGTTAATGGATCGCAGGGTCATGGTTGTTTTCGAACAGTGCTCTGGATGAACCTTAGCGGTCCCGTTCTACATGGGCTAAGCCGAAGAACCACATGTCACTTATGTCCGAAAGAACCACTACCCTGATGATGGAACGCCTGCGCGCCATTGGAGCGCGCAAAGAACGTTTCAGCTACCATGTACGCGGTGACTCGTACGTGATAACCGACATTGTTGTAGCCTACACGATCGAGAGTGCAGATGGTCCTGTGGATCTTGCAAAAGTGCTCGCTCATGCTGTCGATAACGATAGCATCGTGAGTGGGCAACGCATGCCGGATGGGCACGTTATCTACACCAGCTGTCGCTTGTTCACGGACATGCAGAATGCCGAACGCTTTGCGCGTGAACAGAAACAGACTTCCGTCTACAACTGGAACCGCTATGCCGAAATGCCGATCAAAGGCGCGGTAGTGTCGGTCTCGGAGGATGGTGACGAAGATTCCGAGGAGGCGTAAGAAGAGGGTCCACGGTTTTTCTGGGGTATAATTCCGATGGTGTGATCCTATTTGAACGCATCACTCAGGGCAACTGCATCCTAACGCAATATGGTCCTCGATCAATGCGCTATTTTCGCCGGATCCTAAATTCTTGAAACCTTGATGCGTCAGTTGTTCACTCTATCCTTTGCTACCCTCGTAGCGCTCTCTATCAATGCCCAAAGCCTCACCAGTCCGGAAAGCGTTGAATACGATGTAGCCTACGATCGTTATCTAGTTTCCAACTCCGGCGATGGCACTATCGTGGCGCGTGACCAAGCAGGTGTGATCACCTCTTTCGCTACGGGTATCCCTTCCGGACCGTATGGCTTGGAGATCCTCGGCAATACCGTGTATGCCTGTGCCGGAGGTCGCGTTCGCGGGTTCGATCTTGCTACGGGCGCACAGGTGGTCAACGTGAATTGTGGTGGTTCGTTCTTGAATGGCATTACCACTGACGGCACGTTCATTTACGCCACGGATTTCAGTAACCAAAGTATTTTCAAGATCGATGTGGATGCAGGAACTTCAACAACTTTCATTGCCAATACGGGCGGAACGCCGAACGGTATTGTCTATGATCCCGATCTAGGCGCAGGTGTTCTTTGGGTTGCATTCTGGGGTTCGAATGCTCCTGTAAAGTCCTATGCGTTGGATGGTACGCCCGGACAAACGTTCGCAACAACGCTTTCCAATATCGATGGCATAACGCGTGATTGTCTCGGTAATCTCTACCTAGCGTCCTGGACTCCGGATGCGATAACACGTTTGGAGATCTCAAGCGGAACACAGACCAATATGGGCTGGTCGGTATCTGATCCTGCTGATATTGATTTTGACGCGGTGAACTCGCTGATCTGTATCCCGAATACTTCACCCAATACTGTTACGCTCGAAACAGTGGATGCCTGCATAACTGGCATTGCTGATCATGGTCTGAACGGAGGGATCACCCTTTCACCGAACCCCACCACGAACACGATCCAATTCGCCAATGCGAATAATGCGCGTACCTATAAGATCCTGGACTCCGGATCACGTGTGGTCCTATCCGGAAAAGTCCCGTCCAACACAACGATCGATGTGAGTGTTCTCCGTCCCGGTATTTACATATTGGCCTTGGATGGTGCTGCGCAGTTCAGCCGCTTCGTTCGCGCTCAGTAGCGCAGGAGCGTACTTTCAGAACGCCTATTCTGACAAAGACCCAATGATGGCGCGGCTAATTTCCGCGCCATCATTATTTGTGCCAGATCCATTTGGGATCTGTCTTTTTGGGACTTAGGTTTAGGGTCCACTAAAAACCAGCGTTAACTATGAATATCACTTTCAATGAGCTGCGGAAGATCAAGGATACATTACCGGATGGAAGTATCCATCGCATTGCGAAGGAACTTGAGCTTAACGTAGAGACCGTTTGGAACTATTTCGGTGGATACAGTTACGCCAATGGAAGACCAATGGGTGTGCATGTTGAAGAAGGACCGGACGGTGGTGTGATCGCGTTGGACGATACACGGATCCTGGATATCGCTCATAGGATCTTGAACGAGAAGGCGGTACACGCTTGATCCTCTGTCAACCCTACATGAGCGTTCCACTGATGTGGACCGTTTCCTTTTAGGCTGTGCAACTGGAAAGCGATCCCGTTCGTTGGTAGCATGTCCTGACCAGAACGGGTATTGGTGTGAGAGGAAATTGATCGATCACTCCCGGACCGCAATTCCGGTATAAGCGTAGCGCGTGATCAGGAGATCGAACTTCCAACAACTACCGCTCAATGATCCGGAATTCTACCCTGCGGTTGATCGCTTTGTTCGCATCACTGGTGTTCGCTACAAGTGGTTTCGATTCCCCGTAGCCTTTCCACGTGATCCGCTCCTTCTCCACTTTCTTTTTGATCAAATAGTCGGCAACGGCTTTAGCGCGATCATTGCTCAACTTCAAGTTGTAGTCGTCGGTTCCTTCATCGTCCGTGTACCCTTCGATCTCTGCGCGTAGGAATGGATAGTCTGTCAACATGTCCACTAATTTGGTAAGCTCGTCCTCATATCCTGGAAGTAGCACTGCCTTGTCGAATTCAAATTGCACATTGTCCAAACGAACGCTTGTTCCGACTGCAGGCTCAACTTTTTCAATAGCGACTTCCTTGGAGCTTGTGTGTTGAGGAACTACGATCTTTGGAGGAGGAGGTACACTTGCCTTCGGTTTCGGTGTTAGTGCTGCCCCCGGTGGCGCGATCCGCACATTCACGTCATCAATGTAGTAGTACGCACCACGCTCGCCTTGGTCGAATTTCTCAATGGTCGTTGCTTCATCTCCATAGAAATTTCCGAGCATCAGGAACTTCTCTTTACCTGTTGCGTCAAATACGCCACTCACTTTGTGCCATCCACCTTTCACGGTCTTTTCTTCGTTCACCGTAGGGGTTATGTACAGCGGTAAACAATCACGCGTGCTTACGGGCGTATCAGTTAAAAGCAGCCCGATGTTATTGCTGGCTTCATTGCTTCGCACGGCGCGTAACGCCCAGAATTCGGCGACGTAGCGCGTGCCTGCGATCAAGGGTTCTGGTAGCTCGGCCTGCACATATTCATGCCAGAACGTTGGTGTGTTGCCCTTGCCATAGGTCTTTATGCCGATCATGGCATCACCGCCGTGCGTTGATTGTTTCCCGTCGCTATGCTTGCTCGGATGTGCCCAGCAGGTCTTCTCGTTCTTCGTACTGAAATGGTCCGGTGTGGTCTGTGTTGGACTACTCCATCCCGTCATGTTCGTGTTGAACTTGGTTACGTCCTGTGTCCAACCGCAATACAAGCGTTGAGAATCCTCGAACCCTGGATTCAGAACAAGATTCGGCATCGTGTCGTTCTGTAATGAACGTTGCAATAAATTTTGCGCTGTCACGGAAGGAGATAGCGCTGCCGAGGACAAGGCAAAGATCAGGTAACGGGTATACATGAGAGCGAAGCTATTGGGTGTTTTGCCTTTGTTCTGGCAACAATGGTGCTCGATCTTAACGGTGGATCGTTGATGAGGTAAGGTCAGTTGGCAGTTTCCAGTTGGCAGTTGGCAATGTGCAGTGGGCAACCAGCAATTGAAAGTTTGCCCACTGCCCACTGATCCTCTATTCGCATGTGCGCATTTTCTCTGCACATTTACGCCCCGTATGACATTCCCTCGCCTCTTTAACCTCTTCCGTGAAAGCTTCGATGGCAACGAGGAACGCGATTACACGAAGATCGGTGTACGGCATGCCATTGCTCTGCTGTGCATTCCTATGGTCCTGGAAATGGGGATGGAGGCCGTTTTCGCATTGGTGGATATATTTTTCGTGAGCAAACTCGGCAAAGAAGCGATAGCCACTGTTGGTCTGACCGAAGGCGTGATGATGTTGGTCTATTCCCTTGCATGGGGACTGGGGATGGGCATTACGGCGTTAGTAGCGCGTAGGGCAGGTGAGAAGGATCCTTCCGGTGCATCGCGCGCAGCCATGCAAGGGATGTTGCTTACTGTGCTCTTGGGTATTTTGATCGCGATCCCCGGTCTGATCATGCCTGAAAAGATCCTTCGCATGATGGGCGCTGAACCAGCCGTTGTGGAAATGGGCACTTCCTATATGCGGATCATGCTTGGTGGCAACATCGTTATCCTATTGATATTTGCCGTGAATGCGATCTTTCGTGGTGCCGGTGATGCGGCCATGGCCATGCGATCGCTAGCACTTGCGAACGGCCTCAACATAATTTTATGCCCGTTGTTGATCTATAGTGTTGGACCGTTCCAAGACTTGGATATTACTGGTACTGCGCTTGCAACCACCATTGGCAGAAATAGTGGTATGATCTACCAGTTGTACCATTTGTTCAGCGGAAAAGGGCGGATCACCGTGCGCGGTATAGCCGTTGCATTGGACCCTAGCGTAATGCTGAATATCCTGAAGATCTCAGCCGGCGGTGTCGCTCAATTCCTGATCGCATCGGCCAGTTGGGTATGCATGGTGCGCATCATTGCGGCTGTCGGAAGTGCTGCTGTAGCAGGGTATACGATCGCTGTTCGGATCATCATTTTCTCCATTCTTCCTTCCTGGGGTATGGCGAATGCAGCAAGCACGCTCGTAGGGCAGAATCTCGGTGCGCGGCAACCCGACCGTGCCGAACGATCCGCTTGGTTATGCGGTCATTACAACATGATCTTCATGACCTGCGTAGCGATCTTCTTCTGGATCACAGCACCGTGGTTGGTCAGCTTTTTTACCACGGAAAAGGAGATCGTAAGCGTGGGCGTTGACGCATTGCGCATCATTTGCCTAGGCTACTTTTTCTACGGCTATGGAATGGTACTGGCCCAAGCCTTCAATGGTGCAGGTGATACGTTAACACCTACATGGATGAACGTGGTCTGTTTCTGGATGTTGGAGATCCCGCTCGGTTGGTTCCTTGCGAAGACACTCGGGTGGGGACCTCACGGTGTGTTCGCGTCGATCGCCATCAGCGAAAGCGCGCTTGCAGTGTTCAGCGTTGTGCTGTTCAAACGCGGCAAGTGGAAATTGATGCAGGTGTGACTGGACACACCGCTCTGCACTACTTCGGAATAAAATTCTTCGGCTTGCCGGCCTTGTACCACTTCAACAATGTATCGATCATGTGCTCCATCTTCCGAGCATCGGCCCACGTACTGCGGAACACGAGATTGCCATCCTTATCCACCAAATAAGCGCCGTTCGGTGCACGACCGTAATCGTTGAATGTTGCATTGTCCATGCCATCCACAAGCACCGGTAGCTCTCCCAATTGTGAAAACTGTGCAGCGTATTGGGTCTTCTGTTCAATGGTCGTCGGGATAGGATACTTCTTGAAATTACCCTTGTCCGCTGGGTGCATTTCCTTGCCGTACACAACGAAGATGTCCACGTCTTCCTTTGCGTATTTCTTGGCCAATGCGGTCCAACGTTCCATCTGCACACGCGCTGGCGGACTGGTAATACTGCCGAACATGAACGCCCTGATCCT
>Ga0138256_10008869_pt1 | contig 10553 bp, 8 predicted proteins | sample KNB2016incub_MG_FD_105486 | JGI IMG/M metagenome (GOLD analysis project Ga0138256, IMG submission 105486) | Active sludge microbial communities from wastewater in Klosterneuburg, Austria - KNB2014incub_MG | ecosystem: Engineered > WWTP > Activated sludge > Unclassified | place: Austria... | reverse complement strand
GGCGCTCGGCGCGGCCGAGCAGGTCCTTTATCTCGCGATAGTAGCGCTCGCCGCTCTCGGTCAGGCCGCAGACCGCCCCGCGCCGCCGCTTGAACAGCGGCCCGAGCTGATCCTCCAGCGCCTTGATGTGGATGCTGATTGCAGCCTGGGTGACCCCCAGCCTGTCGCCGCAGGCACGGAAGCTCCCCGCCTCGATGGCCTCGATGAATACCTCGAGCTGCCGGAAGGACGTCGAATGCATTTGCCCATAAGTTATCACTTATCTGTCGATAATCACCAGCTGTGTTGCTACGCCCGCGGCGATGCTGATCATTGGCCCTGATCGGGGGAGCCAGAAGATGTACAGCAGCGAGCGGTTCAGTACCCGCGGCATGGCACCGCACGAGCGCATGCGGGCCTGGGGTCGCGACGCCTGGGCATCCATCGGCGGACTGGAGATCCATGCGCTGACCCCGGGCGAGGACTTCGAAGCGGACCTCAGCTCACGGCCGCTCGGTCCGCTGCGCCTATGTCGCGTAAGCGTGGGCCGCCATCGCTCGGAGCGTACGCCGCAGCTCGTGCGCGCGAACGACCGCGACCTGCTGCAGGCCGTGTTTCCGCTGGAAGGATCCTGTCACATCAGACAGCGCGATCGGGAGGCCATCCTGCGTCCCGGATCCTGGTGCCTCTGCGACACGTCGATACCGTACCGGGCGATGGTGTGCGCGCGGGCGCAATTCCTGGTGGCGCTCATCCCACGGTCCCGGTTCGCCTCGGGCGGCATCGACCCCGCTCGTCACCTCGTGCGCCCGCGAACGACGCTCAGCGGGGTCGATCGGCTGTTGCTCGATTCGCTCCTCTCGGCGATGGACCGGACGGGGCCGATCGCCGCGCAATCGGCCGCGGAGCTGGGTGCATGCCTTGCAGAGATGCTGCGCATCGCACTGCTCGAGGAGGCGTACGACCCGGTCGGCAAGACCACGCGCGAGACGCTGCTCGAGCGCATCGACGCGTTCGTCCGCCAGCACCTGCGCGATCCCGATCTGTCGATCGACATGATGGCTGCCGATCTGCGCTGCACCAAGCGCTACCTGCACAAGATCTTCAGCAAGCGCGGCGAGACGCTCAGTCAATACATCCGCCGGCTGCGGCTCGAGCGGTGTGCGGCCGACCTTGCAGATCCCGAACTGGCAGGGCAATCCATCACCGAGCTGTCCTACCGCTGGGGATTCAGCGACTCGGCGCACTTCAGCCGCATGTTCAAATCCCGCTTTGGCGTGCCGCCCCGCAGCTATCGCACGCCCCCGGCGCCGCGCCCGTTGCTGTCGGCGGCGTGATGCCGGCGGCGCGGGGCCGGCACGCGCCGGCCCGCCGCGCTTAGAAGGGGTTTGATACGCGCTCGGGATCCAGCGCGTCCTTGACGCGCCCCGCCCACACATGCGCGTTGCTGAACAGCGCGCCGATGGCCGCGCCCGCGGCCGCGGTGCGCGGCGGCATCGTACCGTGGTGGCCGTTGCGGATGTCGGCCTGCATCGAGGCGCGCATGAAGTCCATCGGCACCTGCCCCCAGTTCGCCTGGCCGCGATCGTAGAGGAACAGCAGCTCGATGTGCGCGGCGTGACCGTACTCGAGCGGGATGACCTGCCAGTTGTCCAGGGCATCCAGCACGCGCCCCTGCTCGATGAAGGGCCGCATGAATTCCGGAACCGCCTTGCCGACGTCGATCATGTGCCCGATCGAATCGCCGCTGAGCTTGGCCGGCGCCCAGCCACCGCCCAGGCGCAGCACGCGTTGCAGCGCGCCCACCAGGACGTAGAAATCCATGTTGTCGCGGTAGATCCTGAGGATCCGCTCATCGACCACCTCGCCGCCGAACTGGGCGATGATGTCGAGCAGCACGCGCTCCTCGTAGGCGAACTCCTCGGGCGTGAAGGCCGAGAGGTACACGTACAGCGGCCGCGCCAGCTCGCGCTGGAACAGGCCCGAGCGCCACAGGTCCCAGAAGTCGTTGGCAGATTCCGTGGCGAGCAGCGCGGCCGAGGCGTTGAAGTACTTGAGCACCGCCTGGGCGATCTCCGCCTCGCCGATCGCGATCATCGCGTCGCGGCACTGCTCGAGCGTCGGGAACTTGAACACGTAGGCCTGGTGGAGCCGGGGGTCGAGGCGCAGCTGGTACGACGGCGAGCGTCCCTCGTACGGCAGGACGGCCGGCCCGCGCCAGGCATCCAGGCCGATGGCGATGCGCGTCACCACGCCCATGCCGCCCCACTGGCCGACGAAGCCCTTGATCACGCCGCGCAGGCTCGGCCCCGGGCCTTCCGGATTGAACCAGCCGGCCTCGCTGGCGAGTGAGCCCAGGCGCAGCAGCTCGCCCTCGGGCGTCACCCACTCGATGCCGAGCAGGTAGCGGTTGGTGCGCGAGGCGCCGTACTGGCAGTGGCTGTCGCCGCTCGAGCAGGCGAAGTTGGCCAGCACCGAGCCGCCGGGACCCACTGCCGCCACCGGGTAGCTGAGCCCATGGCGCATCAGCTCGATGCGCAGCTGGCCCTGGCGCACGCCCGGCTCGATGACCGCGTAGCGGTCCTGTGCGTTGACCTCCACCAGGCGGTTCATGCGCTTGAGGTGCAGGATGATCGTGCCCGGTCCGCTTGGATAGGCGAAGCCGATCAGGCTCGATATCGTGGCGATGTAGCGGATGCCGTGGCGGTTGCAGATGCGCACGATCTGCTGGATCTCCTCCGCCGAACCGGGCAGCAGCACGGCCTCGGGGCTCGGCGGCTTCATGGGCGTGTTCGGCTGCGGCGCGCGCACCGCGGCGAGGATCCACGGTCGGTCGCTGATGTAGCGCGTCCCGACGACGCGCTCGAGCTCGGCATAGACTTCGCGTGCGAGCGACATGGTGCGATTCCTACGGCTCGAGTGCGCTCACGACGAGCTCGGTGAAGTCGCGGTAGCGCAGGCCGCCGCCGTCCGCCAGGCCCGCTTCCAGCGTGTCCTGGCAGAAGGGACAGGCCGAGGCGAGCGTGTCGGCGCCGGTGCTGCGCGCCTCGCGCACGCGCTCCGCGGCCGTGGTGCGCGCCTGCTCCGGGAAGGCCTGCTGCACGCCGCCGCCTCCGCCGCAGCACAACGCATTCTCCTCGTTGCGCACCATCTCGACGACCTTGACGCCGCGGATCGCACCGAGCACGCGGCGCGGCGCGTCGTAGACGCCCTCGGTGCCGCGCCGGAAGGCCTTGGGCGGCACGTGCTCGCCGAAGGCGCGGATCTCGCCGTTCCACGGCACGTAGGGTTCGGAGAGCCGGCCGAGCTGACAGGGGTCGTGCCAGGTCACCGTCGCCTCGACCGGACGGGAAAGCTTCAGACGTCCGGCATCCAGCGCCTGCTGCACCACCTCGCTGATGTGCCGCACCTCGAAGGGGAACTCGGCGACGCGCGGATAGAAGCCGCGCAGCGTACCGAAGCATTCGGCGCAGGAGGTGACGATCGTGCGCACGCCGCGGCGCTCGAGCGCCTCGAGGTTGTGCCGCACCTGCCGTTCGGCGGCGGCCCGCTGCCCGGTGCGCCACAGCGGACCGCCACAGCAGTGTTCGTCGGCGCCGAGCACGGTGCATTCGATGCCGGCGGCCGCGAGGATGCGCAGCGTGTTGCGGGCGATGTCGGTGCGCTGGTAGGAGGCCGCGCAGCCGGCGAAATAGGCCACCGGTGCGGAGGTGGCGGAAGCACCCTCCGCCCAGGCGGCGCGCTCCGCATGCGGGCGGCCGTAGATGTTGTGCGTGCGCTCGACGCGTGCGGCCATCTGCGCGTGTTGCGGCATCGGGCCGTGGCCGCCTTCGACCAGGTGCTCGCGCAGCGCCAGGATCGTGTCCATGACCTCCATGTCGCGGATCGACTTGCAGTTGGTGTCGCAGGCACCGCAGGTCGTGCAGGCATAGACGAGATCGCGCAGGGCCGGCTCGGGCTCGAACACACCGTCCAGCAGCTCCTGGGCGATGTGCAGCAACCCCTGGCCCGAGTAGGCATCGAAGTGGAACTGCATGTGGATCGGGCAGATCTCGGCGAAGTCATAGCCCTTGGTCTTGGGCCCGAGCACCACTTTGCACTGCCCGCAGTGGTTGCAGGACTCCATCGTGTGGCGGAAGTCGGCGAGCGTGTCCATCAGAAGCAGAGCCTGCCTGGGTTGAAGAGGCCGTGCGGATCGAAGACGCCCTTGAGCCGGCGCAGCAGCTCGACGCCGCCCGGGTAGTCGTCGTAGGCGATGCGCGCCCACTCGCCGTAGGGCCGGCTGAAGTAGGCGCCGGCGCGCGCGAGCTGCCGCGCCGCCTCGCGCAGGAACGCGTCCAGCCTCGCGCCGGCGGCCGCATCGTCCGGCGAGCGCGGGAACACCCACTCGCAATGGCAGCTGCGACCCTGCACCGCAGGTTGCAGGTGGCAGGCCGCGTCTGCAAGATCGATGCCCTGCTGCGCGGCCAGTTCGCGCAGGCGCTGCTGCAGCGCCGGCATCCGGCTCAGCGGCGCGGTGAACAACAGCTCGCGGCTGCTGCCCGTGAGTCGCAATCTCCAGTCGGGGCCCTGCGTCCACGCACCCGAGAGCAGCTCGAGGATCTGTGCCTCGCGCCCGACCGCGCCGGGCAGGCTCGCGGTGGCCGCAAGGCCCGTGGCACCGGCGAGCGTACGCAGCTGGTCCGCGTACAGGGCAACGCGCTCCTCGGCACGGCGCTCGTAGCCCGCGACCACGAGCAGCGCGCTCCACGCCGGCAAGGCCGCGCGCAACGCGGCGTAGTCGCGCAGGTCATCGGCGGCCAGGAGCATGGCGAGCGCGGCGCGATTGAGCACCACGCACTCATCCGGCACACGCCGCCGCAGCAGCACGTCGATCGGCTGCAGCAGGCGCGCCGGATCATCGGCGTGCAGGAACAGGAGCTGCTGGCGCGTCGGCAGGATCTCCAGCTTCGTCACCGCCCAGCTCACCAGGCCCATCGTGCCCTGCGCCGCCGAGAGCAGGCGGAAGTAATCGATCGAGCCCGGTCCCCAGGGATTGACCAGATCCGCCTTGAGCGTCTCGAGCGTGCCCGGTCCGCAGGCCGATCCGGTGCGGAAGTCCTCGCCGGTGCCGTAGACCACCTCCAGCGTCAGCAGCGGATCGAGCTCGTCGTACTGGTACTTCGGCGTCGTCACCGGCTCGCGCTCCAGCCGGCTCGCGACGACGGACTTGTTGGCGCGCGGCAGCAGCGGCAGCGAGAGCCGCAGCCCCTGCGCCCGCAGCTGCGGGATGAGTGCACCGTAGGTCACGCCGGGCTCGACGCGCACCGAGCGACTCGGTCGGTCGATGCGCAGCACCCGATTCATGCGGCTGAAATCCACGACGACACCGCCACGCGCCGGCACCGTATCGCCATGGAAGTGCGGCGGCCCCGAGCTCACCGGCACCAGCGGCGTGCGCGTGCGGATGGCCTCGCGCACGATGGCCTGCACGTCCTCGCGCGAGCGCGGATAGAGCAGCTGCGCGGGCACCTGGCCGCTGGCTCCGCTCGCATCGGTAGCAAACGCGCGCAGCAGCGCCGGATCGGCGCAGGCCGACGCCGGCTCGAGCGGATTGTTGAAGCCCCCGTTCCCCATCGGATGCGCAGTGTACGCCACGCCGCGCGCAGCGTATCCGCCCGTCAGGGAAGCCCGCATGCGGCCGGCGGCGAAATCCGGTCACCGCATGAGACGCATTCCTAACTGGGGGCGCCGACCTCCCCGGCTCCTCAGGCCGTGCCGGTCGGCTCGTGCAGCCACGGCGCGAAGCTGAGACCAATCAGCAACCCCTCGGGACCGAGCAAGCGCGCCACCGTCTGACCCCAGGGTTCCTGCCGCGCGTCATGGATGAAGGTGTAGCCCTTGCCTTTGAGTTCCGCGACCGCGTCCGCCACCGCGCGGGCATCGCGCAGCTCGAACTCAATTGTGGCCTGGGGACGCGGGATCGCTTCGGGCCAGGCATCGGTTCCGAAGCACGACTGGGCCGCCATCCGCAGCGGCCACACGCCGTAATGCTTCACGCCGCCGAAACCGTCCATGGACAGGTAGTCGTCCTGTGCCGTCAATGGCAGGCCGAGCGCGTCCTGGTAGAGGGCTTTGCTGGTCGAAGGATCCTGTGCGATCGGCGCGAAGCCGGCGATGAAGAGAATGTCCATGCTTGATCCCTAGTGTGATTTCAAGGAACGACTGCGAGGAAGAGGAACACGGCAAACAGCACGAGATGTACGGCCCCCTGAAACACGGTGGCACGCCCTCCGGACACTGTCATCGTCGACACCAGCAGAGTCAATGCGAGCAGCGCGATCTCCTTGGCGGGCAGTCCCAGCTGCAGCGACAGATCCAGCGCAAGCGCCGCGATCGCGACCGCCGGAACCGTCAGGCCGATGGTCGCCAGAGCCGAGCCCAGGGCAAGGTTGAAGCTGGACTGCATGTGATTGCGCAACGCAGCGCGCACCGCCGCCCCGGTCTCGGGCATCAATACCAGCAGCGCGATGGCTATCCCGACCACCCCATGCGGCACCCCGGCGGCCTGCACTGCGGTCTCGATCGCGGGAGCGAGAAGCTTGGCCAGCCCCACGACGGCAACGAGGGCCAGTAGAAGCAGAAGCAGGCTGGCAGCCGTCAAGGCCGGCGTCGGCCGTGAGTGACCGGGCTCCTCCTCGGGAATATCGACCGGCAGGAAATGGTCGCGATGCCGCACCGTCTGGACGAAGACGAAGACCGCGTAGAGCACCAGCGACACGACGCCGACGAAGACCAGCTGCGCAACGGACAGGGTCGGTCCTGGTGTGGTGGACGTGAACGTTGGCAGCACCAGCGTGAGCGTCGCCAATGTCGCCAGCACCGCCAGGGATGGGGTGGTGCCTTCGACCCGAAAGGCGAGAACGCGATGCCGCATGGCGCCCAGCAGCAGGCATAGCCCAACGACACCATTACAGATGATCATCACGGTGGCGAACACCGTGTCGCGCACCAGTGCATTCGCCGATGCGCCACCCGCGACCATCAACGCGACGATCAGCGAGACCTCGATGATCGTGACGGCCAGGGCCAGAATGAGCGTCCCGAAGGGCTCACCGACGCGGGCCGCCACGACCTCGGCGTGGTGCACACCGGCGATCACCGCGCCAATCAATGCCGCGGCAACGAGCGGTAGCAGCGGCAAGGCCAGAGCACGTCCCCAGAACGCACCGAGCAACGCGCAGGCGGCCAGCGGAACCGCAACGCTCCAGATCATTCCGCCAGGGACTGCTCGACTAACGGAACGCACGGCTGCGTGCCGCTACTTCAACCGACGCCGTCATGAGGGAGACCATATAGTGTCACCAGGCCGAGTGGTCGAATCAGGTCACCTTCAAAAGAACCACTCACGCAGACCGGCAACGCCGGCGCTCAGCGGCAGCCAGGAGGAATACCAACCAGCGAAGGCGATTTGCGATTAAGGATCCAGCCATTGATCTGTTCGACTCCGCGACCCCGTCCGCTGCAGTGCGCAGTTATGCAGCAGCCCGCAACCTGGAGCGAAGAAACTCAGGCGCAAAGTCGGCGCCGTTAGGCCACACAAGAGTACGCAGCTCTGGATGCAGACGAACCTGTGCAAATGCGGCGCGATCGCGAAGTGGCTCAAAAATGGGCCCGGTCAGCTCGCCCGCAAGATCAACGGTTCCCTCAGAGCCGTCCGTATAGCGCAGCCACACGGTGTAGCCGCTTATGTAACGCGCGTCGGCGATTCGAGGCAACATGGCCACTACTCCAATGGAGCAATATTAGGCAACGGTTTCTGAGCCACTGCAAGTGTCCACGCGTCAAGCAGTTCCGCCTGATGCAATGCTCGCCACTCCTGTACCAGCCCAAGAACCCGGGCGGGAAGATTGCCGTTGACCTGAGCAGTCTCTATGCCAATCGTGGCCTCGTGTTCCCCGTAAATGGCATGGAAATGCGGCGGGGGATGATCGCGGTAGTACATTGCGATGATGATGCCGAGGAAACGACTGAGCTCAGGCACGCGTCAAACCTCACCAGCTGCCGCATAGCGGCTGAGCTCAAGAGCGGCGATACTGGTCAGCATTTGCATAGAGACCCGAATCGGCAAACATCTCTGGCATCCGGGTGGGGCGGCCATACTTTAGCGCTGGGCCAACGCCACCACCAAACCCGAAGCCGCCGGTGATCACGCCGGATGTACGCCCCTCGGGGTGCTCTAACAGGTGGTTCCGTACGTCCCGAACCGCCTGGCACTCGAAATCTCGCAACGCGGGTGACGGCAGCATACGAAGCACTGTGCGCACGCGACCAATTGATGAACGATAACTGGCGAAGGCCATCGAATGACTCACCAAATCTGTCTTGAAGGTGATGATTTGCGTCCAGGTCTTCTCCAACGAGTGAGAGCTCGGCCCGCACGTACTTTTCAAGCAAACGGAAGCATCGAGCAAACATGATGCTCCGACTCAGGCGCCTAACTCGGAAGTAGACTGCCAAAACGCGGCAATACAATGCCGCAGAGGTGCGGCATAACAGAACTGGTCCAATTCAACCACTTGAATGGACTACACCACCCGCACACCGCGACGTCAATTCGCCGGACGCAGGAAAGTGCCGCAGACGCTGCCGCCCCCGGCACGCCCGGCGGACCTGCGCTCCGACTTCCCGCCCTCTCCCCAGATGCGATCGATTCCTAGTACACTCCCGCGACAACGAGGGGGGGAACCATGGCCCATGACCGGTATATCGATCGCCGCACCTTCGTCGGTGCACTGGCGGCGAGCGGATGGGCGATGGGCGGATCGGCGGCCGGTGGTCTGGCTCCAGCGACGGGCACCACGAACACGAAGGGGAAGGCGGGCATGAAGTTTCCAGCACGCAAGGGTCCGATGGACATGCGCTTCGGCGCGGGCGGCAGTATCGCCGGCACGGTGTATCGCTCGGAGAGCGACCTGTACGACTGCGAGGTCGAGGGCAACCTGCCCGCCGATCTCGATGGCGCGTTCTATCGCGTCGGTCCCGACCCGCAGTACCCCAAGCCCGAGAAGTACGCCAACGACATTCCCTTCGACGGTGAGGGGCACCTGTGCCTGTTCCGCATCAAGGACGGGCACGTGGACTTCCGCAGCCGCTGGGTGCGCACGCAGCGCTGGAAGGCGCAGCACGCGGCGCGGCGCTCGCTGTTCGGCATGTACCGCAACCCCTTCACTGACGACCCCAGCGTCAAGGGCTTGAGCCGGGGGACGGCGAACACGCAGATCTTCTACCACCACGGCCGCATCCTCGCGCTCAAGGAAGACAGCCCGCCGGTCGCGGTGCATCCGCTCACGCTCGAGACGCTCGATGACGTCTACACCTTCGGCGGCACGCTGCAGAGCCAGCCCTTCACCGCGCACCCGAAGATCGACAGCGAGACCGGCGAGCTCATCGCTTTCGGCTACGAGGCCCGGGGGCTGGCGACCGACGACGTCAACGTCTTCTCCGTCGACAAGTCGGGCAGGACCAACTGGTCGGCGTGGATCAAGGTGCCCTACGCGGGCATGCTGCACGACTTCGGGGTCACGCAGAAGCACATCCTCTTCTACGTGCAGCCGATGACGACCAACATGGACATCATCCGCGCCGGCGGCCCGCACTTTGCCTGGGACTCCACGCTCCCCACCTGGCTCGGCGTGATGCGCCGCGGTGGCGATGGCAAGGACCTGCGCTGGTACAAGGGCCCGGGGTTCATGGCGACGCACACGATGGGCAACTGGAGCGAGGGCGAGAAGATCTACCTGGACATGGATGGAGACGTTTCCAACCAGTTCCCGTTCTTCCCGCAGCTGCACGAGAAGTACGATCCGGTGAAGGGCGCGGGCCGGGTGCTGCGCGTGCGCGTCGACCTCGCGCGCGACAAGGTGCACGAGTACGACTACGAGTGGGCCTATCCCGGGCTGCAGGGCGCGCTCGCGCGCCAGGACGATCGCTACCATACGGTGCCTTACCGCTACGGCTTCCTCAACGGCCTGGCCTTCGGCCCCGACAGCACCAGCAAGTGGCACATGATCGATCACCAGACCGGCAAGGTACGCAGCTACGATCCCGGCCCGGGCGTTGCCTTGAGCGAGCTGTGCTTCGCGCCGCGCCGCAAGGGCGCGGCCGAGGCCGACGGCTACATCGTCGGCGTCGCCTCGAACCAGCGCGAGAACGGCCGCGCGGACCTGCTGATCCTCGACACGCAGGACATCAGTGCCGGCCCGATCGCGATCGTGAGACTCCCCTATCGCGTGCCGGCGCAGGTGCACGGCTTCTGGGTGCCGGGACACGAGCTACCGGCGGCGTAGCGGCCGGCGAAGCGTCCGACGCGCGCGCTCGATACGCCGCGGCGATGCCCTCGCCCGCCGCCAGCCTGCCGATACCTGTGGGGCAGTGCCTATTCTGCGCCAGATGGGCTAGCGTGCCGGGGTGCTGCGCCCGTACCTGCCCCGCCTGCGCCTGCGCGCCATCTTCGGCCGTCGTCCGCCGCTCGCCGGGCGGCGTGTCTCGACGACCCTGGATCGCACCGCGGATACCTCGCTCGGCCAGTCGGT
>Ga0138256_10008868_pt1 | contig 10554 bp, 6 predicted proteins | sample KNB2016incub_MG_FD_105486 | JGI IMG/M metagenome (GOLD analysis project Ga0138256, IMG submission 105486) | Active sludge microbial communities from wastewater in Klosterneuburg, Austria - KNB2014incub_MG | ecosystem: Engineered > WWTP > Activated sludge > Unclassified | place: Austria... | reverse complement strand
CATCACGTATGCCCGCTGCGCCGGCGTCAGCTTGCCGAGGCGATTCCAGTAGGCAGCGTCGGCCAGATGGTCGGCGGCTCCCTCCCGGTTCGGCGTGTGCAGGCCGATGTCATCGGTCAGCGGCACGCGCTTTGAGGCGTGCCCCATCACGCTGATGGTCTGCTTTCGGTGCGCCAAGTCAGGTGCTTCGCTTTGCGCCAGAAGCAGCCGCTCCTTCGCTGCACGTTCCTGTCGTCGATGCAGCACCTTGCGCTCCTGCTCCGATAACGCCGGATTCTTGAGCGCCGCTTCGCAGTAACTTTGACGGCTGTTCAGTGCAGCGAGCTTGCGTTTTTTCTGCGTGCCCGCTGTGGGCATGGACGGGGCAAGCGTGTCGGCCATCGCCTGCCAGTCGTCGGCCAGGTCAATGATGCGACCTTCACGCTCGACGAGCAGCCCCAAGAACAGACCACGCTGCACCAGTCTGGAGATGGAATGCTTCTTCTTGAACAGCACAATCCCCAAGTCAGAGCGCGTCATCGCACCGTGGAGCGTGATGGCGTCAATCGCCAGCAGCACGGCCGGGCCGGCGGAGGGAATCAACGCTTCCAGTCGCTGACGGTAACGGCTGCGGTCGATGGGCTTCACGTCCTCCCCCTCGGCAATCGCAGCATTGCGGGCTTCGATGCGCGCCTGCAGGGCCTCCTCGGTGATGTTGGTCAGGCTCCGCACAAAGGCGTCATGCCCAACGTGAGTATCCCAGGGCAGTTGCATAGATCGCGATAGGATTTCATCTCTCTCTTTGTGAGAGCTATCGCGATGTACGCAACCACGCCACATCTCGGCCAGGCGGTAGACGGTGGCCTGCTTTGCGCCCTCTTTGTTGACCGGCTCCAGCAGCCAGGTCAGCGCCAGCATCGCCCGGTTGCAGGTGTCCCATCCGCGACTGGTGATCTCCACCAACTGATTGATCGAGATGATGCCTTCCAGCTTGCCGTACCCGTGCAGCACAGTGAGCGCAGCTTTCGCTACGGCGCGGTGGGTCTCGTTGCTGCGATAGCCGTTGGCCGGCTGCAACTCCTGCGGTACGAAGTTAGCGAAGTCCACATCGCGCAGCAGAAGCCGGACGCTATCAATGATGCGCCGCGCCATCTCCGGCGTCGGGCGGTCGGCTACGTAGCGGTGGGCGGCGTCGAGCGTGCGCGCCAGGTAGTCAAGACCGCGCTCGGCGAACTTACCAGCCGTGCCGATGGGATTGTGCTCGAAGATGGCGCGGATCGTGTCGTCATCTACGCCCGCATAGAGCAGCCCGACGACCAGGCGCATGTCTGTTTCCGAGCGATGCCCGCGCGGGGCGGCCTGGTCGATCAGGTCACGGAGAGATGCAGGGATGCGCAGGGCGTCGAGGTTGGGCGCCGTTGTCGTGGGTGTTCCATCCCAGCGCCGCGCCGTCGTGAAGCTGCACCGCTTTGCTGCACCGTCGAGAATGGCGGCCAGCCAGGTCGGTGCGTCGGCCAGCGGAAGATCGTCGATGCTGTAGTCGAGTTCCCATTCGTAGCGCCGGCCAGAAGCGTGCAGGCTGCCCGGTGCAACGACAAAGCCGCCAGCGCCGCGGATGTCGATGCCGGCCGGGAGTGTGCCGGTGGCGTTGCCCCAGGCTTTGCCGGGTGGGAGCCGATAGTAGAGATGCTGCCCGCCGCCGCCTGTCAGCACGGTGGGCGTCTGCTCGTCGGTCTCGGAGAGCAGCGAAGCGCCGGCGTAGGCGTCCTTGTAGGCGTCGGCGTCGAGCACCAGCAGCCCGCTCTTGCCGGTGTCGATGCCGATGTTTGCGTCCGGCCACTTGCCCCACCACAGGCGGATGGTGGCCTCGTCAGTCGTTGACTCCTCGCGCCAGTTCTTCACGCCGCGCGGGTGCTTGCCGGGCTGTTGACAGTGCTCGCCTTCCGCCAGGTAGAGCGGCGGTCGTCCTTGCCGCTGTCGTTCGGCGTCTCGCTCTCGACACTTATCACTGTGCCGGTACGCCTCACAGGTGCAGCGATGGCCTTGCGGGTGGTCGTGCAGCGGCGTGTGCAGCGGAAAGACCGCCAGCCCACGCCGCGCGTAGTCGAGAGCGAGCCGCAATCGCTCTTGATGATTATGCAAAGTTTTGGTATGATCGGACATGCCAAAGCATCCTGGCTTTGATGGTGCCAGGAGGCAGAACTAGGGGCTGAAGCAGGAAATTGTATAAAGTCTAGTTTATCCAAGTGCTTGACACGTTATACAACGGTGTATTACACTTGTTTGAAGTGAAATGCAAAAGATTCGCCGTCATCTGCATTCCACGCCCATACTTCCCTGCCGCAGCCTGGAGTTTCCGCCTCCAGGCTCGGTTATTTTATTGACCAGTGCGATGAAAAAGCCGGAGACGAGTTCTCCCCGTCATCCGGCCGTTTTTCGTCCAGCGCCTTGCGCAACATTTCGATGATCGCTCCGTTGCGTCCGACGCCCATCTTGCCCGGCGACCCGGCGAGGGGTTGCGGCAAGCGATGAAACAGATCGTTCGGAACTCGCAAGGTGATCAACGTGCTGTTGCTGTTATTCCTCAATGACACTTTACCTTCCTCCCAATTCAGAAGACTACTCTTGAAAGTGTAGCACACACGGTCTATTGTTGACAAGCGATCTGGCTATTCTCCCAGGGATAGTGCGCCATTTTCAGAGATGCGCGACATATCGGGGGTAAACGGCGATTACGCACGTTTTTCGTGTGCAAAGTGCCACCTGACGCATAGTTTTTGCCACCAAACGCACAGATCACGCACGCTGGCGATAGATCGGCGTGATCGTGATTTTGGCAGGGTAAAATCGAAAGGCGTGAAATTTTAAGGTTGAGTTTCGCCACTACTTCTCTCCTGTGCCCTACCGTCCCCATAATTTCGCTTCTCCAGAGTAGCCCCACCGACCGACGGTCGAAAACGGTGGTCAGATCGGTGGGGCGTGACGGTGGTTGCACGGTCGCCAGCACGGTGGTCTGACGGTGCCGGAACGGTGCATCGACGGTGGTCAGCACGGTACATAGGTGTCCAGATTGTCCAGTTACAGCCGCTGGCGCACGAGTTGCAGCGCCTGCTCGACATCGCTGACGACCTCGGTGCGCAGCCGCCAGCGGTTGCCATCATGGACGATCAGCGCCGGCCTCATCTCGCACATGATGCGCCTGGCTTCAGCCTTGTCCTGCTCCGTCCAGCTTGACCGGGCCGACCAGGGCACCATCGAGCGGATGACGCCGGCCTCGGTGACAATGCCGGGCTGATAGAGCGTGGCGATCCAGACGAGCAGACTGTCCCGCCAGTGCCCACCAATCCGGGTGTCCAGTGGCGTCGAGTCCCCTTCAGACACCACGTGGGGGGCGAGCTCAGTCCCCTTCGATGGCTCCGGCTCCGTGCCCATGACGACCCGGAAGCGCCCCTCGTAGGGGTCAGCCTGCGCACGCTGTGCTTCGATGGCCTTGCGCCGTGCGTCGAGCTCGTCGATGCGCAGTTGTGCCTGATGGCGCGCATACTCGGCGGCCTTCTCCTGCGCGGCCTGACGGCGTGCCTCGGCGGAGTGCTCCCACTCAATCGCCAGGCGGCGGGTCTCGGACTCGTACAGTGCCACGTTCTCGTGGGCATCGACCACGCGCAGCGCGATGCTCTCCGGCGTCAGCACCAGCTCGTCGCCGTGCCGCTTCCAGCCCAAGAGCAGCGCCAGCCCGCCCGTCAGCGCCAACCAGGTGGCGAAGCTGCCGCCCGCGTCCAGGTAGCCGGCGCCGTGCGCCAGCAGCACCAGCCCGGCCGCCACCAGCCCGGTGATGAAGGTGTAGTAGAGCAGATAGAGCCGGCTGGTCTTGCGCCGCTCGGCAACCTGCCCGGCATCGCTCAGAAAGCCCCGCCCCTGCACGGTCTCGCCGGTGACGCTATCCAGCAGCGCCGACTGCTGCACCCGGTAGGCTTCGATGACGCCGCCGACCGCCTGCATCACATCGTTGCGCCGGATCAGGCTGGTCTGGTCAATGGGCGCCGGTGGCTGGTCGGCCACGACATAGTTCAGCCCGGTGTCATAGCGGTTCTGTGTCGTCATCAGCGCACCCTCTTTCCGGTGTTCACGTCCCGCCCGAAGATGGCCGCCATTGCATCGCCCAGGGCTTCGATGGGTGTCGCCAGCGAGCGCCCCTCCTGCCACTGCGCCGGCATCTCCTCATGGTCAGCGGCGGCCGCATTGCGCGGATCGATCAGCCCGCCCACCAGCGGAAGGCCCGCCCGCAGCAGCAGATACTCCGCAAAGCGTGCCTGACGTGCGTTCACGTGGAAGCTGCGCAACTGGGTGCCATCGTGCACGGCGATGCTGCGCCCGTAGGCGTGAATCCGGTAGCGGCGCAGGATGGACTCGACCACGATGCCGGGCACGTTCGCCACCGTGAAGCGATGCAGCCGCCCGTGCTTTGCCGTGCCGATGACCAGGTCAATCATGCTGAGGATGTCCACGGCTCACCGCCCCTTCTGCTCGACGGCGACCAGGTGCTCCTTCGCCAGCGCCAGGGCGCGCACCATCTCGATGAGCGCCGCGCCGGGACGATCCACGACGCCGGGCACCGTGCAGGTCAACGTGATGGCGGTCTCGCCGGCCTCGGTCACGGTGGTGATGAGCAGGTTGCCGGGCGGTATCACCCAGGCTTCGGCGGTTGGTGTTTCGATGAGATTCATAGCGTCCCCCTGTAGACGTAATAGACAGGGACGCCGGGGGAATGGTATCGTAATACCAGCCGGCGCCCTGTCGCCGGTGAGGGCTGGGATTCACGGTGTTGACGCACCGCCCAGCCCGTTACTCAATATCAATGATGAGTGTATTACACTCAAAGCCCGCTGTCAATTGTTACGCGCGTATTGCGGCCACAGCACCACAGCGGGGCGCACCGGCTCACAACACCACAGGCGGCGCAATGTGACCACAACGGACTATTACCTACCCAAAGATGCGCAAGCCCTCGTCGGGATCAGCGCATCGACCCTGCGCAACTACACCAGAGACTTCGAACGGTGGCTTACCACAGAGGCCACAACGACGCCGCGCCGCTTCACCGCTGCCGATCTCAAGCTGTTTGCGTTCGTGCGCTATCGCACGGCGGAGAAGTTGGAGACCATCGGCAAGGTGCAGGCTGCGCTCGATGAGGGTGAACTAGAGGCATTCGACTGGCAAGCGCCCGCAATGCCCACAACGCCCGCAGAGGCCACAGAGGGCGAAGCGGGGGCATTGGTGCCGCTGGAGTCGTTGCGCTTGCACCAGGCGTTACTGGTCGATGCGCAGCGCCGTGAAGAACACGCCAGCGCAGAGGCCGCCGAACTGCGCGCCCGCGTCGAAGCCCTGCAGAACGAGCTTGGTCGGGCGCAGGGTGAACTGGCGGCGGTCAAGGCCGGCCGGTACCGCGCGCCGGCCTGGTGGCGCAGTATCTTCGGCGGCCGGGAGGGGTGATCTTCCATGCGTAACACCCTCTATTACGGCGACAATGATGTCTAGGCTCACAGATCTCATTGCCCAGGCTAAAGCAAAAGACCCTCAATTGGGCATAGACTTGGAACGCGAGTTCAAGGCGCTATCTTCACGACGCGCTTTCGGATTGAACTTTGAGAGACACCGACCTGAAACCGTAGAGTTGCCGCAGCGCTCTGTAACAAAAGGCGACAAGGTGCGCGTGCTGCCCCCACGCGGTTCGCCGGAAAAAGGTGATCAGCGACTTTGGGTTGTCAAGAATATAGCGTCGGTCGATGGTTCGCGCGTCGCTCATCTGGAATTGTTGGAAAGCATCGAGCCTGCGAGCCAAGATGCGGCGGTCGATGATCTGGTGGTCGTAGCAGGCTTTCGTGACGTGATTTATCCCGGCTTGGTCAGTACGGGCAAGGTAGAGCGCGGCGGCGACAAGCCGTTTCACACCGTCATCAACGGCGAGAACTACCACGCATTGAAGGCGCTGACCTATACGCACCGGGGCAAGGTGGACGCCATTTATATCGACCCGCCATACAACACCGGTGCCAAAGACTGGAAGTACAACAACGACTATGTGGAGGGGGAAGACCTCTACCGGCACAGCAAGTGGCTGGCTTTCATGGAGCGGCGGCTGCTAGTTGCCAAAGAACTGCTCAACCCTGCCGATTCGGTACTGATTGTCACGATCGACGAGAAGGAGTACCTAAGACTTGGCCTGTTGCTGGAGCAAATGTTTCCTGGGTCACGTATCCAGATGATTAGCTCCGTCATCAATCATAGCGGCGTGGCCCGAGCCAAAGAGTTCTATCGCGCTGATGAGTATCTTTTCTTTGTATTCATCGGCGAGGCAGCAGTCACGCCTACCGGCCCAGATATGCTGAGCCCCCCCGAATCTTTCGAGGGAAAGAGGATCGACATCTGGAATCGACTTCTAAGACGTGGGACTAACGCCCGCCGACAGGACGGTGTGAAACAGTTCTATCCATTCTGGATCGACCCGGAAAATGAGCGTATCCATTCCGTGGGTGATTACATTCCGCTGGATGTCAGTCCCGATTCTGTGTCGCCACCCGAACCAGGACTGGTGGCGTGTTGGCCTATTCGTTCGGATGACTCCGAGGGGTGTTGGCAGATTAGTGCTAATACAGCCAGAAAAGGACTACAGGACGGAACCGTTCGACTGGGGGCCTATACTCGTACTAAAGGGCGGTGGTCGATTTCCTATCTCCGAAATGCTGAAAAACAGAGGATCAAGAGCGGAGAGATTGAAATTATTGGGCGGGATCAGAATGGCGCACTGATATTGAAGCAATCAGAAACTGTCGAACGGGTCAAGAATCCGGTGACTGTCTGGAATCAACGTTCACACAATGCCGGTGCGGGTGGGTCCAATATTATCAGATCGCTCATGCCTGACCGACGATTTCCTTTTCCCAAGTCGCTTTACGCAGTTGAGGACACCCTGCGTTTCTTCATCAAGAACAAGCCCACTGCCATCGTTCTTGACTTCTTCGCCGGTTCCGGGACGACTGCTCATGCCGTCATGCGCCTCAACCGTCAAGATGGTGGCCGTCGCCAGTGCATCTCTGTCACCAACAATGAGGTGGCTGCCGATGAGCAAGCCGCTTTGCGCAAGCAGGGGCTGCGCCCTGGCGATCCAGGCTGGGAGCAGTGGGGCATCTGCGACTACATCACCAAGCCGCGGGTGGAATCGGCAATTACGGGCAAGACGCCGAGCGGGGAGCCAATCAAGGGCGATTACAAGTTTACCGACGAATTTCCCATGTCCGAGGGGTTTGAAGAGAACGCCGAGTTCTTCACCTTGACCTATCAAACGCCAGTGGCCGTGAGCCATAACCACGCGTTTGAACAGATTTCGCCCCTGTTGTGGATGCGAGCGGGCAGCCAGGGAAAGCGCATTCACACGCTTCCAGCGCAGGGGTGGGCGGTGGTAGACCATTATGGCCTGCTGATCGATCTAGACCAGGCAACCGCCTTCTGCAAAGCGGTTGCGAGTAAGAAGGGTCTGCGGGTGGCTTTCATCGTCACCAACGACGACCGCCGCTTCCAGTCGGTTGCGCGTCGCCTGCCGGACTCGGTTGAGTCTGTCCGGCTATATGAATCCTATTTGTTGAACTTCCGGTTTGCCAATGGAGAATAATCGATGAAGTTCACCCTGAAGGATTACCAGGACGAGGCCGTCCGCGACATCCTCTCCAATCTCCGTAAAGCCCGCAAGCGTTGGCACGAAGACGGCGACACCCACGCTTTTTCACTGACCGCAACCACAGGCGCGGGCAAGACGGTCATGGCTGCTGCGTCGTTTGAGGCATTATTTCACGGTGACGACAACTTCGACTTTGAAGCCGATCCCGGATCCGTAGTCATCTGGTTCAGTGACGACCCATCACTGAATGAGCAGACACGTTTCCGGCTGCTGGAGGCATCTGACCGGCTGGCGTTCACCGATCTCGTGGTCGTGCAGAATACGTTCAATCGAGAGAAGTTCGACGCGGGCAAGATATACTTCCTCAACACCCAGAAGCTGGGCAAGAACAGTCTACTGGTGCGGGGCTACGATCCTGAGGAGGAGCGTGCCTTTCCCGAACTGCGCCCCGACATGCGCTCATACACGATCTGGGACACGATCCAGAACACAATAGAAGACCCGACCCTGACGCTCTACCTTGTACTGGATGAGGCGCACCGGGGCATGGGGAACAAGACAAAAGCAGCGCAAGACGATAAATCCACAATCGTCAAGCGGCTCATCAACGGCATTGCCCCCATCCCCGCGATCCCGGTCGTCTGGGGTATCTCAGCCACTGTCGAAAGATTCAATGCGGCTATGGCCGGCGTTGAAGGGCGAAGCACCTTGCCTAACGTCGTCGTGGACTCCGCCAAAGTGCAGGGGTCCGGCCTGTTGAAGGACACGATCATCCTCGATATTCCCAACGAAGTAGGTCATTTTGACACAGTGCTTGTGCGCCGAGCTACGGGCAAAATCAAGGAATCCAGCGACGCCTGGAAAAAGTACGCCAAGCAGCAGGAGGATGCGGAGATCGTCAAGCCGCTTATGGTGCTGCAAGTGCCGAATACGCCAGACCCCAAAGAGATCGGGCGCGCGCTCGACACAATCTTTAAGGAGTGGCCGGAACTGACCAACGAGTCTATTGCCCACGTATTGGGCGAGCACACGACCCAGACTTTTGGCAGCCACACCGTGCCTCATATCTCCCCCGAACGTGTGCAGGAATCAACCTGGGTACGCGTGTTGATAGCGAAGGATGCCATCAGTACGGGGTGGGACTGTCCCAGAGCTGAGGTAATGGTCTCTTTCCGGCCGGCCAAAGACCGCACCCATATCACCCAGTTATTGGGGCGTATGGTGCGAACGCCACTTGCCCGACGCATTCCCGGTAATGACCGGCTCAACTCCGTGGATTGTCTACTGCCATTCTTTGATCCCAAGTCAGTCGTAGCGGTTGCCGACGCTCTTATGAAGGGCGGTGGGGACGATGGGGACACGCCGCTGATAGGGCGCCGGGTGCTTGTAAATCCCAAAGAAATGAAACCGAACCCAGATGTGCCAGAGTCGGTATGGGAAAAGTTTCTGACGTTGCCATCCCAGTCTTTGCCGCAGCGAGGGGCGAAGCCGGTGAAACGCTTGACTGCACTCGCCCACGAACTTGCCGCAGACGGACTGCTGCTCGACGCAGGCAAGAAGGCCCACGCGGAGATGCACACCGCCCTGGATGCCGCCCAAATTCGTTACGCCAATGAAATCACCCAAGCGCGCAAAGCTGTACTCACGGTCGAGGGAAAGAGCCTAACCGCCGATCTGAAGGGCAAAGGCAAGTCCTTTGATGCCTTCGTAGAGGACGCCGACTACGCAGTGATTGAAGACGCCTACCACCGTGCTTCGCGCATCTTAAGTCCAGACGTGTCGCGCACCTACGCTGAGTATCTGGCAGCAAAAAAGCCCGACGCCGACTCCGTAGAGGCAGCACTCATAGATGCCCACGTCGAAATCGCTGCACTTGGACTGGTGCCAGATGTGAAGGTATATCTCGATGGCGAGGCGGACAAGCTGGCAAAGGCATGGCTGGACGAGTACCGCGTATCGATCAAAGGGTTGTCGGACGAGCGACAGGAGACCTATCGCCAAATCAAGGGATGGAGTACGGATCCGGAGGACATCGACCTCGCCAAGCCTACGTCCTGGATGGAGGCCACTACGGCGCGTGAGATAGATGGAAGTGAAACGCCCCTGCCCACCTACAAGCACCACCTGCTGTGTGATGATGACGGGGTGTTTCCTGCCGAAATGAATGATTGGGAGCGCGAAGTCCTACTAGCCGAGATGCAACGACAAGGGTTCTGTGCATGGTACCGGAACCCGTCACGCTCCAGCCAGGATTCCCTCGGTGTTGCCTATACTGATAACAACCGGGTCAAGATTCTTCGGCCTGACTTCATCTTTTTCTCAACCCAATCGGATGGCAGCATTGCAGCCGATATCGTTGACCCGCACGGAATCCACTTCAGTGACGCGCTGCCAAAACTTCGAGGGCTGGCCCGCTACGCCGAGACTCACCCTCAAGCCTATCGCCGCATCGAGTCCGTAGCTAAGATCGGGGAGAAATTGCGGGTGCTGGACATGACCGATCCGACAGTGCGAAAAGCCGTGAGCGATGCTAAGGACGCAAAGAGTCTGTACGAGGGCGCATTCGCCAGCGCCCTATAAACGGAATACCTAGAAAATCTTGGGGCGAGTGAAGATCACCCTCTCCCCTCCCACTTCCACGCCATGTGCAGCCGTGCCGCTGCCTCTCGCTTCGCCCGCTCGCCACGCCGGTCGTAGCCTGCCGTCGTGTTGGCCTGGCTGTGGCCGGCCAGCCGCTGGACGGTCGCCAAGTCAGCGCCGGCGTCGAGCAGATCGCCGATGTAGGTGCGCCGCAGGTCATGGGGCGTGAAGTGCCGCACGCCGGCCTGCTCCGCTCGCTTCTGCAGGGCGTCATAGATCGCCGCGTCGGAGATGCCGCCCGGCTGGACGGCGCCGCCCTTGTT
>Ga0138256_10008866_pt1 | contig 10556 bp, 9 predicted proteins | sample KNB2016incub_MG_FD_105486 | JGI IMG/M metagenome (GOLD analysis project Ga0138256, IMG submission 105486) | Active sludge microbial communities from wastewater in Klosterneuburg, Austria - KNB2014incub_MG | ecosystem: Engineered > WWTP > Activated sludge > Unclassified | place: Austria... | reverse complement strand
TGGAGGAATTGCCGAAACTCAGGAAATGCTGGACTTTTGTGGTGAACACAATATCGTTTCGGAAATTGAAATGATTAAAATGCAGGATATCAACGAAGCCTATGAGCGAATGCTCAAAAGTGATGTGAAGTATCGTTTTGTGATTGATATGGCCTCTTTGAAATAAAAAATAGCCGTTAAAAAATGAATCCCAAACACTAATTGTAGTAATTAGTGTTTGGGATTTTTTGTTTGAAAGAAATACAAAGTTTTACTCCTTTAACAAATAAATTCCATCTTCTTTTATTTCAATTAATTTTTCTTTGTAGAGTGCTCCAATGGCTTTCTTAAAGGTTTTCTTGCTCATTTTCAACACCGTTTTAATATCTTCAGGATGCGAATTGTCGGTTAATCGCAAGAAACCACGACTGGCACGAAGTTCGTCTAGAATTTTTTCGGCATTGGGTTCGATATTTTGGTAGCCTTGTATTTGCAGGGACACATCAATTTTATTGTCGGGACGAATGGTTTTGATATAGCCTCTTAATCTGTCACCTGTTCGAATTGCATCATCATAGACTTCGTCTTTGTACAACAAGCCTTTGTGTTGCTCGTTGATGATAACGTTGATTCCCAATTCGGTAATATGAGAAACGATTAAATCGACTTCTTCGCCTTTTTCGACCGTAAGATTATCGTTTTTCAAAAACTGATTGGTTTTGCTGGAAGCTACTAAACGCTTGGTTTTTTCGTCCATATAAAGGTACACCAAATAGCGTTTTCCTTTTTCCATTGGGCGTGCTTGTTCTTTGAACGGTACGAGAATGTCTTTCTCCATTCCCCAATCCATAAAAGCTCCCACTTGGTTGACATAGTTCACACGCAAAAGCGCAAATTCATTCAATAAAATATAAGGTTCTAATGTGGTGGCCACCGGACGTTCTTCGTGATCCAGATACACAAAAACGATAATCTCCTCGCCTATTTCCCATTCGTTGGGCACGTATTTATTGGGTAACAGTATGTCGTGAATGCCTTCGGGGTCTTTTTCGGGATTTCCCAAAAACAATCCCACTTTGGTATCGCGTAATATGGTGAGCGTGTTGTATTTTCCTATTTCAATCATTTTATTGTCATTTTCTAAAGGGCAAAGGTACGAAGATTGAAAGGATTTATTTTGAAGCCACGGTATTAGCTTTTAAGACTTTTAGCTACAAATTATCACGAATTATTTCACCCCGCCACAAAACGGCAGACAAACTACATATCTTTGAAAAATAAATCAAACCATTATGTCAAAATTAATTTATTTTAAAAGGTATTTGTACGTTATCGACCGCTTGCGAAGCCGACCTTGCAGTTTCAACGATTTGCAAGAACACGTGATGCGTAAATTGGAAAACGACGATATCGACACGACTTTCGAATATGCCATTCGCACTTTTGAACGGGACAAGAAAGACATTTCGACCCTTTTTGGGATTGACATTCACTACAACCGAAAAGACAAAACTTATGCTATTGACGAAGCTGAAATCGAAGACCAATCGGTAACACGAATGATTGATGCTTTTTCGATTCATCACGCCCTGCAAGAAGGAAATAAATTGTCGCCCAGCGTGTTTTTGGAAAACCGAAAATCATTGGGAACCGAACATATTCACGGTATCATTCACGCCATACAAAATGCTAATATCGTGCAATTTACCCATCATAAACATTGGAAAGACGAGATAACGCAACGGGAAGTAAAACCCATTGCTATTAAAGAATCGCAACAAAGATGGTATTTAGTGGCTTGGGACAAAAAAGATGATAGAATAAAAACTTTTGGTCTAGACCGGATTTCGAACTTAAAAATTACCGAAACCAAATTCAAACCCATTAATTACAACGTAGAAAAAGAATTTCAACACGCTTTTGGAGTTGAAACTTATGAGGCAGCAGAAAAAGTGCTTTTGGAATTTTCCAAACAGCAAGGCAACTACATCAAAACCTTTCCGTTGCACGAATCCCAACACATCGTGGAAGAAACCGAGGATAGCGTCCTACTGGAAATTTTCATTCACACCACCAACGATATTAAAATGGAATTGTTGAAATACGGTAGTGATGTAAAAGTACTCTCCCCTATTTCACTTCAAAATGAAATCAAAAACAGGATTTCGGAAATGTCAAATCTTTATATATAATTATGGAAAAAGAAGAATTTGTGCGCTTATTTTCAAAACGGATGGATAAGCTAGAGCTTACTTTTAAAGAAAAACTCCCTGACGGGATAGATGATAGAACAACAGCGAGTATTCCGTTAGGTTTTCTAAATCGATTAGTAATTGATGGTAGATTATATAAGATAGAAATTTCAGGAATGAATATTACAAATTGTAATGAATAGCAATTAAATTTATGGATTCATTTACCGCCATAGATTTTGAAACGGCAACGGGTTACAGGAACAGTATTTGCCAAGTTGGATTGGTGCAAATAAAAAACGGAATCGTTATCCAAGAAGTCGATTTTTTAGTTCAGCCACCCGATAATTATTACTGGAATCGTTTTACAAACATTCACGGGATTGCCGCAAAAGACACGTTGAACTCACCTACTTTCGACCAAATTTGGCAACATATTGCGCCTTACATCGAAAACCAAAATGTAGTGGCACACAATGGTTTTTGTTTTGATTTTCCTGTTTTGGACAAGACACTTTTGCATTACGGTTTAATCATTCCAAATTACAATAAATTCTGTACTTATAAGATTTATAGGTCAAATTTGGCTACCTTGCGCGAAGAACACGACATTCCGCTGAATCATCACGATGCTTTGAGCGATGCTCGGGCTTGTGGGGAGTTGTGGTTGAGGAGTTTGAAATAAACATTAAATTAAAAAATATGATGGAAAAAATAATTGAAGAAAAAATAAATATATCCGGAATAAAAAATCTCCTTGAAAACGTAAATGTGATTCAAAACAAGTACGATGATATAGCTGAAATTACTGGAGAAAAGTTCAACATTTTTGGTGTTTTGAATTTAACAAGCAACGAAGTACGAACACATTCGGCATTTATTGGAGAACTTTTAAACAGGAGAGGTTCACACGGTTTAAAAGATATTCCTTTGAACCTTTTTATTAGAATGTTAGAAGAAAAATTCATATCAAATGAAGTTGATGAATCAGAAAAAATAATTGCTCCTGATAAATTTAAATTCAATACTGAAACTGCTATTACAACAGTTGAAAAAACTATCAAAAAATTAAATGAAGATAAAACTGAAGGAGGACGTATTGATATTATTATCGAGGATAATAGTAGAAAGAATGCGCTTATTATTGAAAACAAAATATATGCAGGAGAACAAGAAAATCAACTTATAAGATATTACAATTACAGTAAAGAAAACTTCCAAAAAGAAGCACCTATTTTGTATTTGACATTAGATGGAAACTCCCCAACTTCTGGTAAAGGACTTGTTGAAAAAGAACATTATTTTAATATTTCTTACAAGGAGGATATAATAAATTGGTTAGAACTTTGTATTAAAGAAGCATCTGACAAACCAATGCTTCGAGAAGTAATAAAACAGTATATTTATTTAATCAAAAAACTAACAGGACAAACAATCAATAAAAAAATGAGTGACGAAATACAAAATATAATTTTAAATAATTATTCAGCAGCAGAACAAATTACAAAAGAATTTGAAAAAGTAAAATATAAAATTTTAGGAAGTATAAGAACAAAACTTGTTGATAAATTGGTTACAGAATTGGGTTCAAAATATAATATCATTAAAGCTAAAGAAAAAGTAGGAGAAAAAAATTCAGGAATATGGTTGGAATTAAAAGAGTATCAAAAAGCAGGAATATATTTTGGAATTGAACCTTTTAATGGGAAAGGAAATGTTCGCAACGAACTATTTTATGGAATTTTAGATCTAGGAAACAATCATAATAATATTTTCAGAAATCATAATTTTAAATGCGAAGGTTGGTGGAGAGATGTACTATTATTTGAGAATCTGGAAGGTTTTAAAAACAACCAAATAAATTTCAATGACTCTGAATTGATTAGCTATTTAGGTCAAAATCCGAATAAACAAGTTGAATTAATAGAAACCATTGCAAAACAAATGATTGACTTCATAAAATCAAGAGAGGATTCTTTAATCAATATTTATAAAGAGATAAATGAAATAAACAACAATTAATCATTTTTTTATTTTAAAAAGAGCTTCATAAAAGTCTAATGCACAATTACATTTAAGAAATCGAAAATAAGAACTAAAAGTATATGGACAAAATAAATAATCTATTACAACAAGTTACAATCATTCAAAAGAAATATGATGAAATAGCAAAAATTACAGGAGAAAATTTTAATATTTTCTCAATTATGAGGGCAGAAAGTGATGAAGTAAGGACTCATTCGAGAATTATTGCTGAGTTTTTGAATCCAAAAGGAATACACAATCAAGGAAGTGTTTTTCTAAAACTTTTTTTTGAAGAAATAATATCTTTAAAGGATATTAAAGACGATTTTAACTATGATAATGCCAAAGTTTTGGTCGAAGAACACATAGGTACTATAGATAAAGATTATTCAGAAGGAGGATTTATTGATATTGTAATAAAGGATCCGAATAACCAAGTAGTCATTGAAAATAAAGTATATGCAACCGATCAAAAAGGACAACTTTTGAGGTATAAAAACAATTATCCAAACTGTAAATTGATTTATCTGACTTTAGATGGTAAAAAACCTTGTTCGTCGAGTTATAAAATTGAAAACGGACAAGAATTAAATTTAGAGAATGATATTATATTGGTTTCTTATAGAGATGACATAAAAAATTGGATAGAAAAATGTCTTGAAAAAACGCATTCTCTACCAATTATTAGAGAAACATTAGTACAATATTTATATCTAATAAAAAAATTAACTAACCAAACTACAAATAAAACAATGGAGAAAGAAATTTTAGATAACATCTTAAATAATCCAAAAAATATAGAAAGTGCTTTAACGATTGCTGGAATAGGTACACAGAAGATTGAAATGGAAATTTGCAAAAGATTATTTGATAAAATAGAAAACAGAATAGGAAACAATATATTCACTGAAAATTATGATCCAGGAAATCCATTTGGTAAAGAAGAATCAGGAATGTGGTATTCTGAAAAAAAAGATTTTAAAATTGGAGTTTTACTCTGGTTTAATGAAAATTATAATTTATTCCTTGGCATAGATGTTAATAACAATAATTCAAATGATGAAGAAAAACAAAGGATAAGAGAAATTAATGGAAGTAATATCAATTGGATTAAAACCATACCCTTTGACGATAATTTTAACAACATTAAATGGGAAGAAGTTTTAGAGGACAACAACATCAATGAAATTGTTCGTAAAATCAATCAACTAATTGAAGAGATTCATCTCTTTAAAACGGAATAAATTTCTATTATAATAATCATAACGCTAAACGATACTCCTACCCGAGTGTCGTTTTTTTATACAACTAATTTTCTCTACGTCACATTCTGGCAGTTCCTACTTTTAATTTTGAAGAAATTTAAAAAATCAAACTTATGGAATATGCACACTATAGACCAGAACATTGCGTTTTACTGGACAATTTAAAAAATGATGTCGTAAAAAAGACTTTAGCCTATATGGTTGATTTTAAGGAACACGACAATCTTCTTGTGATTCCTAAACCTCATTCAATAGAGATTTCCAATGCCGACATTTGTATTGCTGTCATCCTTTTTTCTGGTTTTGAAAAGGAAGAATATGAAGCTTTACTAACCAAAGATAATTTTCATATTGTTTCTTTTGATACCATACTACAAACAATGGTTGAATTTGAAAATATACCCATAAAATACTTCGATTCTATGGCTTTGTTTTTTATGTCTTTGGCAAGGACAGATGATACAAACCTATTTGATCTTTTAAGACTTAAAAATCTGAACGCAAATAAAACTACATCTAATTTAAATAAAACGTATTTCAGAAATGATCTTGTATGGAATCAGGACTTATTTTCTTTGCTCTATAAAAAAACTAAAACAAATGAAAATAGGAAAAAAATCAAAAATCAGTTTGCAAGCTCAATGGTTTTGGAGAGTCTTCCTGAAGCCTTTTCCGAAGTGAATTTAGAACGTATTAATTCTTCGTATATAAATGAATTTGTTAAATATGGTGGACTGTTGGACAATAAGGAAATCGTATCTGAATTAGATAAAAAGAAGCCATTATTTATTGGTTTTGGAGTTAGTTCGGGTCGAACTCGGGCAAAAAAAGCAATTGAACTAGCTCTATCCAATCTTAATTTATATGGTACAATAGTAGAGAATGTTAAAACTATTTTACTAATTATCTCCACAGACAGTATTGAAATGAATATAGATGAAATTGGCGAAATCAATGATATTATTCAAGAAAAAGTTGGCTATAATGCTGGAATCATTATGACCGTGAGTCTAAATAAAAATCTGGGGAAATCTTTGTCCGTTACACTAATGCTATCCGAATTTGAAATTGATAGAAATAAATTTTAATCACTATACTACAAATATTCGCTTCGGCCAAAAATATAGAACTATTTTGGCTAAAGCCAATTACACATTAAACCTTAATTCCGTTGACTGAAGTCAACGGCAATTGAAAATGTATTCTTTAATCAAATATTAAACAGTGTTCTTTGAGTCCAAACCAACCTAGTAACTAGAATTCCGTTGACTAAAGTCAACGGCAATTGAAGCAAATGTAGGTTGTAGTTTCAAAAAATTAGAGGTTATATTTTATTGTAAACCAACCGAATAACTCTTGAGCAACTAATGAGATTCCTCCTTCGTCGGAATAACAAAATTGTGTCTATTTGTATTATTACATTGTGACTACTCTAATAACTCGTATCGTCCAATTCTACTTTTCCGTTAAAAGTTCTGTATAAAAAGAAAAAATAAGCTCCCAATAATGGTGCGCCAATGGCCACAATAGTCAACATAATTCCCAATGATTTTTGGGAGGAAGCGGCGTTGTAAATGGTTACGCTATATTTAGGATCGATGGTCGAAATTAAAAGCGTTGGATACAATTGCAAAGCCACGAGAATCAGCAAAAACGCCATTGTCAAAGAGGAAAATACCAAGGCCAGCATATATTGCTTTTTGGAAACCAAACGAGGCACATTGGCCACAGCCAAAAAAGACAATACCGGAACCACAAAATAAAGTGGGTTTTCCCTGAAATTAGCTGTTACCTCGGGAATAAATATTAAAGTATAAAGCGTTGTAATTCCGAAGCTGATGATGAAGAATATCATTCCGTTCTTTAACAAAAAAGTCAATCGAGCGTGCAATCTGCCTTCGGTTTTCAATAAAAGAAAAATCGCCCCTTGGGTCATAAAAATAGAAAGTGTTGTAAACCCAACCATAATGGCATAAGGATTCAGGAATGAAAAAAAGATGCCACCTTTATAGGTAAAATTAGGTCCCAAAGCGAATCCTTGCAAAATATTTCCTAGCACGACACCCAACAAAAAGGCAATCATAATACAAGAAACACTGTAAACAATATCCCAACTGTTCCGCCACCACTTCATTTCTTCGGCACTTCGGAATTTTATTGCCGCCGCTCGCAATACGTTAAACATCAAAAACAACATAAACGGAATGTACATAGCCGACAACATTGTGGCATACATCACCGGAAATCCAGCGAATAATGCACCACCGCCAATCACCAACCAAACCTGATTGGCATCCCAAACTGGGCCAATGGCATTGATGGCTATTCTGCGGCTCAAGTCTTTCCTGAAAAACAAATGCCAGGCTCCTGCACCAAAATCAAAGCCTTCTAAAATAGCGTATCCCGAAAACAAGGATCCAATGACTAAATACCACAACGTTGGATAATCTATTCCTAAAAAAGTTTCCATAAGCCTTGATTAAAAGTTTTTAGTTTTGGAGGGTATTGGTAGTTCATCGTAAGGGCCGTGTTTAATTTTTTTATTCACCGAGTATAAAAACAACACCAACAAGAGCGAATACACCAGGGTAAACAAGACCAATGAAAACACAATTTGATTGGAACTCACTTCCTGAGAAAAAGCTTTATTCGTCCTTAACAGACCATAAACCACCCAAGGTTGTCTTCCCATTTCGGCGGAAAACCAGCCTACCTGATTGGCGATTTGGGGTAAAATGACCGAGAAGGAAAAAATCCACATCAGCCATTTGGTTTCGAATAACTTGCCGCGCCACCAAAGAAAACTAGCGTAAAGCGTCAGTCCAATCAGCGCCATTCCAATGGCAATCATAATGTGATAAAACTGGAAAACAGCATTGATTTGGCTTGGCCTGTCCTCGACCGGAAAGTCATTTAATCCTTTGATAGGGGCTTGAAAATCTTGATGTACCAAGAACGATAATCCGCCCGGAATTCCTAATCCTGTAACGGTTTGTTTCTCTTTATCGACCCAACCCACAAGGTACAAATCGGCCGGGGAATTCTTCTTGAAATGCCCTTCCATTGCGGCCAATTTTGCCGGTTGATTTACCGCAACTCCATCGGCGGAACTGTGTCCTGAAAGCAATTGTGTGAGTGAAAAAATAGTGGCTACGACCAAGGTAATTTTGAATGCTTTTTTGGATATTTCGACATACCGTCCTTTTCGAATATAATAAGCGTGCACACTCAAAACCAAGAAGGTTCCCGCCAAAATAGCACCTTGCCAAGTGTGAATGATTCGATCGACGCTGGAAGGATTGAAGACCATTTCCCAAAAATCGGTTACTTCGGCGCGGGCATTCAATCCAGTTCCGACAATGTGATAACCTGCTGGAGTTTGTTGCCAAGAATTGGCCACCACAATCCAAACAGCGGAGAACATTGAACCTAAAAATACGCCCAAAGTAGAGACAAAATGTACCCAAGGTTTTACCCGATTCCAACCAAAAAGTAATATTCCCAGAAAGGTACTTTCCAATCCAAAGGCAAATAATCCCTCGGCAGCCAATGCGCTCCCGAAAATATCGCCAACATAGCGGGAATAGACCGCCCAATTGGTACCAAATTCAAACTCCATTATAATTCCTGTGGCTACACCAATTCCAAAAGTCAAGGCAAATATTTTAATCCAAAAGCGGGTTAGAATTTCGTAATCCTTGTTTCCTGTTTTAAGATAAAGTCCTTCAAACAGCACCATGATCAACCCAATTCCGATACTTAACGGCGGATAGATATAATGAAAAGCAATTGTGAAAGCAAATTGTATTCGAGCCAATATTTCAACATCCATAATAATAAATTTTACATCAAATTTAGTTAACAAAAATCAGAATGAAATTGCAACGTTTGTTAAATAACTACTAATTAAAAATTAAAAAAAAAGCTACACTAATTCCTTGAAATACTGCAACAGGATTTTGTTGTTTTCCAATGTTGGAGTAAAAACTTCTAGAATACTTGGCTTTTCGTTTTGAGCAAATAAAGCTTTCAAATTCGTTTCTAAAGTAGCTTCATTACTGGCAATACTGTATTCGAAACCGTACATTTTGGACAATTGTTCGGCAGTCAGGCAATGGGAAGTTTCGAAAAATTTATTGAAAACTGGTTTTTCCTCGTGCCCGGGCAAAATCCTAAAAATGCCTCCTCCTCCATTATTAATGAGGATAATCTTGAAGTTTTTGGGTGTGTATTCGTTCCACAAAGCGTTGCTGTCATAAAGAAAACCAATATCACCCGCTATTAAAACGGTGGGTTTTTCATTGGCCACAGCCGCACCAATTGCCGTAGAAGTACTGCCATCGATGCCGCTGGTTCCGCGATTGCAAAAAACTTGAATCGAAGGATTAATATCGAACAATTGAGCGTATCTAATGGTAGAACTGTTGCTCAGATGCAACATACTATTTTCGGGCAATGAAGGAATTATTTTTTCGAAGGCCTTGAAATCCGAAAAGGGAATCTTGGCTAAATACTCTTGATGTTTCTCTTTTCTCAAAGTTGCAATAGCATTGAAAGTCGAAAAATAATTGCTCTTAATCGGTATGGTAAAAGGCAAAAATTGATTGAAAAATGGATTTGGATTGACCTTGAAATGATGGGTCAAAGCACCGTAAGTATCATAGGCTCTCAAGGTATCGATGTGCCAATGATGGGTTGGTTTGTATGTTCTCAAAAATGCTTTTATTCTTTTGGAAACCACCATTCCGCCAAAGGTTATCAGAATATCGGGCTGCAAAATTTTGAATTCTTTTTTTGTAAAAGGCGTAATTATGGTGTCGATATTGTTTAAAAACGAAGGATCGTGCAAGTTCGAAGTCGTTTCCGTCATCACAACAACCGACTCGTCTTTGGCAAAAGATTCTATAATTTCAGCGTCAATTGTGTTGGGTTTGTTTTCACCCACGAGAATTAATTTCTTTTTGGATTTGTTCCAAATATTGGTAAATTCAACTATTTGGTCGATGGCTATTTTTTGTTGCTTTTTATTGAAAGCTGAAATTGTCACATCGACATCCAATTTGGAAACCGTTTGGTACAAAGGTTCTTCAAACGG
>Ga0138256_10008865_pt1 | contig 10557 bp, 11 predicted proteins | sample KNB2016incub_MG_FD_105486 | JGI IMG/M metagenome (GOLD analysis project Ga0138256, IMG submission 105486) | Active sludge microbial communities from wastewater in Klosterneuburg, Austria - KNB2014incub_MG | ecosystem: Engineered > WWTP > Activated sludge > Unclassified | place: Austria... | reverse complement strand
TTAACCAACTCACCCAGGTATGCCGCAAATCATGCCAGCGAAATTCTCAATGCCTGCACGTTTCAATGCTCTATACCATGCTTTAGTATTGACCTGAATAATTGGCTTTCCCCGATAAGTAAATACTCTTTCCGGAAGTTTGCCAATTTATTTTCTTAATACTTTCATAGCAGTTGTATTCAGCGAAATATGAATACTTTTCCTTGCTTTCCCTTGGTTTGCATGTACCCATGCAACGTTTCTTTGCATATCAACTTGCGGCCACTCCAGCTCAGCCACATTTTGACCTTGCCCTGTAAAAACGTATTTCTTAACTAAGGTTACACTATACAGGTTAAGGAGACGAAGAAATGAAAGCAGAAAAGGAAACTGTTGGGATAATGCTCCCATTGAAAGCCTATGGGGATCGGCAGATTGTATGGAATGCGATTTGAAACACGCCGTCAGGCAATAGATGAAGTGATTGATTGGCTTAACTACTACAATCACAAAAGATTACATTCGACACGGAATTACATCAGTTCAATGAAGTTTGAGCAAAACTGGTTTGTGGCACAGTTGGGAAAAATCGTATAATAAGCGCGTTAAGATGTACGAATTACCGGGGCAAGGTCACTTTTTTATTAACCTAATTGGTACACTCTTCGTGCGTTATTTGGTGTCTTTTTACTCCGCCATTGACACTCCAACAGCAAAAAACGGAAACATGGATTAAGTGCGTCTGCACTCAACAGAATGACCGATCTAGGCATGCCAGTTTCTATAAAAATCTAAAAAATTAACGAGGGAATGGAGACTTTGATCAAATTCTGATTTATTCAACTTGCGATTCCCCGTGGTCTTGCCACGGGGTTGCTTATTGTTTTTGGATTAATGCTTCGGAGGGATACCAGAAGCCCCTTCTTTTAGGCAGTTGCCGTTACCGTCTAATCCAAACTCACAATTCTCTCCAACGCCTGTGGCACTCATATCAATGTCACCAAAGCAACCAGTTAAAAACAATACCATTAAAAACGCAACCAAATATAACGATTTCATTACATTAATTCCCTTATTAAATTGGGTATAGAAAAAAATAAACCGCCTTTTCAACAAGGTTAGAATGTACTGAAAGCTGGCTCGATTGTCAAATGTAATGATAAATGAGGTACCTCTTAACCCTTTCATGGCTTTTGTGGTTAATTCTTATAGAAAAATATTATAGAGATTGATAGTACAAATCAGATATTATTAAATTCAATTGTTAAACTGACTGTTACATGACTGGATTCTGCAGGGCACTAGTGGGAAACTCAAAGATAAAAAACCAGCAAAAACCACAATAAGCAGCAATAAGAGTAATTGATTAACTCTTTGATATAATTGTTATAGTCTATAATCTATTAAGTCAGATGTATCTTGCAATTCTTCTTTACTTGACACACTAAAATCATTTCTGTAGCCTTCGAGACCTTGCTTCAGGTGCCTTCAAGATTATCCATTTTGAAGGTTAAACGGGAAGCTGGTGCGTACCGACCGAAATCATCGATCAGCAACAAAGCCAGCACTGCCCCCGCAACGGTAAATGAGCCAACAATCTGCATCACGCCACTGTGTTGTTACATGGGAAGGCGCAGATTGGGATATTCCACTCATCAGTCCGGAGACCGGCCCGAAGCCAATATGACTGCGGTATTGCGGAGGGCAATCGAAGGCATTAAATGTTTGATCGTATATCCACACCATGGAGTGCGTCGTTCGTTTTTGTCTTTTCCCATTTCCTTTTCACATCCCAGCTTTTTAATTTTTAACTGTGTGCGGGTGTGCACGAAGGAAATCCTAAATGCTTCAAATTCGTTATAGTGTGGGTATGATACTGGGGCTTAGTATCTTGACTGATTTATCTGCAAATAATAATGTCACGCAAGAAAAGCCTGTGGTGATAACTGCCACGCGAACACCACAAACGGCCGATGCATCATTAGCTTCGATGACCGTAATCACTCGCGAAGATATCGAACGCCAACAAGTACGCTCGATACAAGATTTGTTTCGTGGTTTGCCAGGCATCAGTATTTCTAACAGTGGCGGCGCCGGTAAATTTACGGATGTTTTTATGCGTGGCGCCGAATCCGACCACGTGCTGGTCATGATCAACAATATCAAAGTCGGTTCGGCGACTTCTGGCACGACCGCGTTTGAAAACATTCCGATCGATCAGATTGAACGAATTGAAATCGTGCGCGGCCCGCGTTCAAGTTTATATGGCTCCGAAGCCATTGGTGGCGTGATTCATATTTTTACGCGCAAAGGTGGTGGTGAAAAATTGACCCCCAGCTTTAATTTTGGCGGCGGTACTTATGGCACGCTAGAAGGATCGGCCAGTTTGTCACGCTCCTGGCAACAGGGTTGGCTTAATCTAACCGCAAGCGGTATTGGCACACGGGGGTTTAATTCTTGCAACGGCACCGACACAGCAGGATGTTTTACTTTTGAACCGGATCGCGATGGTTACCGTAATGTGGCGGGTAGTTTTCGCGGTGGTTATCGCTTCCAGAATGGATTAGAAATTGATGGCAATTTCACGCAATCTTCTGGAAAGACCGAATACGATGGCAGCTTTGTCAACAAAGCAACGATGATGCAACAAGTCTTTGGAGGTACAGCGCGCTATTCACCCACTCATTTTTGGCGAGTGAGTTTAATCGGTGGATTAAGCCGCGAAGATTCCGATAATTTTCTCGGGCGCACGTTTCTGACCCGTTTTAATACTGTGCGTACCACGGTTTCCGTATTAAATGAATTCACCATTAATCCCAACCACCGGCTTACTATCGGCATGGATTTCCAAAATGACCGAGTCAGTAGTACCGAAGCTTTCACCGTCAATTCCAGAACCAATTGGGGAGTATTTGCGCAACATCAAGCCACGATCGCAAAACATGACTTCTTATTATCGATTCGTCATGATGATAACCAGCAATTTGGCAGTCGAGTCACCGGTAATGCAAGTTGGGGTTATCCTCTCACCGAAAATATTCGTTTACTGGCCAATTTTGGTAGCGCCTTCAAAGCTCCGACATTCAATGAATTGTACTTTCCCGGTTTTAGCAATCCCAATTTGCGCCCCGAAGATTCGCGCAGCTATGAATTCGGTTCGCGCGGCAAAACAAGCTTTGGGGACTGGTCGCTGAATTTTTTCGAAAACAACATTTATCACCTGATCGCATTTGATAGCACAACATTCACGACTGCCAATATTGATCAGGCGCGAATTCGAGGACTTGAAGGTATTATCAACGGACAAATCAAGGAATGGATATTCAATACCAATGTGACCTTGATGGATACGCAAAATCGCTCTGACGACTTAAATCGCGGTAATATATTGCCACGGCGCGCGGAGCAATCTTTCCGCATCAATGCAGACCGGCAGTTTGGACCCTATATGCTTGGCGCCACATTATTGGTTGAAGGACAACGCTACGACAATATCGCTAATACCCTAAAACTGGATAGCTACATCAAGTTCGACTTGCGCGCTGAATATATTATTAACAAGCATTGGCGCCTGCAAGGACGCATTGAGAATTTATTTAATGAGCGCTATGAAACCGCTGCTTTTTTCAACCAACCAGGGCGTAATTTTATCGCCATGGTACGTTATCAACCTTGATAAGGATCTCACATGTTGACGCTATCACTTCGCAATCAAATCATCATTGGCCTATTACTGGTTATTATGATGATCCTCACCCGTGGCTATAATTTAGTTTGGACCCACAATTTAGCCGATGCCTCTTGGGCCGTATTTTTTCTGGCTGGTATTTATTTACGCTCTGCTTGGCCTTTACTCGGGTTATTCCTTTTCAGCTGGAGCTTGGATTACGCTGCTTATACCTGGGGCGGTGTCAACGATTTTTGTATTACGCCAGCCTATTTGTTCCTGATTCCAGCTTACACTTCGCTATGGTTAGCTGGACGCTGGTACGCCAAGCAATATCAATTTTCCTGGCATAACATTACCTGGCTTGGTGTCAGCATGACTACCGGATTGCTTGCTTGCGAATTTTTCTCTAGCGGAGGATTTTACTTTTTCTCCGGACGCTTTACCGAAACTTCGCTCAATGAATATGCTGCGAGGTTTACGCAATATTTCCCCTCTTATGTGGAATCCTTCATGTTCTATATTGCGATTGCCGTCGTGTTGCATACTTTGCTAACGACCATTGTGCAGCAAACGCACATTCGCCATAAATGATTGACACAACTCGTTCCGAGCGGCATCGCAATCGCATGCAGCGACAAAAACAAGTCGTCGATGCTGCGATTGCCAAAGCTGATCGTACTCAGGGATTGTTGCTAGTCCACACCGGCAACGGCAAAGGAAAATCCTCTGCGGCATTTGGCATGATCGCACGCGCCTTGGGTCACGGCATGCGTATTGGTGTGGCGCAATTCATCAAAGGCCGTTCTGATACTGGTGAAGAAGCATTCTTCCGTAAGCAAAGCAATATCGTTTGGCATGTTCTTGGGGAAGGCTTTACATGGGATACGCAAGATCTCGAACGTGATACGGCTACAGCGCAACGCGGGTGGGCTATCGTGCAAGAAATGCTGCGTGATCCATCGCTCGATCTGATCGTATTAGATGAACTAACCTATCCTTTGAAGTTCGGCTGGCTTGATACTAAAACGGTCATCCATGACCTGAAAAACCGTCCCACCATGCAACATGTCGTTATTACCGGACGTGCTGCACCGGATGCACTTTGTGAAGTAGCCGATACGGTAACGGAAATGCAGGACATTAAACATGCCTTTCGGCTAGGTATTCAAGCACAAAAAGGCATTGATTTATAATGCTTGTGAAAAACACAAAAACCTTGATTTTAGGTGGCGTCCGATCAGGGAAAAGCCGCCTAGCTGAACGCTTAGCACACGAAACTCAATTGTCGGTGATTTATATTGCTACCGCAACCATCGAAGATGAAGAAATGCGTCAACGCATCGTGCAGCACAAAACTCATCGACCAGATCACTGGCAAGTCATTGAAGAACCAATCAAACTGGCTTCAGTTTTACAGCAATATGCTGCACCTTCCCGTTGCTTGCTGATTGATTGCCTCACACTATGGTTAACCAATCTATTGGTGCAAAACAATCTCGAACAATTTGATCAGGAACGGCAGATTTTGCTCGAAACACTCCCAAGTCTTACAGGAAGGGTCATTTTAGTAAGTAATGAAACGAATCTCGGCATCACGCCATTAGGTGAGCTAAGTCGTCGCTATTGTGATGAGGCAGGGAAGCTGCATCAAGACATTGCACAACTTTGCGATCAAGTCATTATGACCGTTGCAGGACTTCCTTTGATGTTAAAAGGAGAACACCCGTGAATCCAAAACTTGCTGATGATTGGCTTAATACACCTATTGCTGATACTGACGAATTATTTACTCAGTTTGCACGGAAACGGCAAATGCAACTGACAAAGCCTCCGGAATCACTTGGCCGTCTGGAAGAAGTAGCCATTCATTTGGCAACGTTACAACATACCCAGAAACCCTCAATCGACTCAGTCTTTATTACGATATTTGCCGGTGACCATGGCATTGCCGCAGAAAATGTCTCAGCTTTTCCGCAATCGGTCACTGTTGAAATGATCAAAAATTTTGTTCGCAGCGGTGCAGCCATTAATGTATTGGCCAAAGCACAGAATGCGACATTAGAGATCATTAATCTAGGCACAGTCAGCGACACTTCAGCGCTCCCTATCGTCAGAAATTACAATCTAGGTCCTGGCACAACGAATTTTTTGTATCAGCCTGCCATGACAGCGGACCAATTAGAGACTGCAATGCATGCAGGTCATGATGCCATTGAACGGATCCAAAATAACCCTAACCCATTATTTATCGGCGGTGAAATGGGCATTGGCAATACCACCAGTGCGACTGCTTTGGCGTGTTGTTTGCTCAATATTCTCCCGGCACAACTCACTGGGTCGGGAACGGGATTGGATGCACAAGGTATCGCACATAAAACTCGCGTCATCTCAGAAGCGCTTGCACTTCATCAGCACAACATCGATTCTCCGTTGGAAGCATTACGTCGTCTAGGTGGCTTTGAAATCGCAGCGCTGACAGGCGCTTACCTACGCTGCGCACAAATAGGAATACCCATATTGATTGACGGTTTTATCAGTACGGTCGCTGCGTTGCTTGCTGAGTCGATCAAACCCGGGTGTCAACACTGGTTCATTTATTCGCATGTTTCACAGGAAAAAGGTCATCGTTTGGTGCTGGACAAACTAAACGCGCAACCTCTATTGGATTTACAGATGCGTTTAGGTGAAGGTAGCGGTGCTGCGGTGGCAATCAGCTTGCTCAGATTAGCCTGCCAATTGCATAATGAAATGGCGACTTTCACTGAAGCCCAGGTTTCTGAGAAAATTTGATTCGATTTTATCAGCCAACCTACTTACTTTGCTAACCGAGATTGATTTATTACGGCACGGAGCAACACAATACAGTGACCGCTATTGCGGCAGTACCAATCACCCGCTCTCAGTTTTAGGATGGCAGCAGCTATGGCAAGCAATCAAAATACAGGATACCAATCCGCGCCCATGGCAATATATTGTGACTTCTCCGCTCCAGCGTTGCGCTGCTTTTGCAGCCGAACTTGGACAACGTAACAGCATTCCAGTAATTGAGAATGCTCATTTCCAGGAAATTCATTTCGGTGATTGGGAAAATCGATCATCGGCTGAATTAATGCAAACCGATGCAAATGCACTCACGCATTTCTGGAGCAATCCTTTGGTCAATACACCGCCGAATGCCGAACCGCTATTGAGTTTTAACTGTCGCGTACTATCCGCATGGCAAGAATTGATCTGTCAGCATACGGGTAAAAAGATACTTCTGGTCACGCATAGCGGGGTAATTCGCAGCATTCTTTGCCACATTCAAAGCCAGCCGCTGGAAAATTTATTGGCCTTCAAAATCAATCATGCAGATAGGTATTCTGTACGCATCGCTAAGACTGCAGCAAATATCGCTGTCACCTATCATACATCCGATGCATAGGCCTTTCTTAATTGCCCTACAATTCCTGACCCGTATACCCGTGGCGCTAAAAAGCCAACCCACGGAGCAGGAGATCGGCCATTCTTTAGCTTATTATCCATTGGTCGGTGTGCTGATTGGAATGCTCGTAATCAGTCTAGGGTGGCTATTGAGTAGCTTTTCAACACCTTGGATAAATGCCGCTATTGTGCTCACTGCCTGGGTTTTGTTAACCGGTGGACTACATTTGGACGGCCTTTCCGACAGTGCTGATGCTTGGGTGGGCGGAATGGGTGATCACGATAAAACGCTAGTCATTATGAAAGACCCCAATTGCGGCCCAATGGGTGTCGTTGCAATCGTATTAGTCATGTTGCTTAAAATTACTGCGTTGCATACCCTAATCCAAGCAGGTGAGTGGGCTATTCTATTAGCTTCCATAATACTTGCCAGAACGATGCTGGTATTATTATTTTTGACAACCCACTATGTTAGAAACATCGGATTAGGTGCTTGTTTAGTCGCTCATCATTCTCGTCGCTGGTGTATCGCGATCGTGATAGCGGTATTGCTGTGTACAACATTGCTCATACAAAATGGTTATGTATTAATGTTGGTAACCCTTACGATGTTCTTATTTCTGCGTCACATAATGTTAAAACGTATCGGGGGAACAACTGGAGATACCGCAGGTGCGTTAGTCGAGCTCTCTGAGGTAATCGTGTTACTGACAGGAATACTCCTACTGGGATACCCACAATAACCCAGCCCTATTTGTTATTAAACAGGACTAGGTTATCGCTTTTATCTACTGAGCCTAAATATAGATGAAAATTATTTAGTGGCTGGAGCCGGTTTAGCTGGTGGGACATTTTTTGCGGGCAAAGGAGCCTGAGCCGGTGTTTCTGTACTAGCTGCAGGCGCTTCTTTCACCGGTTTCTCATTCGCTGTTGTCGCAGCAGGTTCGACGGAAACGCTAGAAGCAGCTTCTGGTTTAACATCTGCATCCTTTGCAGGAGCATCCGACTTTGCTGTATCCGTACTCGTTATGGCTGGTTTCTCACCAGCAAAGTACTTGCGGACTTGATCAATCGTGCCTTCGTTGATATGACCCGTATGCCAAAGATAACCGAGTCCTCCTAGCAGTAGCAAAATAAACAAATACGACTTCCAAGGACTTTTTTCTTCAGCATAGGGATCGGCTGTTGAACGTTGCGCACCCGGCGGTAATGCTGCCATTTTGGTCAATGAAGCGCCAAATGGTATATTGATGATTGCCCTGGTATTCACCGCCCAACCATTGGCATCCAATAAAGGCGCTAGATTGCGTTTACGCAGTTTGAGATAAGCCAACAAAACGGAAGGACCGGAAATCAACAAAATCAATCCCAATATTGCCAGCGGCATTTGCCACCAAGTCAGGCTAATAAAGCCTGTAACCACGGATGCGATTGCAGTACCGATTGCGCCGATGGCTAAACCAATGGCAGCGAAAATACCAGCAAACTTACCCACATCAAACGGTGTCGGCGGCGTTTTACTACCTACTTCGACCGACTGTGCAGAACCTGCAATACCCGATGCGGCTTGATCTTGTACGGCTTTCTCACGAGCACTGGCCATTTTCTCGATTTGCTCACCGATCATTTTGCCTATCCGTTTATACGGATACCAAAATGCCTGACGCACGCTGATTGGATGTTCAACAATTTTTGTGATGGTAGCATCCCAATCTCGGCCTTTACGGTCATAAAAAATGCCATTACGTCCAACCATTAAGTTATCTGCATCACCATTCGTAAATGCTGCAACAATGTTCATTTTCTGGCTGTCATCGCCCCGACGTTTACATTCACAATAGGCTAAGTAAGTACCACTCAGATTCGCCATACCGCTATGTTGCGCTGCATCGACAACATGCAGACAGAAATCGCAACTACGTCCATCCAGAAAAAGTGTACCTGCTTGAAAAACTGCTTTGTCACGTCGCGTATAAAAATCGCGAAACGATACAAAATTATTAAGTAATTGAAATAAATGATGATGATAGCGAATTAATTTCTCGACCGAATCGATTGCATCGGAAGCGCCAGAGAGCGACTTATCTTTCTGAATTAGCGCTCTAATACTTTCTTGGTAGCCATTTGACAAAATCGTGCGAATACGCTGAATACCGAGCTTTTCTACGATTCCGCCACGTTTATTGTCGAGCCAGATTTGGTGCTCTGCGAATTTCTCGCATAAAATCCCCCACTCGGTATTGCTCAAAGTATTTTTATTACCGATTAAAGGCACAACGACTTTATTTTTGAACTCCGTAATCGCATGCAACCACGCCGGATTGATTCCTGTTTCGAGTGGAAGCTGCTTCCCTGCTTCAATTTTTGCCAGTGGTAAACAGACAAGTTGCTCAGATGCAGCGGATAAATCCTTACTTGCCATCGCTTCGTAGCCCGTTAATGCAGGATTTAAAGGTTCGCTCGCGCGCTGATCAAACTCAGCCAAGCGGCAACGAGTAAAGTAATCATCTATTTTCGTTTTAACACGATCAAAAGAGGCTTTAGCCACTTCAGTTTCTTGGCCAAGTATCAAGATATTGCTTGAATCTCGCTCAGCTTCTTGCCACCATTCAGAAAATGCTTGTGCCTCGATAAAAAACTGATTGAATTTTTCTTCAGAAACACCGGGTAACCCTGAACGATCTAGCTCAGATTCTACACAAGTGATCATTTCTTCCATAACAGCTTGGATATCAGCATCCCCTGCCGCGCTCGGCGGAACAATACCATCACCATTAAATTTCGTACTCGCAAAAATCTTATTTAAATCAGCTGTGTCTTCAACACTAATCGTGATTTCATCTTTTTTTCCGATGTTATGCAATATTTGTTTAGCCGACGCCAGCAAAGCTGCACCTTCGGCACTGCTATCATCAATAGCATCCAAAGGCAATACGGCTGATCCATTTACTAGATCTCCTGGATTCTTCAACATCGAAGCAGCCCAATTGGCAGCAGCAGTGATTTCCGGTACACGAATATGACCATCTTTATCCGAATCGAGGAACTCCAAGGTTTTCTGATCAAACTCCAAGCTCGTTGTTGGGCAACTTAGCGCTGCCCAAAGCTTAGGATCAAGCTCCGTCAATAATTTAATATCTTCGCCCGTTTCGAGCCGTACTTGATCAAAGCCACCTGAACGAAAGAAACGCCATTTATGCGATGAAGTGTTCATGAATTTCCTTTATAAGATTGGTCAATGTTGCCGTGCTAAAAATGAAGCTGCGATCTACCGATGACAACTTAAGAATACCGCCTATTAGAATTCACAAGAATCTTTAAAATGTAATAAGCCCGCTTAGATCATTAGTCGGAAACGCCTTAGAACCTAGTTTCGTTTACCAACCCAACTAATGTCCTCGCATCATGCAAGCTGCAATATGATGTTTATAAAAATCTCCTGTTAAACCCAGTAGGTCTGCGTCGTTTTGACAAACGCTCAATTT
>Ga0138256_10008858_pt1 | contig 10563 bp, 23 predicted proteins | sample KNB2016incub_MG_FD_105486 | JGI IMG/M metagenome (GOLD analysis project Ga0138256, IMG submission 105486) | Active sludge microbial communities from wastewater in Klosterneuburg, Austria - KNB2014incub_MG | ecosystem: Engineered > WWTP > Activated sludge > Unclassified | place: Austria... | reverse complement strand
CGGCCGTGTCGGCGTAGGGCGGATCAAGAAAGATCCCGACCGCGCCATCGGGCTGCATCCTCACCGGCAACGTCATCGCCGCGCCGCCGGTGACCGCGCGCTTCCAGTCACCATTCAAGATCCGAACATGCCGCAACCGCGCCGACAGGAACTGAAACCACCGGCGCAGTTCCGGCATCGTCATCGGGTGGTATCCGTAGTCGGCGACGGTGCCCTCCTCGCGGGCCTGCGGTCGGTTCACGCCCTGGCCGTCGTTGCCGAGGTGCGGGAGCTTCCGGTTGACGCCGCCACCCTGTGCGCGTTTCGCGATGCGCCCCTCGCCGTCGACGAACCACGGGCCGGTACCACTGCACCAACCCGAGCCGATCCAGCACGACTGTCCCCACGCCCACCAGCCAGCCATCACCGGGTCGTGCCACAACGGATCGCCCATCAGATGCTCGAGCTGGTTCTCGGCGCGCCACTTGAGGATCGCGAGGTGCCGCGCGTGCATGTCCGCCTCGCTGACCGGCCATGACGCGGCGTCGGCCATCGCGTCGGGGTTCATCTGCATCGCGCGCCACGCGTTGACGAGCAGGCCGTCGAGGTCGTTCACCGTCTCGCTGTAGTAGGTCCGATTCGCGACGGCCGGGCGGCGCAGGAGCACCGCGAGCGACCCTGCGAACGGCTCGACGTAGTGCGCCGGATCGCCCATCGCCTCCCATGCGGCGGGCGCCGCGTCGGACTTCCCGCCGAACCACGGCCATGGCGTCTTGAACAGGTTGGTCAGCGTCACGGTCCCACCGCCTTCCGCTTGCGCCGCTCGATCACCGCGTCGAGGCTGGCATCCATCGTGACGAGCCAATCGGCCGCCGGGGCGCGCCACGAGTTGTTGATCGTCACCTTGAACCGCAGCCGCGCCTCTTCGACGAGGTTCGCGACGGCGACGCGCCCGCGGATCGATTGCCTGCGCGCTTCGTCGAGGATCCACGCCGCGACGTCGTGGCGCGCGTCGACGAACGCGCACCACTGCGCGGCGTAGTCGCGGCTCGGGCGGGCGCCGTCCGCGGAGGTGGGGCGCGGGCCGGCGATCGTCGGCGCGGCCTGCCAGGAGGTGAGGTCAAGCTGCATGGGAATCCTCCATTTCGATACGGCGCCACACCGCCGGCTCCGACGTGCGAACGCCGGCAACGGTGCGCTGACGCAGCCGCGCGACGCACTCGATCAGGCCGCGATGGACTAGAGAGCGGATGATGCTCGACGCCTCGGTTGGCGAGCGTCCGAGGTCGCGTGCGGTGAACTCGCGCGGCAGATCGGCGAGAAGCGACGCGATGGGATCGATCGCGTCGGTACGTCGGAATAGGTGCCCACGCCGATGGTTGCGCGGGTCGATCGGGCGGCTCGCGACGAGGCCGGCTTGCTCGAGCCGTTGCAGCCGCTTTCGCAGCGCGCCGGCCGCACCGGTGCGGTCAAGATCGTCAATGCCGAACCGGGCGACGATCTCGGCGAAGGTCCGCTCCTCGTCGCCGACCGCAACTAGCAGCGGATCGATAACCTCGGGCGGATCGGGCACCGGCGACAGGCACGGCCAGCACGCAACGATCGTCCGCGTGGCGCCCGACTCGCACTCCCAATCGGTGATCGTCGTGGCGATGCGGTCGGCGCAGATGGCGCAGAGCGGGCGGGGGCGGCGGGGGGTCATCGTGCACCGCCAATCGCGTCGAACAGGCCGGGGTGCGCCGGGTCGGGCTCGCGCTCTCGCGGCGGGCCAAGGCGGTTGAACGCGGAGCGGTCGCCGGATAGTGCGGCCTCGCACCGAGCGTGCGCGGACGGATCCATCTCGGAGCCGATCGCGTCACGGCCGGCGTTGCGCGCGGCGACGAGCGTAGAACCCCAGCCGGCGAACGGGTCGCAGACGAGGTGCCCGGCGTCGCTGTAGTCGCGCACGAGCGCGTCGAGGAGCCACGGCGGCTTGCCCCGGCCGCCGGCCATGCCAGCGGTCGCCGGGCCGGTGTAGCCGCCGGGCAGCGATCGCCAGATCTTGTTTTCGCTCTCGCCGAGGCGCTTGGAGCGGCGACGAGCCACAACGAGATGAATCACCCACGACGCAGGTCCGTCGCCTAGTTGACGGACGCCCATCCCGGAGATGACCGCGGCGAGCGGTGCGAACCCGTACCACCCTGCATCCTCGATCGCGGCCTCCCAGTGCGGGACGAGATCGTGCGACGTCATCGCGACAAGCCACCGCTTCGAACGAGGAAGCCACGACGCGCAGAACTCGTGCACGTCGTCGCGCGTCCAGCACGGAAAGTCGATCGCGGTGACGTAGGCGTTGTCGGTTCGGATCTCGCGCGCCGACTCGTCGCCGCGGTGCGTCCTTGCTCCGTACGGCGGATCGCAGATGACCGTCCCCGGCGTCACGTCGGCGAGCACGTCCTGCCACCGCCCGAGGCGAACCTCGGCGCTCACGACGCACCACCCTTCGCCAGCGCCCGCACGCGGACCTTGTGCGCGGTCATCGGCAGGTCGGCCGCGGTGAGCAGGTCGGCGCCGCGGTGGTCGTCGCAGTCGACGAGGCGATGCGGGCCGGCGCAGGCGCAGCAGGGGATGGCGTGGAGGTCGGCGGGCGGGCGGTGTGGTTTCTTGCTCATCGCAATGCCTCCGTGCGCGAAGCGACGCGCACCTTGTCGCGCAACAGGCACGCGCTACAGGCCGCGCGATTCGGCACCGCGGGTTGGCCGCAGGCGACGCACAAACGGGCCGCCTTGCGCAACGTGCGCAGCCTGGTGGCACGTTGGCGGTCAGCGGCCAGTGCGGAAGGCCGGCGGCGGCTGCGGGCCTTGCTCGCGCGGCAGGTCGGACACAGCCGGCCTTCCGCGGTCAGGACCGGGCGGCGGCAGGATTCACAGCGGGTCATTGCGGGCCTCCCATGCGGTCGCGGTTGATCCGGCCCTGGCATGCGCCGCACATCACGCGGTCGGGGATGGTGTTGCGCGGGTCGGCGTGCATCACCCCGCCGGCGCCGCACTCTCGACAGGCGCGCGTGACGGGGCGAGCGTCGGCGATCGGCAGCGCACCGGGCCGCTCGACGATCGCGAAGTGCGTCAGGCCGTCGGGCTTGGCGCGGCGGCGCGGCACGTCGCGAGGGGCCTCAGGGTTAGCCGACATGCGGTCGTCCTCGTCGTCGATCACGAGCCACCTCCGAGCCGCTTCGCGACGGCGCCGACGAGCTCGTGCGCAGCGGACGGCGGCAGCGCGGGGCGCGCGACGCCGGGTAGCGACGCGACGGCGCGGTCGCTGACGGCCTCGGTGGCGAGTTGGTCGTAGAGCTGGACGAAGCGGGCGCGGTCGGCGACGGCGTTGTCGCTGTCGCACAGCTCGCGCCACCCGAGGCGGGCCACGGCGCGCGCGGTCACGGCGTCGGCGAACTGCGGAGAACGGTACCGGCCGGTGCGCCCGATCTCGCGTAGGACGTCGCCCCACGCGTCGCCGCCGTGGCGCTTGCGGCCGTGGGCGGCCATGTCGACGATCTTGCGAATCTGGCCAGGCGCCGGGATCTTGCCGTCGCCCTCGGCCAGTACGCGCTTAAGTGCCGGAAGCGCGTCGGTGGCGGCGATGTCGTCCAGGACAAACGCCCATGCCGCGGTCATGTCCTCGATGGCGGCCGTGTCGAGGAATGAGGCCGGCGTCGGGCAGGATGCGAGAGTGATCGTGATCAGCTTGGCGATCTCGGAGGGGGTCACTTCGACTGCTCCTCGTGCTCAAGTCGTTGAGCGATGGCGCGAGCGGCTGCCGCGCCTCGCAGGGATTGGGTTGGAGCGTGCGACCGTGGCGCTTCGCGCGACCGCGTACCGATGCGGCCGAGAGTTCGCGCCACGTTGTCGGGGCGCCAATTCGTGTCGCCGTTGAAATGCTGGCCGTCGCCGGTATCCCGCGCCTCGCTGGCATAGGCGCGCAGGCAGGCCATGAGCGAGTCGGCGCTGTGGCCGGACTTGAGCAGCGCGCCGATCCGCTTGCGGCGGTCGGCCGTCAGGTCGAGCCCGATAGATCGTGGCAGAACCTCCTTGCGCAGCCGCTCTTGCTCGGCCCAGAGGTCGGCCACCAGGTCAGTCTTCGGCGCCTGCCCAGAGTGGGCATCGAAGCCGGGGAGCGCAGGCGCCGTAACGGCGCCTCTCTCTCTCTTCTCCTCTACTCTGATCTCCTCTACTCTACTCTCCTCTACTGGGTTACTCGTAACGTCCGCCGTTACTGGTAACGGCGGTGCCGTTACGTCGCTCGCATCGACTGACGGCTTTGCCCTTGCGGATCCATGCCTTGCGCGAAAGTCGGCCTGACGTTCGGCGTTACTGCGCGGACGACGCCCCCAGTCACCGCTCCAGCCGACGATCCGAGTAACGCCGTGCCCGTTATCCGTTACGAGCAGTCCGGTGGCGCACGCCGCGATGTAGCCGCGCCGGGCGTCAGCCGGCGAGCACATGAGCTGATCGGCGAGGTAGTCGAAGTCCGTCAGGTCGTCGGTCGGGATAGACCCGTCCGAGTCGCGCAAGGCGACTTGGCGCAGCACCCACAGGAACACGTCCCGTCCGTCCCGTCCCGCCTTGCGGATCTTGCGGTTGCTGTCGAGGGTCCCGGCCATCTTGGCGAAGATCTCGCGACTCACCGGTTGACCTCGTTCATGTAGCGGGGGACGGCGATCGGGCTGCCGTGCTTGATCGCCTTGGTCACGGCCGTGAAGTCGGCAATGAACCGACCATCGAGATCGCCGCAGACCTCGAACACCTCAGCTACGCAGGCGTCCGCGCCGTGGCGGATCTCGCGGCCGGTGAACCGGAGCGTCAGCCACCCGTTCTTCGCGAAGAACCGATCGCGCTTGCGGTCGTGAATGGCCTGTTCCGGTGTGCGGTCGTGGAAGTCGTGCCCGTCGCATTCGACCGCGACAAATCCGGAAAAGCTGACCAGCACGAAGTCGGCGCGATACGTGCCGATTCGGTGCTCGCGAAACAGCGACCACCCGGCGCCGAACATCAGGATCGGCTCACCTCCGAACCTCTGTACGGCGAGGCATCTGCGCTGGTAGTTGATGTCCGCTTCGGCCCGCGGCGCGCTTTCGTCGGCGGCGTGCGCCCGGTGAAATGCCTCGAGCATCTCTCTTTCGATCGGCGACATCAGATCGGATCCTTTCCTTGCGCTTCCGCAACCCCCGCCAACCGCTCCCTCGCCACATCGCGCAGCCTGGCGACGCTCACGCCCCGGGCCGCGGCTTCTCGGGCGAGGAGGCGGCGGATCGAGGCGGTCATGACATCACCGCCCGGATGAACGTGGCGGCGACTTCCGTACAGATCGCGTTGCCGTACCCCGCGAGCTCGCCGACCCGCGCGCGGGTTTCCACGGCGCCGCCTGCGCCCACTCGCGTGGGTACCCCATAAGCCAGCGGGAATGATCCGGGTTGAGCTGGCCGCGACTTCCCGTCGGTGCAGGCGATCCACTCGGCGTCGCTCCATGGACCTGATGCGCCAGCGTCGTGACCGATGTCCCCAGCGACGCGCCCCGCTCGATCGCCTTGCGCTTCCGCTCCTGCGCGGCCTCGGGTGTTCCGCCCGGTTCCGTCGCAGTCGGCGTCGCCCATCCGGCCGTCATCGCGGCACCGATCAGCGTCAGGCACTTCTTGTCGTGGTCGCCGTTGCGGTACGTGTACTCGTTGCCGCTTGCTCGAGTCGTCGGCGTCGGCCACGGGGCCAACCACACCGCCCGCCCGATTAGTCCATTCGTCTCCACCGTCCCGACGCTCGCCCCGTCCTTGTGGTCCCGCACCGTCGGCGTTGGCCACGGCGACGAAGTAGAGCCGCTGTCGGATGTGCGGTGCGCCGACGCCAGCAGCGCAAAGATTGGCCGCCCCGACGGCGTAGCCTGCGCTTTCCAAGTCAGCCGATACAGCGTCGAACCACGCCCGTCCAGCAGGTGACGCAACCTGTTCTCCAAAGAGGATTGGAGGGCGGCACTCGCGGACGAGCTCGAACAAGACGGGCCAGAGGTGGCGCTCGTCGTCGACGCCTCGACCTCGGCCGGCGGTGCTGAACGGCTGACACGGACACGAGGCGGTCCAGACGGGGCGATCGTCGGGCCATCCGGCGAGGCGCAAGGCGTAGGACCATCCGCCGATGCCGGCGAAGAAGTGGCACTGAGTAGCGGCAAGGTCAGTTGCGCGCAGTTCGACGATCGATCGCTCATCGACGACCCCGTCTGCGACGTGGCCCGCCGCGATCAGGTTGCGGATCCACGCGGCCGGGTACCGCTCCCATTCGTTGTAGTACGCGCTCACCTCCGCGCCCTCCCCACGAGCTCACACGCGATCACCAGTCGCCCCGCCGCGTTGGCCAGGTGCAGCTCGCCCGTGCCGCCCTGCCCCCCGTCGATCGGCCACACCGCGGCCTCAGGCGTCGCGTAGTCCACCGCCGACACCGTGTGCAGCACGTGCCGGTGCGCCGCCCGCAGGTGCGCGAGCGGGTTGCCGCGGTCCGGCGCGACGCCGAGCCCACCGCCGTGCCGCGCGCCGAACTCGACGACGCGCACCATGGCCATCACGCCGGCGGGCATCGCGTCATACACCGCGGCGAGGCGGCGGAGGTCGTCTCGCCTGCTCACGGCAGCAACCCCGCCGCGATGGCCACGACGCCGGCCAGCCCGAGGAGACAGCAGGCGATCGCGACGCCGAGGATCAGCTCGTCGCGCCAGGTGGGGCGGCTCATTGGCCAGCCTCGACGCGCGGGAACTCGACGACCCACACCCACGGATTGCTCGCCCACGGCGCGCGGTCGCCGTTGATGGTGTCCCAGAGCGCGGAGTACTGCGCTGCCGCCGTCTGGCACCCTTCCCCAACGCACGAGGTGCAGCCGCATAGCGATGAGCAACCGTGATCACACCGAGCAGCGATGCCCTCAGCGATCGCGTCAGCCTCACTGATCGCCTGCAGCCGCTCGACGCGGACCGCGGTCACCGCGAGGGTGATGCGCGAAGCCCAGCGGGGCAGGAAGATCGATGGCCGCCACTTTCGATCGGTGGCCCGGCCATCGACGGCGACGTTCTCGGCCGACGACAACTCGGCCCAGATGTCGGCGACGCGTGCGGCCCACTCGGGCGTCACGCGCTCGCACAGGCGGCGCGCATCGTCGGCGGCGTACCGGATCCACGGCAAGCCGTCCTCGGTCCAGTCGGCATAGCGCCACGTCTCGCGAACCCACAGCCGATCGCCGGGCGCGCCGTAGGGGCACGACGCCCACGGGCTTCCGTCGTCGCCGTGCGTCCACGTCGTGAAGTACGGCCACGGCGTTCCGTCGTCGCGCTCCTCGACCACGTCGCCGACCGTGACCACGCGCCGCGTCTGCGTCTTGCGACCGTCGAGGATGGCGCGGACCATCGGGGCCGAGAACAGGATAGGACGCTCGCTCATACGCTTGCTCCTGCGACGACGCGCGGCGCCATCGCGTTGTGGATCGTTGCCGCCCGCCGCAACACCGCGCGCGGGCCTCGGTACCAGCGCCCCCGCACGCCCGCCGGCCCGCTGCGGTACCCGGCGAGGACGCACAGCCAGCGCGTGCCGCCGCAGTAGCGCCGCGCCTCGCGCAGCTTGCGGACGCCCGCGACGTAGCCGGCCCACTCGCCGTGGTCACGCTGCCGCGTCGACACCTGCATCGCACCCCACACGCCGGTGCGCGGGTTGACGACGCGCGGATCGAAGCGGCTCTCTCCGTAGGAGATTGCCGCGATCAGCTCCGGCGGCCACTCGTGGGCCACGGCCGCCGCGATCACGCCGGCGCGACAGGCCCGCGCGTCGCCGACCTCGGCGCCGTACAGTGAGACGAGGGCGCCACAGAGGCGGGCGGCGGTGAGGAGCGAGGCGATCATGCGAGCCTCCGCATCCATCGACGCTTCGGCTCAGGGCGGACAGCCGCCTTTCGCGGACGCTTGACGCGCCCATGCTCGCCGCCTGCACTCATGCCCATATCGACGAACCCAGCCGCGCGAAGCGACGTGCCTGGCTCGTCAGGTAGCGTGTAGGTCCACGCCTCGCGGTAGCCGAGCGCCTGACCAGCGCGGCAGATCGCGCCGTAGAGCTTGCTGCATGCGTTGCGCGACCCGTCGGTCGCGACGCGCGAGATCACGAATCGCCCGGTGCCTTGCCAGACGCGAGCTGGATTGCCGGCGATGGCGACGCCGACGATCTCTCCGTCGACGGAAACGGCCGCCGAAAACAGCCCGCCTTGAACGTCCGGCAAGTGGCGGTGCCACTCCTTGACGAGTTTCCGCGCCGCCTTGACGGTGATCGGCTCGATTGCGATCACCTCCTGTCCTCCATCAGCACCGCGACGCACAGCAGCGCGCCGATCACGCCGACGATCGCGACGACCGCCACGAGGATCGCCCGCACGGCCGGATCGGCGTCGGCCGCGGCGTACAGGCCGAGGAGGGCCGCAGCGAGGATGGCGGCCTTCACGGCGTCCACCCGGACAGCAGGAGCTTCGCGGCGTCCTCCCACTCGGCAGCGCGGCCCTCGACGCTGAGGTCGCGGAACTTCCAGAGCGTCCGATCGACGACCTTGGTCACCGCCTGCCACGCGAGATCGATCGCGCCGTCGACGAACACGCCGACGCCGGCGTGTTGCAGCGGATCCATGTGGAACTGCGACGAGCACAGGCATGCCTCGATCGCCTCGCGCCGCACCCGGGCACTGATCTTCTTGGCGCTCACGGCGTCCACCCAGTGCGCAGGAGGGCTTCGGCTTCGGCGTGGACAAGAGGGCGATCGGGGCCGTGATCGGGGCCGTAGTCGCTTCTCGTCAAGCGGTAGACGAAATCGACTGCATCAAACGCGAGATCGAGCGCGATGTAGTCGAGAAGCCCTAGCGAGTCAGCCGCGTCCGTCTTCTGGCCGCGCCCACTTGGGTCGGACGCGACAACAGCGCAGATGGTCGCCGCGTCGTCGCGTAGCTTCTTGCTGATCCTCATCGTCCGCTCCTCTCTTGCTTGGCCTTGTCGCGAATCACCGCCGCCTGCGCCTCACGCCGCAGCCGCTCGGCCTCGCCCATCGCGTCGATGCGCCCGACGGCCTCGAGACGCACCCGGGCGGCGTGGTACTGCCCCAGCGCGACGTCGCCCTCGGTGCAGGGGCGAGTGCCGCGGGCGTGGCAGATGGGGCAGGTCGTCACCGGCACACCTCAACCGTCGCGGTCGGGTGCTCCTCGCACGCCTCGAGGTAGCGCGCGACCCACGGCACGAAGTTCTCGTACAGGCCCCAGCCGTTCGGCGCGTTGAACGCCTCGAACCGCGCACGGTCGGCGCGCATGACGACCAGCCCGTTGCGCAGCGGCTCGATCAGTTGCGACGCGCGCGTGATGCCGTGCTCGTCAGGACGCCACAGGCAGTCGTAGATGCCGGCTTCGGCGGCCGTGCGCCCGAGGTTGTGGGTGATGTTCGCCGAGTAGACGAGCGCACCGTGCTGCGTCGCGTCCTTGCCGCAGTGCTCGCAGGTGACCGTCTCGTATAGGTAGACGTCGAGGCTCATCACGGAACCTCGATCGTCGGCACGGGCCGGACGAGCCAGGCGCCGCGGAGGGTGCGGGCGAGGGCGAGGAGGATCGAGATCACTTCGACACCGCCTCGACAACCCATCGCCGCGACCCGTCTGGCATGCGACGACGACGGTATTCCTCGCCGGCCCGCAGCGACGCGCACGGCTCGCCGTCTGCGCCGACGATCCCGACGCCGGCGAATGCTCCTGCGCCGTCGAGCGCCACGACAACCATACCGCAACGCACGATCACGCGCGCACCGCCGGCTCGACCCACGACCCGACGGGGACCGCGCCGTCGGTTCGCGCGGCGATCCGCGTCGCGCGGATCATGCCGGGCACCTCGACGCCGCGGGTGATGCGGTTGTACTCTTGCGGCGACAAGCCGACGCGCGTCGCGGCGTCCTGTTGCGACAGCTTTGCGCGCCGCTGCCAGCGCGCCAGCAGTTCGGCACCCTTGCGGCGCGTGCGATCGTGGTGATCGAGCGGTGGAGGCATCTTGCCTCAGGTATGCGCGCGCCGTGTTGTTTTGTCAAGACGCGAAACGTTACTTGACAAATCGGGACGGCGCGCGCATGCTGACGACCATGGACGCGACGAACCGGCCCCACCTCACCGCCACCGCGCACGGCACCGGCTCCACGCCGTCGACAGTGACCGTCACGATCGGCGACGTCACCCACGTGGTCGACGTCACGCCGGACCGCGACGACTGGACGCTGCCCGACTGCGAGACGGCCGACGCGCACCGCGTCCTGTGGGCGATCGACGAGGCGGTCGAGGCGTACCTCGTCGACGCGGACGACGCGTGCGAGCCGCGGCGGATCGAGCGCGTGTGGGCGCGGGCGGTGGCGTCGTGATCACCGTCGACCTGCTGATGTCGACCAGCCCGTGCGTCGACTGGCCGCGCGAGCGAGTCGCCCGCCTGCTCGCCTCGCCGACCGTCGACGCGTCGTCGTGGGTCGCGTTCGCCGAGTCCTGCCGCGCCCGCAAGTGGCGCGCGCCGGCGCTCGCGGATCT
>Ga0138256_10008857_pt1 | contig 10564 bp, 10 predicted proteins | sample KNB2016incub_MG_FD_105486 | JGI IMG/M metagenome (GOLD analysis project Ga0138256, IMG submission 105486) | Active sludge microbial communities from wastewater in Klosterneuburg, Austria - KNB2014incub_MG | ecosystem: Engineered > WWTP > Activated sludge > Unclassified | place: Austria... | reverse complement strand
GGTTCGCCAGTGGTCACCGAACGAGGCGACGTGGCGCGGGCGCTGGCCGACGCGGAGGTGATAGTGACGCGCGAGTACCGCACGCAGAGCGCGGTGCATTCGCCGCTGGAGCCACACGCCACGGTCGCTGAGTGGGACGGCGACCGGCTGACGCTGTGGGAGTCGACGCAGGGGATCTACCGCGTGCGAGACGAGGTGGCGACCGGGCTGGGACTCCCCAAGTCGCATGTTCGGGTGATCAAGGAGTACATGGGGGGTGGCTTCGGCGGAAAGAACAACGCCGGGGCACAGAGCTTCGTGGCGGCCATCTTCGCGCAGCGCACGGGGCGGGCGGTGCGATGCGTGCTGGAGCGTGAGGCCGAGCAGTCCGACGGGGGACACCGGGCGCCGTCACGGCAGGTGGTCACGCTCGGCGCGATGCGCGACGGCCGGCTGGTGGCGATCGACGTGGTGACCGAGATCCCGTTAGGCGCGACCGGGTGGGAGGCGAGCGTGGCGCAGATCTATCGGGAGCTGTACCACTGTCCCAACGTGCGCACGCACGAGACGTTCGCGTGGGCCAACACGCAGCCGATGATGGCCTTTCGCGCGCCAGGGCACGTGGAGGGGGCGTTCGGGCTGGAGCGCACGATGGATGTGCTGGCGACGACGCTGGGGCTGGATCCGGTGGCGCTGCGCCTGGCGAACTTCGCCGAGCGGGACGAGTCGCGGGATCGCCCGTATTCGGCCAATGGATTGCGGGCGTGCTACGAGGAGGGGGCGCGACGGTTCGGGTGGGGGGTGCGAGGAAATGGTGAGGGTGGCGGGGAATTGGTGACGGGGTTGGGGGTGGGGAGGGAGAGATTGTTGTCGGGGGGGGGCCCCAGCGCCCCCGAGACTGCCCCCCTCCCCGCCCCAACACGCCGTCGAGGCGTCGGCGTGGCCGCCTGCATCTGGGCCGCAGGCGGCGGCCCGCCGGCCTACGCCACGGTGCGCCTCAATTCCGACGCCACCATCGACGTCCTTTCCGGCACCCAGGACCTGGGCACCGGCTCACGCACCATCCTCGCCCAGGTCGCCGCCGAGTCGTTAGGCGCGACCCTTGCCGACGTGCGGGTGGTCCTCGGCGACACCGAACGCACGCCGTACGCCGGCAACTCGTGGGGCTCCATGACCACGGCGTCCGTCGGCCCCGCCGTGCGCGTGGCCGCGGAGGAGGCCCGCCATCGCCTGCTCGAGGCGGCCGGCCAGCTACTCGAGTGCCACGTGGACGATCTGATCACGCGCGACTCGACCATCGTCACGCGCGACGGCGCCCGCCGCCTGACCTTCGCCGAGGTGACGAAGAAGCTCGGCAACGTGATGATCATGGGCCAGGGGAGCCGTGGCCCGAATCCCGACAACGTCGCCCTGATGTCATTCGGGGTGCAGTTCGCCGAGGTCGAGGTCGACGTGGAGTCGGGCGTCGTGCGCGTCGTGCGCCTGACTGCGGCGCACGACGCCGGGCGGATCATCAACCCGCTGCTGGCGGAAAGCCAGTTGGAGGGCGGGATCCTGCAGGGACTTGGCTACGCGCTGTTCGAGGAGCGACAGCTGGACGGCGCCACGGGCCGGCCGGTCAACGCCTCGCTGCATAGCTACAAGATCCCGACCATGGCCGATGTGCCGTTGATCGAAGCGTTCTGTGTGCCGGGTAGCGACACAGTGGCCAACCATGTCGGCGCGCGCGGGCTGGCCGAGCCGCCGATCATTCCGACCGCGCCCGCCATCGCCAACGCCGTGGCCAACGCGTTAGGTGTCGAGCTGTGCGAGCTGCCGCTGACGCCATGGCGAGTGCTGGAGGCGCTGCGGCGGGGGTAACGCGGGCCGAGCACACGCGGTCCGCTTCGCGCCGCTCAGTCCCGCCAGGGCGGCGTCTTGCGCGGCTTCGTCCACAAGTCGGGGTTGTGTCGATACAGCGTCACCTTGCGACCGATCGTCTGGATCACCTCGGCCCCTACCGCGTCGGCCATCTGGGAGGCGAGCGCCTTTGGCGACTCCTCCAGCGTGCGGGCCACGGCGACCTTTACCAGTTCGCGTGTGCGCAGCGCATCGTCGAGCGTCGCGAACGCCGTGTCGGTGAGTCCGTGATGCCCGATGTGAACGAGCGGTTCCAGGTGGTGGGCTTCTGAGCGCAGCTCAGCGCGTTCCTTTCCTTTCATGATCCTGTGCGGAGCCGGCCCGCCCTGACGAGGTATGGATGCGGATTGAGCGGATCGCCATCCCACCAGCGTCCGTTGCCGCGATACAGCAGCAGCTGAAAGTGGAGATGCGGCGCGTTGGGCGGCGCATTTCCGGTCGTACCAACGTAGCCGATCACGTCGCCCGGTTGCAGCGCCTGCCCTTCCGCCAACCCCTTGGCGTAGCGCTCCAGGTGCGCGTAGTAGTACACGAATCGCTCTTCGGCATCGATCGCGTACACGGTCAGCCCCCCCAGATTGTTGGACCGCACCTTGAAGACCCGCCCAGCGTCGGCGCTGAGCACGGGAGTCCCGCGCGGGGCCATGATGTCGAGCGCCGAGTGAATCCTCGCCCCCCGGCGGGCGGTGAAGGTGTCACGGATACGCTCCGGTGCCACGCCGTCCACGGGCACCATCAACCGCTTGCCGCGCAGCAGCGCCGCGAGATTGTCCCGGGGGACGCCCGCCGTGGCGGGATCGGCGGGAATGGGCAGCTCCATCGGATCGGGGGCCGGGTCGGCCGGGCCGGGGAGCGGCGTGAGGCCCGGCGCGCATGCCGCGAGCGCCGCAGCGATGAGCGCTGCACGGGCGGCGCGTATCGCTGAGGCAGCGCGTGCTACAATTCGGGACCTGGCGAGTCTCATCAGCTACACATCCTTCCGTCCAGCGATCGGGACAGTCGCCGAGCGACGCACCGGCCGCGCTGGGGAACGACCGTCGGCGCGGCACGGCACGATTTGTTCGTCGGCACTCGGACACGATCGATCGTCACGTCCCCCCAGTCGCCGCCGATCCGCGCGGAGGTCAAGAATGCCAACGCTTCGTCCGCCAACCGTTCCCCGTGCGCTCTCGCTCGCCATTCTTGGACTGCTCCTCTCCGGATGTACCGTCATCACCGGACCGGACGACGCATGGGACCGCGAGCAGCGCGACCTCTCGCGCGCCCGCCGCACTTGGTCAACCAGTTTCATCGAGGACTACGAGTTCGTCGTGCGGCGCAACTGCTTCTGCCTGATGGGGGGCGTAGCCGTGCGAGTCGTGGTGCAGCGCGACGTCGTGGTCGCGCGAGAGATCGACGGAACGTCGACACCGGTACCATCCGGGCTCGCCTACCTCTATCCATCGATCGACGGGATCTTCTCCGTGATTCAGGACGCGATCGACACGCGCGCGTACCAGATCGATGCGAGTTACGACGGCCGGTACGGCTTTCCGATCGACGTCTACATCGATTACGAGCGGCGCGCCGTGGACGAGGAGCAGGGCTACACCATGCTCCGATTCCGTGCGCTGCCGTAGGGACCACACGCCGCGCCCTACCGTTCCCATGCAAAGCCCGAGGCTAGCCGCTCGAAGCGCGTTCCGTCGGACAGCTTCAGGATGACTGTCCCGCCCCCGCGCGGCGTCCACGCGCGGGCGGCGAGGTCGTCGATGCCGTCGCCATCGGCATCCAGCGCGTGCAGTGCTTCGTGCGCGCGGAATCGCAGGTCGCGCACCGTGGCGCGTTTCACGGAAGTTGCGCCGACGAGCAGGACCCGCTCGCGCACCCATTCGTAGTCGCCCGCGTACAGCGTCACGATCACCACGCCTCGCGCCTCGCCAAAACAGCCGGCGGCCACGCTTCGGCGCGCCTTGAGCGCAGCCTTGAGCCGCGGGTAGATCGGCTGGTCCTCGGCGGTACGGAGCGAGTCCTCGACCAACTGGGCCAGCTGCGTCAGCCGTGCCGAGAAGGCGGGGTCGGCGCTCCGCTCGCAGCGGACGCCCGACGCGTCTGCATCCGACGCGTCTGCACCCGGCGCGGCGGCGATGGGCGTGCCGTCGGGCAACCGCTGCGCGGCGGCGACGAGTGGATCGGTCACGCTGGCGAGCGAATCACCCGTGACGGCTCCCTCGAGCGTGGCGACGATGCGCCCGTTGTAGGCATCGAACGCGGACAGTGTTGCCTGCTCGGCGCCCCACGGGCCGCGAATCCGAAAGCGCGTCCCCAAGGGAAAGGGTGACCGTGCAGCGGCGGCGCGCTGGAACGCTGCCACACGCGCAGGATCCTTCTTGAGGTCGATGTCGAGACGTCCGAGGTCCACGTGGAGGCGCTTCATGCGCGCCGCCGCGGTGAACCAGTCCTGCACGACCGGTGCGAAGACCAGGCGCTGCGCGATCGTGTCTTCGAGCGCAGAGAGTGGCCGCGCCGCACGCGGTCGCGGCGCGGAAGCACTCGCGGGAGGCGCTGACATCGCCCTAGTTTGTGGCACCGCGCCCGATTGGGGCGCGGTGGCGGCCACGACATCGACCGAGTCGCGTTCCGGCCTGGCCCCGATGTTCCCTTCGCCGCCAACGCACGCCATCGCCCACACGCCTAACGGCCATGGGGTGAGTCGCTGTACCGTTCGACGAACCATCGGGCGCAGGCAGGGCATCTCGCTCCCGAAGTTAGTGCCGGTCGTCCCCACCTGAAACCGTACCCGAGGCATGTCGCCGTTCCGGTATCACCGTCCCGAGTCGATGGATGAAGCGCTCGCCCTGCTGCAGGAACCGGGGGCCCGGGCGTTGGGAGGCGGGACCGACCTGCTTCCGTTGATGCGGGAGGCGCTGGCCGAGCCGGACATGCTGGTGGACCTGCGGCGACTTCCCTCGTCGACGGCGGTCACGTGGCGGGACGACGGCGGCGTCCGCATCGGGGCCTCGGCACGCCTTGCCCATCTCGCCCGCAATCCCGAGTTGCTGGCCGCCTTTCCACTCCTGGCGCGAAGCTGTGCGGCCGTCGGCTCGGCCGCGCTGCGCACCATGGGAACGCTCGGTGGCAACCTCTGCCAACGCCCACGCTGCTGGTACTTCCGGGGCGGCTTTGCCTGCCTCAGGAGCGGCGGCGACAGCTGCTCGGCACGAGCGGGGGAGCACCAGTATCACGCCATCCTGCTCGATCGTGGGAGTGAGACCGCGGGGTGCGTCGCGGTGCATCCGTCCGATCCGGCGGTCGCGCTGACCGCGCTGGACGCGATCGTGCACGTGGCGGGGAGCGCCGGAGCGCGCGACATCCCGATTGCCGACTTCTTTTCCGGAAGCGCCGGGCGACACGATGCTGAGACCAACCTTGCACCGGGCGAGATCGTGGTAGCCGTCTCGCTCCCGGGGAGCGCGCGTGGCGGGGTGCAGCACTACGAGAAGGCGATGCAGCGCGGGGCCTTCGACTTTGCCCTCGTATCGCTGGCCGCGACCCGTCGGGAGGACGGCGAGGTGCGCCTGGTGCTGGGAGGGGTCGCGCTGCGTCCGTGGCGCGTCACCGACTCCATCGAGGAGGACGTGGCGTCGGGTGGGCTCAGCGACGACGACATCGAGACGCTCGCGGCACGAGCGCTCTACGATGCAGTCCCGCTGCCGAAGAATGGCTTCAAGGTCGACATGGCCGGCGCGCTGCTGCGTCGCGGGATCGCCACCATCGTCGCACGTTAGGCGATGCCTGACACTCCCGCACCATTCGGCTGCCTGGTCATCGCCACCGGGCTCGAGCGCGACCCGGCGCGGGCGCAGCTCGTCGACGATCACCTCGACGCCGTGATCGCGCTGGCGGCGATGCTGGGCGCCGCACCGATCGTCGTCGTGCACGATGGGACACCGAGGGTCGCGGCGCCCGCTCGATCGTTCCCGATGCCGCGGCAACAGCGCGACGATCTCTCGGCGATGCGATTGGGATTGATGCAGTTCACCAACTCGGCGGTGGGTGCCGCCCTCGTCCTCCCGATCGAGGCGCACGCGACCAGCGCCGCCATGCTGACGCGCATGATCCACGACGCCCAGGACCGCCAGGTCCCGCTGGCGGCGACCGCACTGCATGGCGCGTTGGGCTTCCCCCTGTATGCCACGCGCGACACCTGGCGCGAGTTGATGACCGCCGAGGGTGGCCTCGACGCCGTCGTGCGGCACTACGGCCCGCGAGTGCTCGCCGTAGAACCCGGAGACTAGGTTCCGCCCATCGCGGCACCGACAGACATCACCGACGCATTGCACCGACGCCCAGCACCGACGCCCAGCACCGACGCCCACAGGACACCGCATGCCCCGAGCCGTCATCATGCCCGCCCCGGGCGCCCCGCTCCAGGTGGTGGAGTTGCCGCGCCCCACGCTGACTCCCGGCGCCGCCACACTGCGGGTGACGTACTCGGAGGTCTGCGGCACCGACGTGCACCTGTACCACGGCCGCCTGTCCGGGGTGCCGTATCCGATCATCCCCGGACACGTCTCCGTCGGGGTCATCGACGAGATGGCCGGACCGATCGAGGACATCGAGGGGCGGCTGTTCGCGTTAGGCGACCGGGTCACGTTTCTCGACGTGCACGGCACGTGTGGACGCTGCTACCAGTGCCTCGTGGCCAGGCAGTCCACGCGCTGCCCGCACCGCAAGGTGTACGGCATCACCTACAGCGCGAATGAGGGACTGCTGGGCGGGTGGGGCGAATACCTGTGGATGAAGCCGGGAGTCCACATGGTGCGCCTGCCCGACGCGCTCGACGAGGCGACGTTCATGGGGGGCGGCTGCGGCCTGGTCACGGCGCTGCACGCCGTCGATCGCGCCGAGTTGCGACTGGGGCATGACGTCGCCGTGCTGGGGGTCGGGCCCGTGGGGCAGTCCATCGTGGCCCTCGCGTCGCTGTCGGGGGCGGGGCGCGTCTTCGCCATCGGCGATCCCGCCGCTCGGCTCGATTTCGCCCGGCGCATGGGCGCCACCGACTCGCTGGGACTCGACCTGTCACCCGAGGCGAGACGCGACGCGGTCCTCGAGGCGACGGACGGGCATGGTGTCGACACCGTCATCGAGGCCAGCGGCGCTCCCGACGCCGTCGTGCAGGCCCTCGACCTGGTGCGCGACGGGGGCCGCGTCGTCATCTGCGGGCACTACACGGACAACGGGGACGTTCGCATCCATCCGCACTACCACATCAACCGCAAGCACGTCGAGATTCGCGGGTGCTGGGGGAGCGACTTCTCGCACGTGCATCGCGCCGTCGCGATCGCCGCCAAGCACGGCGACCGCATTCCCTGGCGCGACATGGTCGAGCGCCGCTACACGCTCGACCAGGCGCAGGTGGCGCTGGCCGCCGTGGAGAAGCGCGAGGTCACGAAGGCGATCATCGTCCCCCACTGAAGGCGAAGTCGCCGCCCGACACAAGCAGTCGTGCGTCGGCCAGCGGAATCTCACGGGCCTCCATCGCGGCGAAGGAATACTCCTGCCCCGTGACGGCACCACACACGACCACCGCTGCGTCGTGCACGTTGCGCACGGCGATCAGGCGTTCACGACCGACCGGGGCGACCGTCGGCGCGATGCGCGGCATGATGACCGGGACGGCAGAGGTGAACCCGACGGGCCCCAACGATTCGTCGTGTCCCAACGAACCGCGAGTGCCCGGAATTGACGAGTGCGCCACGCGATAGAGCGGTGCGAGCCGCCGGTCAGCCGGGCGGTGTGTCTCAAAAGCGTGCGTGAATGTCGACATGATTGGTCTCTTCGAGAGAACCCGCGATGCGTCGCGAGGGTTCCGCGAATCCGCGGAGACATCTGTGTGAAATCCGCCGTCTGCCGTGCAGCGTGTGCATCACAGCGGTATCGAGCCTCGTGCATGCCGGAGACGGAGCGTGCGGACCACCGCCACTTCCTCCCTTCCTGTTGCGCCATCAGTGTCGATACCCCGACACGTCCGTTCCGAGCATGCACGAGAGAATGTCGGCGGCGCGCGAGGCGCTGTACACTCGTGGTAGTCCGAGTCGCGCGCCGCTGTTCGGTCGCGCGCACACACGTCTCGCGTGACGCTGGTCACGGTTTACCTTCTGTGGCCACCCGTGCAACTCCTGCAGCTTCAACTCTGACCGCGGCGCGATCCAATGCGAGTTGTCTGGGCCGTCATCAAGCGTGAATATCTCGAGCGCGTGCGCACGCGCTGGTTCGTGATCGCCACGCTCTTCGGGCCGCTCCTCTTCGGGGCGCTCATGTTCCTCCCGTCCTACATGGGACAGCGTACCAAGGCATCGGCCGAAGTGAGCCGCATCCGGATCCTCGACGCCTCGGGGACGGACCTCGGCCAGCTGATCGGCTATGAGCTGGGCGGGGGGATCACCGGCGACCCATCAAAGACGCAGGTCGTGGCCGTGATGGCCGGGATGCTGCCCGAGGAAGAATCGCAGGCGAATCGGGACGTGATCACCAAGGCGCTGCTTGGCTATCTCGTCCTCCCCTCGAACGTGCTCACCACCGGGACCGCTCGTTATGTGGGCACCAATGCGACGGCCATCGCCGACATGGATTTCCTGCGCCGGGTGGTCGAGCGGCAGCTGCTCGCGAGCCAGATGGAATCGGCGGGACTGACCGCCGGGGAGGCGGCGCGAATCAGCCGACGGCCGTTCTCGCTGAAGGCGGACCGCATCACGTCCTCCGGCAAGGCCGCCGGCTCTGGTCGGCTCTCCCTCCTGTTCGCAATCTCGGTGGCGATGCTCCTCTACTTCACGATCATGCTCTATGGGCAGAACGTCCTGCGCAGCGTGATCGAGGAGAAGCAGACACGCGTCGCGGAGATGATCGTCGCGAGCGTCCCACCGACGAAGCTGCTGGCCGGAAAGGTGCTCGGCGTTGGCGGCGTGGGGCTCACGCAGATGCTGATCTGGGTGGCCGCAGCCTTCATCATGGCCAAGTACCGTGCGGCACTGCTGGGGATGCTGGGTGTCAACGTCGTGCCGTTCGTCGGGGTGCCACCGATCTCCGCGTTCATGCTCGTTGTGCTGATCCTGTACTTCCTGCTCGGCTACGTCCTGTATGCCTCCCTGTTCGCCGCCGTGGGCGCCATGACCAGCAGCGAGCAGGAGGCCCAACAGGCGCAACTCCCGGTCGTCCTGCTCCTCGTCGGCGGAATCATGTTCCTGCAACCAGTCCTGAGCGCGCCCGATGGCACGCTCGCACAGGTGCTGTCATGGTTCCCGTTCACGGCGCCAATCATGATGCCATTGCGCATGACGGCTGTCGAAATCGCCCCGTGGGACATCACGCTGTCCATCCTGGCGCTCGTGGCGTCGAGCTATCTCGGCATTGCCTTCGCCGCGCGCGTCTATCGCACGGGGATCCTCATGTACGGCAAACGGGCATCTCTCGCCGAGGTGCTGCGCTGGGTGCGACGCGCAAGCTGAACGGGTCCCCCGTTCAGCTGCCGAGCGTGGAGCAATCGCCGTCGCGAACTGGGGAGCCCAATCCCCCGCATCCCTTCTCCCGCCGCGTTAATCCGCCAACACTTTCGTTGACTTATTACCGGGATTCGGCGAGTTTTAGTGCATGGCAGCCCCCACCGCCCCACTCCCCGGTTACCGCGGACTCCGCGGCGACGTGCTCGTCGCCCTGAAGAAAGCGCAACCGCTTACCACCAAAGAACTTGGGGCGCTGTTTGGCGTCACGCCCAACGCCCTCCGCCGTCACCTCAAGGAGCTTGAAATAGAGGGCGTCGTCCGATATCAGCGCGAAATCCGCGGGGTCGGGGGCCCGGTCTTCGCCTTCTCCCTTACCGAGGTCGGCGAGCGTCTCTTCCCCCGCGCGTATGACTCGGCCCTGAACGAAGTGCTGGAGTTGGTGCGCCAGCAGTTCGGGAGCGACGGAGTCATTGACCTCTTCCGGAAACGTTGGGCCGATATCGCCGAAAAGGCGAAACCGGAACTGGCCCGGTTGCCGTTGAATCAACGGGCAGAGCGGCTCGCCGAACTCCTCACCACGCTCGGCTACATGGCCGAGGCACCGGGAGAGGAAGGGGCGACGCTGCGTGAAAACAATTGCGCCATTCGCGCGGTTATCGAGCGCTTTCCGGAGATCTGCGTCGCCGAGAAGTCGTTCCTCGAGGAAGTGCTCGGGGCACACGTGACGCGCCAGAGTCATATCGCCGCAGGTGCCAACTGCTGCGAGTACTGCATTCACCCGTCCGACCCGGCCGGCACCGCCGCCGCTGAGCCGGATTCCCTTGTCCAGATCGGGCCCTCGCGTTTGGGGGCGCCTGCGTTGCAGGAGACGCCATGAGCTCTGCCATCGACCAACTGGTTTCCAAGGAATACCAGTACGGCTTCAGCACCGACATCGACACCGACACGATCCCCCCCGGCCTCAACGAGGACGTGGTGCGCATCATTTCGGGCAAGAAGAACGAGCCCGCCTTCCTGCTGGAGTGGCGCCTCAAGGCCTTCCGCCGCTGGCAGCAGATGACGGAGCCGCGCTGGCCCAACGTCAGCTACAAGCCCATCGACTACCAGGCGACCAGCTATTACTCGTCGCCGAAGTCGGTCAAGCCGCTTGCCAGCCTCGACGAACTCGACCCCAAGATTCGCGAGACGTACGAGAAGCTCGGGAT
>Ga0138256_10008856_pt1 | contig 10566 bp, 8 predicted proteins | sample KNB2016incub_MG_FD_105486 | JGI IMG/M metagenome (GOLD analysis project Ga0138256, IMG submission 105486) | Active sludge microbial communities from wastewater in Klosterneuburg, Austria - KNB2014incub_MG | ecosystem: Engineered > WWTP > Activated sludge > Unclassified | place: Austria... | reverse complement strand
GCGGAAGGGGGCAGGTCAAGTCCGCAGGCTTCCGCAGGAACCCCCAACAACACGCGGGCACTGGTGCAAACAGACAAGAAAAAACCCCAACCGAGAACGGTTGGGGTTTGTTGATTGGTGGAGGACGGTTGACCATGTGCTGACTGGCCTCCCGAGCTTACGAGCACTGGCGCGGGCTGCTGCGGGTCCGTTCAGGGCGCGCTGCTACCCGCGGGGTTCTGCTGTGCGCGGACCGCCTCGAAAATCTCCTTGGCCAGGATGGGGAACGCCGTGCGTTGGAAGTCGCCGTCATCCATATAGCGGGTCACGATCTTGTCGTTCTCTGCCATCCGCTGAATCATCAAGTCCTCGATCAGCTTGCGCACCCCGAGCTGGAACTTGTCCAGCGGGTTGGCCATGGCGGTCTGGATCACCTGGCTGTTGGCCGCTGCTCTTGCCTTGATCTGGTCAAAGAACAGCCGGTCCTCCTCCGTGAACGTGGTGCCGAAGCGCTCGTTCAGCACCTGGATGATTTCGGACAGCGGCGCCTTTTCTTCCTTGGGCTTCCCGGTGCCGACGTCCGTCGGGCTGTAGACGCCCTCGGGCTCGCCGACCTTCAGTTCAATCGATCCACTGGTCACTCGCTGCAAGCGGTAGTACTGCAGCTCCACTTCGTTGCCGATCTTGACCACCGTGTTGTCACGGTCCAGCGGCAGGTGCGGCAGCAGGAAGCGCCCGTAGCTGTAGAGCATTTCCAGGTCGGGATCGGCATACGGCAGGATCTGGCTCAGAAACGAGTACATCCGCACGTACCCGCCCAGTTTGTCGCGGAAGGCCGACCGCACCGATTCGTCCTCGATGGCCTTGAAGCGATCCACGGCCGGCTGCAGGTGACGCTGCATGTGGGCGTGATCGGCCGGGTTCTGCCTCTCCGGCTGGCGATAGAAGATGCGGGCGAATGCTTCGACTTCACTCCAGTGGTAAACCTGCAATTGATCCAGCTCGTGCTTGATCGCGGGCAGCATTTCCGGCTTCGCTGACTCCTGCAGGCTGGTGGAGTCGAAGTACGGCTTGAACGCTGCGTAGATCTCCTCGGGCTTGTTGACGAAGTCCAGCACAAAGGGTTCGTCCTTGCCGGCGATCTTGCGGTTCAGGCGCGACAGGGTCTGCACCGCTTGAACGCCGTCCAGCCGCTTGTCCACGTACATCGCGCACAGCAGCGGCTGGTCGAAGCCCGTCTGGTACTTGTTCGCCACGAGCAGCACCTGATAGTCACTGGAGCCGAACCGCTCGGGCAGCTGGCTTTCGGGAATGGGCTTGCCTGTCACGGCATCCGGATTCATACCGGGCTCCGTGTACTCGACGCCGGTGTCCGGGTCCTTGACCGTGCCGCTGAAGGCCACCAGGGAGCGAATGTCGGTGTATCCCTGCTCCTGGATGTAGCGTTCGAACGCCAGCTTGTAGCGCACCGCCTGAATGCGGCTGGCCGTCACCACCATCGCCTTGCCTCGGCCACCCAGTTGGTGCCGGACATGCTCGCGGAAGTGCTCGACCATCACTTCCGTCTTCTGTTCGATGTTGTGCGGGTGCAGCTCCTTGAACTTCGCGAGCGCCTTGGCTCCCTTCTTCTTCGGAATGGTGGGGTCGTCCTCCACCGTCTTCACGAACTTTAACCAGGTGCTGTAGGTGGTGTAGTTGCGCAGCACGTCGAGGATGAAGCCTTCCTCGATGGCCTGGCGCATCGAATAGGTGTGGAAGGCCTCTGGCTTGCCACTGGCGCCAGGCCGGCCGAACAGTTCCAGCGTCTTGCCCTTGGGCGTGGCAGTGAAGGCAAAGAAGCTCAGGTTCTTCTGCTGACCACGCGACGCCATGATCTGGTTCAAGCGGTCTTCCCAGTCCGCTTCGGCCTCATCGCCCATCGCGCCGTTGCCGTTTTGCGCATCGGCGCCCAGGATGCTCTTGAGCTCGCGGGCCGTTTCGCCAGTCTGGCTGGAGTGCGCCTCGTCCACGATCACCGCGTAGCGGCGTGCCGCAATGGCCGCCTGCCAGGCTTTGGCCTGAGCCTTCTCCTCGTCGCTGGCCTTGTCCTGGTTCTCCGCGCCGGCCGCCTGCAACAGCCCGCGCAGAACGAAGGGGAACTTCTGAAGCGTGGTGATGACGATCTTGGTGCCGTCGATCAGCGCGTCGGCCAGCTGCTTGGCGTCCTGGTCGATGGCCTTGACCACGCCTTGTGCGTGCTCGATCTGGTAGATCGCGTCCTGCAGCTGCTTGTCGAGCACCTTGCGGTCGGTGATGACGACCACGCAGTCGAACACTTTCTGGTCCTGCGCGTTGTGCAGGCTCGCCAGCCGGTGCGACAGCCACGAGATGCTGTTGGTCTTGCCGCTACCCGCCGAGTGCTGGATCAGGTAGTTGTGCCCTGCACCCTCGCCGCGCGCCGCCTCGATCAATGCCCGCACCGAATGCAGCTGGTGGTAGCGAGGGAACACCATCTTCTCGGTGGTGACGAGCTTCTTGCTGCCCCGGCCATCGTCGACCTTCTGCTCATCCTTCTCGATGAACAGAAAGTGGCCCAGGATGTCGAGGAAGCTGTCGCGCTGCAGCGTCTCTTGCCAGAGGTAGCCGGTGCGGTAACCGCTGCCGTGCTGCGGGTTGCCCGCACCGCATTGAATCTGCCCAGGGTGGCTGCCGCGGTTGAAAGGCAGGAAGAAGGATTTCTCCTTCGCCAGCCGCGTGGTCATCCAGACTTCGTCCGGGTCGGCGGCGAAGTGCACCAGCGCACGCTTCTTGAAGTCGAACAGCGGCGCACGCGGATCGCGGTCGCCCTGGTACTGCTTCACCGCGTGCCGCCAGGTCTGATGCGTGCCGGGATTCTTCAACTCGATGGTGGCCACCGGCAGCCCGTTCACGGCAAGCACCATGTCCACCGTGCTGTGGTCGCCGGGGTGGCAAGGCACCTGCCGAATCAGCGTCAGTTGGTTCCGCCCGTACAGGGTCAGCACATCAGGCGACAGGGCGTGCGCCGGCTTGAAGTACGCCAGCCGGAACAGCTTTCCGTAGAACTTGAAGCCGTGGCGCAGCACGTTCAGGCTGCCCTTGATCTCCAGCTCCTTGACCAGAGCATCCAGCAACATCGGCTGGAGGTTGCCGCCGTGCAGCGTCGCCATCTCGGACCACAGCGTGGGCTGCGTGGTCTCGATGAAGGCAAACACCCGTGCCGGGAACAGCGCCCGCGCCTTGTCCCACTCGGCATTGGTGCCGGGCAGCCAGCCGCCTTGCTGCAGCAGCAAGTCCTCGACGTGGAACTCGAAGGCGCGTTCGGTGGTTTGGCCTGGCATGGGCTTGGGTTCCTCAGATCGTGCCGTTGATCTCGTAGGCGCGGTACTTCAGCCACTTGGCGATGCCGTCGAGGTCAGGAAACAGCTGCTTGTCAAAGACGCCGTACTGGTCCAGCCGGCGACGGATCTCTTCATGCGCCGCCTGCTTGATGACGATTTCGAGGTAGTCCTTCTCGTCCAGCGGTTGCATCGGCTGCCAGCAGGCCAGGAGCACGCCGTCCTGCGCGCGAATGCGCGGCGATACATGCGGTGGGTCGTAGATGATGTTTTCGCTGATCTTGAACGGCGTGGGCAACTCCAGCGGGCCCACATCGGCGCTCAACTCGCTGCCGTCCGCGTCGGCAGGAGCAGCCGAGTCCGCCGCTGGCGCTGGTGCGCCTTCGTCCACGCCGAACTCGGCGTAGGCGTCGGGGGAATCCGTCTGGGCCGGTTCCGTCGCGGCGTCGCCCACAGGCTTGATTTGCGCCGTCTGGCCGCGCCGGAGGTCGGCATAGCGCTTGGGGTTGGAGATCAGCACGTAGACCGCGCTGTCATTCGTGCCTGCACTGGTGTTGCGCACCGCGAAGTACAGCGCGACCAGCGGGTTGGTCGTCCAGTCCATGAACCGCGTCGGCAGGCCGTGGTGCTGCGCGATGGCCAGCTCTTCCCAGGCCGTCTGCGGCCGGTGTTGCACGTAGGTGAGCAGATGGTTGCTGAAGGTCTCCAGCACCTCGCACTCCTTCTGCTCTCGCTCGGCCAGGGAGAAGCTGCCCAGATGCTTGTAGCGCGCCACGGACGGGGTCAGCGGGTAGCCCTCGCTGGCGCGCTTGCTCTGCCCGCGAAAGTACAGGCGCCGTCTGCTCTCGACATGACCTCCCAACTCCTTGTGGATGGTGTTGAGGTACTCGTCGAAGCTCTCGATCTCGAACGGCGTGCTCATGCTGATTTTCGGACGTCAATCTGACCCGTGACAGTGGAGGTGATCAGGGCTTGACGGCATTCGTTGAGGCGGGCAATTGCCGTCTCGGTAGCGCCACTCAGCCCATCAAGCTTCAGGAACTCTGCGTCAAGAAAGTCAGCGATCAGCTTTTGCTCCGTTAACGATGGACATGGAACACGTTGATCGCGCACCTGCGTGCCTGTGATGAGCGGTTGTGCTGTCTTGGCTGCAATGTCATTGAGGTTTCGGAGCCGCAGTACATGAGCCAAGTAGCGGTTATCGAAGACCCCAGGATTTGGCCTCAGCACGAGCGCGTTATCAGTAACCCAGGCTGGCGGACTCACGATGTGTACGTTTCCACAAAGCGCGCCAACTCGTCCAATGACCAGAACCTGCCGATCGATGTTCGAGCCAGCTCCGTAGCCCATCAAGCCATTTCCACCCACAACCGGGAACGGTGATTCGGCAGTTCCATTCGGTTCAACTTCCTCAGTGGAGATTCCATCTCCGCTCGAACATCTCGCTCGCCACTTCAACGGAATCACATTCCAGTCTTCTGGAACATGTCCTAACCACTCCACCTCGGGGTCTTTCATCACCGGATTTGGCTCGAGCCCGACCGCCTTGGCAGCCTCAGGCGGCAAGCCATGGGTGACGGTGAGGGCCATTAGCGCCTGCCGCTTTTCCTTCAGTTTTTCGATGAGTAACCGCTTTTTCGCCACCAGCCCGTCGATCTGCACCGTCTTGGCATCAAGGAATCTGGCAATGGCCTGCTGCTCCGCAAGTGGCGGTATCGGGCAAGGGATCGAGCCCAGCAGGTCCAGGTTCAACCCATCGCGAGCTTCACCCCCGGCGAGGTTCCGGATGTTCTGGTAGTTCGCCGTCAACCACCAGTACAGATAGCGTGAATCGAGTCGCCGCGCCGGAATAATCGCGGCCATCGACTGATTGCAGGTCGTCGCGATGCCCAGTTGCGCAACCATGCCCTTGGTCTTTCCCTGGCCTGCCAGAGCCATCACCAGCGCACCCTTAGGAATCCACTTGGCGCTGCTGTTGGCGAAGCCTTCCGGAGTGATCAGTTCCGAAGGCGTCGTGATGTAGCCGTCGTTGACGGCGCCCGAGTTCAGCCACGGAATCGTGCCGTCTTCCCAATACGTGTCATTGCCCTTGTCGGGTGTCCCGCCCGCGTAGCGATTGGAAAGCCAGCGCAGCGCCGCCGCATCCCAGTGCTGTGGCATGCGATCCATCCAAGAGAAGGGGCTGGGTCGATACGCGCCATAGGCTGGGTACTTCACGCCGCTGCCTCCGTGAACAACCAGCCGCGCGTGGCCGCTGAAGCTCGCAGCAGCTTGGCCTTTTTCTCAATCGCCTTCTTCTCGAAGGCGGAGAAATCGATGGAGCAGTGTTCGGGGTGCGGGCGGCCGTCCTCGATCACCGGCAGCGCCTGCGCAGCGCACTCCGATTGCGATACGGCCAGGACGCCTGCCGACGTGCAAGCCGGGTCGGCCGTGAAACGACGCCACGCGGCCTCCGCGGTCAGGCGGTCGCCGTTGTCCACCGAGAGATGGAACTCGTCCTTGGGCGTGGGGCGAAAAGCCTGGGAAGTGACGCGGCCGTCCTGAACAAAGCTTGGGTGAATCTGCCGCAGCAGCAGCGTATCGGGCGTCATGCCTGACCCTCTTGCACTGCCTTGAGCGCGGCGTTCAGCGCCGTCCAGCCCGCGCCGTCATCGCTGTCCAGGGTCAAGTCGAGTTCACGGCTCTCGCCAGTCTTCAGGTGCAGCGCATGGTATTGCGCTGCCATGGCAGGAAGCGTGATTTCCAGGGACACCTCCCACGCGCCCAGCGTCCATTCGGCCTGCACGCCACCCTCGGCGGTGGGATAGAGATAGGGCAACTGCAGATCGGGTGCGTAGTGCTCGTCAAAGGCCTGCGCCAAGCGCACCAAAGCGGCGCGTTCCGGCGCCCGACCCTTGCCGTCCAGCCAGCCGTCGCGCAGCTGGGCCAGTTCTTCCAGGCGGGTTTCGATGTCCAGCGGGTCCAGCGGCGTGATGTGCTCGACCGATTCGAACCCCTTGCGGCGGTCGGCACGGTCGCGCTGGATCACGCCCTTGATCGCAACCAGCGTGCCGTCGCGGTACCCGACGGCGGCATCAAGCACGGTCTTGAGGTGCAGCTCCAGCAGGGGGGCCTTAAGCTTGGTGCCGTCGCGCAGCTCCAGCTCGAAGCTGTGATCGGCCTGGTCGACCTCGGGGATACGGCCCTTGAGGGTGACTTCCTCGGTCCATTGCTCGGCCTGCGAGGCACGCAGCAAGTGTTCGCGGGTGGCTGGTGTGAGCGACGCGGTCTGGCCCGTGCGGCGCACGAACTCCATGGCCTCGCCTTCGCGCAAGCCACGTCCGAAGCGATCGAAGTAACGCAGCAGCTCGGGTGGCAGCGCCGGCGGTTGTCCCCGCTCGGCGGCGGCGATGGCTTCGACGATCTGCTCCTTGGCCTGCTCGAAGTAGTCGGCGTCGGCCGAGGGAAAGAGCGTCGAGAACACCAACGCGATCACCGGGATGGCGCTGCCTGGCTCGACCGCAGTCAGATGCAGCTCCAGCCCCTTGGTGAAGCCTTTGGGCGAGCGCACCCGGTCCGGGTTGGCGGCGAGGTATTGGCGCTTGGCCACCTCGACCAGCATCTCCTCCAGCGCGGCGAAGTCCTTGAGGATGTCAAGCGGCAAGGAGTGCTCGTCGAAACGGCGGCCGACGAGACGTGGGCGCAGGAACTCCTGGTTCATGGTGTGTTCTCCTGCCAGATCGCCAGCTGCTCCCAGCCGGCCGGGAAATCCATCGCCGCCACTGGAACCGCATGCCGCGTGATCAGGTCCATCAGGCGAGCGCGCCAGTGGTGCTGCGGCGCGATCATGTCCATGCAATGCAGCAGGATGACCAGCGCGTTGTAGAGCTTGCGCGAACCGGCTTGGCATTGCGCCGCCAGCCCGGCTGGCTTGCTGTGTGGCAGCTTCGGGGTGACGGTGAAGTCACGGTTCCACAGCCGGCTGTGGTGGGCGCAGGTGTTGCGCACCAGTGAGAGGTGGTGAAGCCAGGATTCGAGAACCCTCTGGTCCACCCCGTAGGCCGCGGCGATGGCGCTGCGGGTATGCATGGGCTTGAGGTTGCTGTACCAGCGAGAGAGCAGGCCTAGCGACATCACCTCGCACACGGCCCAGATTGGCGGCAGCGCCTCGCTGTAGCTGGCCTTGAGATGCTTGATGAAAACCTCGTCGGACCGATCGACTTCGTCGGTCAGCTTGTTGAGGTTGGTCTGCCAGTGGTAGCCATTGAAGGCCAGGGCGGCATCCAGATGGGCGTGCGGCCCGTGCCGGTGCGCCATCTGGTAGGCCCATTGGCTGCGCACCGAGACTTCCACGCGCTCGATGGCATCCAGCACCAGCAGGCGCAGTTCACGGTCGAACACGTAGAGGTTCAACACATCCGCGAAGCGGGTGCCGGGGCGGAAGGTGTGGGTGGCGTGGTCGGCCTCGAACGGCAGCCAGTAGGCGCCGAGCCGGTAGTAGTTGAGGTGTTGCAGGTAGAACTCAGCCGCTGCCGGATCATCGACAACCATGCCGCGCTGCTGGAGCAGCGCCACCTGCTGGGCGTGGGTGGTGGCGGGCTTACCGAAGGGGCGCCTCATCGTTGCCACGACGCGCTCCCGGCCAGTCCCTGCGCCGCAAAAACCCGGCGCACAAAAAAGTAACCCGCCGGTTTGAGGATACGCTCGCGCGCATAGCCTTGGCGGGTTTTGTTGCTTCGAAGTATACGCGCAAAGCCAGTCCGGTGCCAAGCGCCGAGCCCGGCGCCCGTGCCAGCCCCGTTGGTGCTGTGCGTGCACGAGTTCATGCCGTCACCTCGCCCAGCAGGCGCACGATGTCGGCCTCCAGCGACTTGATCTCGCCCTCGATCACCGCCAGCTCGCGCGGCGGTTCGTAGCGGTAGAAGTGGCGGTTGAGCGGGATCTCGTAGCCCACCTTGGTCTTGCTGTGGTCGACCCAAGCATCGGGCACGTGCGGCAACACCTCGCGCTCGAAGTACGCCTGGATGCTTTCCTTGAGCGGCACGTTCTCGGTGTCACGCAGTTCGGCGTCGGGCTCGGCCTCACCGTCGCGGCTACGGCAGATCTCGGCGTTCTCGTCACGTTCGCCAAGGGCATTGACCACAGCCTTCAGTTCCGGCGCAGCGAGACGGACACCCAGCTCTCGGTCGATGGGCTTGAGTCGCTCCAGGAAGATCTTGCGGTCGTTGATCTGATCGGGATGACGCTTGCCGAACTCAGCCAGCAGTTGGCGGATCTGCTGTTGCCGCGCCTCCCCGGCCTCGATGTCCCTCAGTCGCGCTGCTTCGTCCTTCTTCGCGCTGGTGGCCAGGTTCTTGAACGCGGTCTCGTCCTCCAGGCGAGCGATCCGCTCCGCCGTGGCGTGGAAGTTCAGGCGAAGGGGGCGCTCGACGGTGATCTTGTGGTAGCCGAAGTCTTCGTTGTCGAACACCTTGCTGACAACCAGTTCTTTCCAGATTTGGCCCGCTGACGCGGGTGTATCGGGGGCCGTGGTGCGCAGATCGGCCACCTTGCCGTCCTGGTCGAACAGCACCCACCGAGTAGCGCCATCGGCCTGCTGGCCGTGCAGGCCAGTGATGTCGCCGATATGGTCCGGGTCTTTGGGCTTGTCGGACGGATCGCCGATGCGGCGGCGCTTGTTGCCCAGGCTCTTTTCCATCGGCACCCAGTGATTACGGGCGTCGATGAGTTGCACCTTGCCTTTGCGGTGCGACTCCTTGCGGTTGGTCAGCACCCAGATGTAGGTGCTGATGCCGGTGTTGTAGAAGAGTTGCTCGGGGAGCGCGACGATGGCCTCGAGCCAATCGTTCTCGATGATCCAGCGGCGGATCTCCGATTCGCCCCCGCCAGCATCCCCGGTGAACAGCGGCGAGCCGTTGAAGACGATGCCGATGCGGCTCCCGCCGTCTGAGGCCGGACGCATCTTGTCAAGCATGTGCTGCAGGAACAGCAAGGCCCCATCGTTGATGCGCGGCGTGCCAGCGCCGAAGCGACCGTTGTAGCCCAGGGTGTCGCGTTCGTGCTCGATGTAGCGCTGCTGCTGCTTCCACTCCACACCGAATGGCGGGTTGGCCAGCATGTAGTCGAAGCGGCGCTTCTGGTCTTGTTCGTCGCGAGCGTGAGCATCCTTGGTGAAGGTATCGCCCAGCGCTATGTTGTCTGCGTCCTCGCCCTTGATGAGCATGTCCGAGCGGCAGACTGCCCAGGCCTCGTCGTTCCAGTCCTGCCCGTACAGCAAGGGGTTGGCTTCGTTGTTCAGGTCGCGGATGTACTTCTCAGCCACTGACAGCATGCCGCCGGTACCACAGGCCGGGTCGTAGATGGTCTTGACGACGTGGCTGCGGCGCAGATCCTGTTCGGGCGACAGCAGCAGGTTCACCATCAGCCTGATCACCTCGCGCGGGGTGAAATGCTCGCCAGCCTCTTCGTTCGACTGCTCGGCGCCGATCCGGATCAGTTCCTCGAACACGTAGCCCATTTGCATCGCAGCCTGGTCGGGCTTGAGATGCGAGAAGCTCAGATCGAAGGAGGCAAACTTCTGGACGACCTTGAACAGCAGGTTCTTCTCGGCCATCTTGGCGATCTGCTGATCGAAGGCAAAGCGCTCCATGATGGCCCGCACGTTGGGCGAGAAACCGTTGATGTAGCTGTTGAGGTTGGGGGCGAGGTTGCTGGGGTCGTCCAGCAGTGAGTTGATGCCTTTCTGGGACGGGCGCAGTTCCAGCTTCGACAGGTTGTAGAACGGGTAGCCGGTGGCCGACTGCATCACGCTGCGGATGATGCTTTCGGGCTTGCCCTTGTACTGGTTGAAGGTCTCCAGCGCCTTGGCCTTGGTGGGCGCCAACAAGCAATCGAACCTGCGCAGCACCGTCAGCGGCAGGATGACCTTGCGGTACTCGTTGCGCTTGTACGGCCCGCGTAGCAGGTTGCAGATGCTCCAGATGTCACTGGCAAGCTGGCGGTGGGTTTCGGTGTTCATTCAGTCGTTCCGTGTCCTGTACTTTTCGGGCAGCGTCGCAGTGTTCGGCGTAGCCGCTTTACCCCAGCATCACCTTGAACTCGGTAGCCAACGCCACCGGCTCGATTTCGCGCACGTTCTTCTTCAGCGTCACCAGACCGTAGCCCTCCATCATCCGCAAGGTCCGCGACAAGTTCGGCACCTGGCGCCCTGTCAGCTCGGCCAACTCGGTCAGCGACTTGGGCCGCTGGGCACGGATGACGCGTAGCAGGGCCT
>Ga0138256_10008855_pt1 | contig 10566 bp, 6 predicted proteins | sample KNB2016incub_MG_FD_105486 | JGI IMG/M metagenome (GOLD analysis project Ga0138256, IMG submission 105486) | Active sludge microbial communities from wastewater in Klosterneuburg, Austria - KNB2014incub_MG | ecosystem: Engineered > WWTP > Activated sludge > Unclassified | place: Austria... | reverse complement strand
GGCAAAGGCTGCTGGCGGGATAACGTGTTCGTGGAGCGACTCTGGAAGAGCATTACATATGAGGAGGTCTATGTGCACGCGTATGATACCGTCAGCGCTGCACATCAGGGGCTGGCGCGCTAGCTGATGTTCTACAACCAGACCCGACCGCATCAGGCGCTTGATGGCCAGACGCCTGACCAGGTGTACTATAACAATCTGACGACACGGCGGACCGCCGCGTAGTCAGCAATCCGCCAGGCGCCACTTAAGGAAGGGCGAACACTGTCCAACCAACCGGAGCCACCTCTAAGCACAGTCTTATCGTGCACATTATGCGAGCAAGAAGGAGACTCTGACTGCTCCCTTTTCCTTCTTCTGAGGCCATCGCTCTGTGGCGCTTAGGACTTCGATGAGCAAGGTTCATCCAGGAAGAATGGCGACAGTCGGCTGAGTCAGGGGGTGAGACTCACGGGAAACGGCTTCGCCGAGGGACAGTGGCGGAAAGCGCAGGGCTTACCGGGCGACCACCTTCTCACCTGTACTTCTTTCATTTGGCACAGTTTTCGGGTTGTGTCCCCCTTTGCTTCATAAATACTCAGCGTAAAGCTCTCGCGCTCGTCTCCACTCTCAGTGTCATTCCAACGGTCGAAATACATTTCCCCCTTGAAACTGAACACCCCGTAGAGCTGGTAATTGGTCGTGCCACCCACCCTTCCGTCCTTGCGAGGGTTCTGAACCACCAGATCGGTCAGCGCGCGATCGATGCCACTGAGATCCTCCCTAAGCACCACAATGGGAGAAGAATAGGCATGACCGATGGAACCGCCATTCCTCAGATTGCAGAGCGCCGAATGAAGCTTCAGAACCGGCTCCGCCTTCCCGTCGTTGTTGATATCAACCTGGGCCCAATAAGCCCAGGGTTCCTCCCTTGTACCGATTCTTCGCACCGGATCCGCGTATCGATCGTCACCCGAAGTGTATTTGTCCGCGGAGAACTCGTCACCGGTTGCAAGATACCGTAGCGCCTGCTCCATCGCACCGATATGGCCCCCCACATCGAACGGCTTCCACTCAGGAGCCTCCAGTCCAAGTTGATCGCTATACTCCCGCTCACAAGCCGGATGCACGGTCATCCGCTCCAGATTGCGTTTGCAGGCTTCACACACGTCCACCTGCTCACCGATGATCAACTGGTAATCCCCCGCCTGTGCCAAAGGGAACATCGCGGCCCACAGCAGCAACAACAGTAGAAGAGACTTTTTCATTCAACAACTCCTCATGCCCTATCCCTGTTCCGAACAGGTGTCGGCGGCTTTTCGGGCCATGTTACCGCAGCAGCGGACACTCGCAAAACATTTCCAGCAACGACGCCATGGTCGGATAGGTTCCCTTCGCGAGAGGTGCCTGTTCGATCTCCGCTTCGTGCTTTCAACAAAGTTCGTTCGGGACGGCGCGTTACGCGACGCGCTCCCAATAGGTGGGCTGATTATTCGCCTCATCTACCAGGCTTCCTGATGCGGGGCTATCCCCGCATCCCCGCTGATCCCCGCATGAACCGCTGTTCACTCGCATCGACAACAGTTCATAACTCTTTGTTTTAAATGCTGTTTCCAATCATCAATTTCGTTGCTTCTCCTGGCCTCCGCCTTGCTCTAGGCACCGCCCAACGGCGGGCAGCCGGCAGGAAGGAGGTGAGCATCGATGTGACGGGCCCGCAGGAACAGGCAGTCGATTCATCCATCAGCAACCGACGGGCCGTGGTACACCGGCCCTACAACACAAGGAGCAGGCGATCATGCAGAAAGCACCTACAGCCAGCGTCAGCGCAGGACCAGTCACCCCTACCATCATCGGACCCGACAGGGACATGAAAGATGTCTATATCCTGAGCGGGCTGGTGTTCTTCCTCGCCGTCGTCGTATCCGCCTTCTGGTACTACTCCCAGGCGGATGAGGCGGCCCATAGCAACCCCTCGGCAGAAGCCCTGAATAATACCCAGGTTTCGCAAGTTCTGAAAGACTCCACCGAGTACGGGCCGGCCTCAGTCCCGACTCGAACGACGCATGTGGACACAGTCCCACTGGCCACCCGAAACACCGACATCCTGCACGACGATATTCACTTTGAGATCGGCCGCAAGGGATTAACCGACGACGGCAAGGCCGCCTTGCAGCGCCACGCGGAATTCCTCAAGAATGAGCGGGACTGGGGGATCCTCCTCCAAGGCTACACCGATCAACAAGGGTCGATGAGCTTCAATAAAATCCTGGGTATGAAGCGCGCCGAAACCGTCAAACAACACTTGATAGCACTGGGTGTGCCGGAGTCGTCGATCCGCACCGTGAGCCTGGGAGAGGAGGGTGCCCTGTGCATCGACAACAGCGACGTCTGCCGCCGGATGAACCGACGGGTTCACGTGGAGATGCGCAAGATCGGCCAGGAACACATGGTGGTTCCTCCCGTCGCCCCTGAAACGGCGGCCGATCCCTTCTCAAACAACCTCGACCTCTCGATTGAAGCAGGGCAGACCGACGCGAGCATCGGGAGTCTTCCGCTCACAACCTCGGAGCCGGCAGAAGGTACTTCCGAGCCGACCGACGGCAACTGACCAGCTGCCGGGGATTGTCCCCGGGAACGACACCAGTCCTTCCCGGGGACACCCGCCGTCAATCCATCATCCACGACTATGACGAAACGAGGATCCTATGCTGACTGACCGCTTCTGCCCTCTACGACAACGCGCAAAAACCTCTGCATCCCGCCTCACGCTCTGTGCGTTCTTTCTGTCATTGGCACTTGACGCTCCCCTTCCAGCCACCTCCTGCGCCGAACCGGGCGAATCTCTCCATACCGGCATCGTTCCCACCATGGGCATCAACGATGTGACGGAAGGCGCGTTGCTGCTCAGGACCGACCAGGCCGGACGCTATACACCGGCACCCATCCTCAAGACGGACGTGCACATTGCTGTCACGGGGACAATCGCTCGCGCGACCGTCCGGCAGGAGTTCACCAATCCGAGCAGAGAAAAAGGCGACTGGCTGGAAGGCGTGTACGTGTTCCCGTTGCCCGAGACGGCTGCGGTGGATCATCTCCGCATGCGAATCGGTGAGCGCATCATTGAAGGCCGGATCAAGGAACGGGCGGAAGCGAAACGAGTCTACGAACAGGCGAAACGGGAAGGAAAACGGACCGGCATGGTCGAGCAGGAACGCCCGAATCTGTTCACCACGTCAGTCGCGAATATCGGACCCGGTGAACATGTGACGATCGAACTCGAATATCAGGAAACCGTCCGCTACGAAAATGACCAGTTTCAACTCCGCTTCCCCATGGCCGTCGGGCCGCGGTACATTCCCGGCGTGCCGGTGGTCGTCGAAGGACAGGATCCCCGAGGATCCGGCACCAGTCCGGACACGGACCGCGTCCCCGATGCCTCACGGATTACTCCGCCCATACACCCACCCGAGGACGGCGCGATCAACCCCCTGAGCCTCTCACTCACGCTCAACCCGGGCTTTCCTCTTGCCAAGGTGGAGTCGCCGTTTCACCCGATCATCAGCCTTCAGGAACAGAACGGCGGATACCAGATCAGTCTCCGGGAAGATGCGGTACCGGCTGATCGGGATTTTCAATTCATCTGGTATCCGGCGCCGCGAACCGAACCGATGGCCACCGTCTTTACCGAACAGAAGGACGGCGCAAGCTATGCCATGCTGATGCTCGTTCCTCCGACACAGCACAATAACAAGACGGCGCGGGTTCCGCGGGACATCACCTTCATCATCGACCGATCGGGGTCCATGGCCGGCGCGTCGATCGCACAGGCCAAGAGTTCATTATCCGCCGCCCTCTCACGCCTGACCACACAGGATCGCTTCAACATCATTCAATTCAATCATACGGTCCGGTCGCTGTTCCCCATACCGCAACCCGTAACGATCAAATCGATGCAACAAGCCATCCGATACACCGAACACGTCACGGCCGACGGGGGAACGGAAATACTTCCGGCCTTGAGACAGGCCCTCAAGAGCCCGCAGGACAGCTCACGGCTCCAGCAGATCATCCTCATCACCGATGGACAGGTCGGCAATGAGGAGGAGCTCTTCGAACTGCTGCACCAGCGCGTGGGCGGCAGACGCCTCTTCACCATCGGGATCGGCTCCACGCCCAACAGTCATTTAATGCGGAAAGCAGCTGAATCAGGCCGCGGCACCTTCACCTACATCGGCAACGTGAACGAGGTGAAAGACAAGCTGGATGGCCTGTTCAGAAAACTTGAGCATCCGGTGCTCAACAACATCACGATCGATGCAGCCGGTTGGTCGGGGCTCGAACAGTTCCCGGCAACCATCACCGACCTCTACGAAGGCGAACCCATCCTGCTCGCACTCAAAGCCGATTCGCTGCCGGCTCAGGCCGTCCTGCATGGACAAGCAGGAACCGCCCCCTGGTCGCTCCCGGTCTCGTTCAACGACGCCACCGCTCATGGAGGGCCCTCGATCTACTGGGCCCGACAAAAGATTTCAGCGCTCATGGATGAGACTTACAAGGGCGGCACTCAGGAGGCGATCCGAAAGGCCGTCTTGGACGTCGCCCTTACCCACCACCTGGTCAGCCAATACACCAGTCTGGTGGCTGTCGATATGACCCCAGCCAGACCGACGGACTCTCCGGCAGCTGAGCGGGACCAGATCACCAACCTGGCGCGTGCACAGGACCTCACCGCCCTCGCAAGCCTCCCGAGGACTGCGACCAGCGGACAACTGCAGATTCTATTGGGGGCAGCTGCGCTCATGTTGGCCTGCTTGCTGTGGCAATTCCGACGAGCGGTCGCATGAGTCGAACCGGACCGGGCTACCGCCTGTTGACAATGCTGATGGCGGGACTTCTCGCCATCGGCGGCTGGCAGGTCGGGGAAGGATCGTGGATGTATGCGAAGGCCAGGCTCGCGCAGTTCCTCCTGCAGCGAGCCTGGTGCCGCGCCCTGGCGGGAGAGGCGATGCCGAAACCCTGGCCATGGGCCGATACCTGGCCGGTTGCGCGGCTTCGCATGCAGCACCCGTCGGTAGATCTGATCGTCCTCGCCGGCGCGTATGGCCGGACCCTAGCATTCGGTCCTGGGCATGTCACGTCCAGCGCCCTGCCCGGGCAGGAAGGCATGGTGATGCTGACTGGCCACCGGGACACGCATTTTCGTTTCTTGAAAGATGTGAAACTGGACGATCACCTCGCCCTGACGGGACGCGACGGAACCACCCTGCACTATCGAGTGATCGACCTGCGGGTCATGGATTCACGGCTGGAGCTCATTCCGACAGGTCAAGACACAGAGGATCTGGTGCTGGTGACCTGTTTTCCCTTCGATGCCATCCAAACCGGCGGGCCGCTACGCTACGTGGTGCGGGCCGCGCGGGCCGTGGACCGTGACCATTCCTGAATGTAGTGGGGAGACGTTCGCGACCGCAGTGCACCGGAACGTCTCGCGCGCGAGACCAAGGCAGGCTTGCTTGCAGTTCGTTGAGGAAGCTGAATGAGAAACGGCCGGACGGACGAGAGGATCAGACCACGTGGAAGAGACTCATGAATGGGCCTGCTTAGGCAGATCGAGTATGGGGCGCGTCAGACTCCTGCGGCCGATCTGCCCTGACCGGAACAGGCGGCCCTGAACCTGCAGCCACCAGTCGTAGACGGCTGACATTCGCAACCGACCAACGGGCGTACCCGCACAGCCCCCACAAGAGGACAGCCCCGATCACATAATGAGAGAGAAACAACGTCGCGATCTGGTCGCCGGCCACTTGATCCGGCCCTGAAAACGTTACCGGAGGCGAGATGAGCAACAGGCACAACGACATCCCCGCCGCCCAGCCGCCTTGAGCTGGAACCGGCAGCCGGTTCCCCACATACAACGCCAACGGCAGCAACAGCAACAGATAATAGTGGGTCCAGGAAATCGGGCTGATGATCAGGGAGAGACAGAGCACCATCGACAACTCAAGATTCGTCGTCTCTCGAACCTGCATGCCGGGATTCCGAAGAAACACCAGACCGGACAACCCGATGAACAGGGCCGCACAGGCCTGCCCTGCCACTCCAACGTCCCATGGAACCGGTACAGGCTTCCAATCGTACAACCGGACACCGTCCTGCACTCGCAGCAACAACCCCTGCACCGATTGGACATTAAACGCGGCAATGCCCTTGTCGGACAACGGCAGGACCACCTCCCTGTACCAGGCCACATGGCCGGCCCACCCGGCATACCAGATCGACAGACCCGTCACGGCCAGCAGGGTCAGCCCGTAGCCGAACACCGCCGCCCAACGCCGCTTCCCGAAGAAATACACCGCAAACAACAACAGCGGCAGCTTGATGATTGCCGCTAGCGCAAAACAGCTCCCCGCGCATCGATCCCACGTTCTGTCCAGGCAGACGACACCGGCGATCAACAACAACAGGGCGAAGTGGGTCAGATTGCCCTCTTTGAGGCTGTAGAGTAAGGGGCCGCTCGTCATGAAGAGCGCCACGATTCCCCATCGTCTGGCCGGGGCCCGGTCGGTCATGGACCAGAGCAGACCGACGCTGATGATCAGACTGAGCAACGACAACCCGGCAAAGAGCCATTGGGCATGGCGAAGGGTCAGCATCGAAAACGGCGTGAAGAGAAACGCCACGATGGGAATGTTCACAAACCCGCACACCGGCGTATCCCAACAACGCACGAACAGGTGCGGGAGGTCCTCAACAATGGCGCGGCCGGCCGGGTAGTAGGCGACGTTGAAATCGGAAAACAGGACGGATGGTTCAGAGACTTGCCATGTCCAGATGGCAAGACCGCTCAGGATCACGCCCAGGAACGCTGGGAACGCCCTTCGGTTCGAATCAGTCCGAAACGTGTACCACCAGGCAACCATCGCGAGAGCAGCCGCCCCGTAAAAGACCAGATACTGATGCATGCGAGTCACCACCTCACTGACCTCTGCCGCGACGCCACACAGAAAGAATTTGTTCTACGCCCGAGGCCGTGACATTGCAGCAAGACAGGCACGCTCCAGATCCACCCTCCCGATCGTTGCCCCAGAAGGAATCGTCATAGCTGTGACCGTCTGACAGCAAGTATACACAATGACCTTCAGACCGACGCCCTGATGGTTCAGTCACGGCCAGGACGCAGAGGTTCCCGATCCCGAGCCTTCCCCGGCATCTCCCCGTTCCGTACCCGATCCGCTACTCCCCCCGCTTCAGTCTGCACCCCAAACAACCGAGTAATAACTGTCGGGATTGTGCCCAACCATAGCCCCGTTCCAACAACCGGCTAAATAGACATGGGCTTCGTGAGAGACGGCAATACAGCGCGCCCGCTTCCCTATCCCGAGCCGGAGTTCCCGGACCAGGCCATCGGGGGTTCGTCCCCTCCCGCCCAGGAACAACCGCGTCGCACCGCGCAGTTGAATCGATCGGATTGGTTGATTGCCGCGGTCCTGACCCTCTCGGTCGGCATGGCCTGTCTCTTCATTGCCGAAAGCATCCCTGCCTTCCTGCTGCAATCGATGGACTTTTGGTTTGAATCGGACACGGTTCGTGAAGTCTCGAATATGACCTCCACCACCGATGACCATTCACGGACCTCCGTCCATCCCCTGTTCTCCATTCTGAGTTTCGGTCCCGTCTACCTGGTGAAACACGCGCTGGCGATCCCCCCGCTGCAAGCGGTCTTGTACGTGACCGGCATCCTCGGTGGCCTATGGATGGGGACGTTGTATCTCCTGTTGCGCCTGCTCGGCTGCCGGACACTCGATGCCTGCGTCTTCACGGCACTCGGGCTCTCCAGTGCCTCGGCGATCTTCTGGCTCCCTGTGCCCAACTCGTATACCTGGGGCTCCTGGTCGATCATGGTTGCGCTCGCCCTGCTGTTGCTCGCCGAACAGCATCGACTCGGCGCCCTGCCCTATGTGCTCGCGAGCGCCTTTACCCTCAGCATCACGGTCACGAACTGGATGGCCGGTCTCCTGACGACGCTGGCGCGCTGGCCCTTGAAACAGGCGGTGCAACTCTCCATTAACGCCTTCTGTCTGGTGGTGCTCTTGTGGGGTGCGCAAAAATTCATCTTCCCGTCTGCGGAATTTTTCATCGGCAGCCGCAAGGAAGCGACTTGGATCAACCATCCTCAGTCCGGACAGGCGGGCAACATCGCCTCGTCGTTTGTCTTCCACACACTTGTCGCTCCGGCGATACGGTTCATCGATGACGATGGGTACATTCAGGTCGGCGACGACTCCGTTCGCCTGGCGCAACGCCTGGCCTTTCAATTTTCCTCTCCCGGGTCGGCAGGCCCGCTCGGGCTGATCGCCGTCTGCCTGTGGTCGGCCCTACTCCTCAACGGGCTTTGGCGGCTGGTGACGATGGATCGCCAGGTGCGCTTCCGCCTCGTGCTGGCAGCCCTGTTGTTGTTCGAACTGTCGCTGCACATGGTTTACGGGGAAGAAACGTTCACCTACAGTCTGAATTTCACCCCTCTTCTCATCGCCCTCGCCGCGCTGGGGACACTCAGCCCGGGACGCCCGGCGGTGCTCGTCCTCGCCGGCCTCCTCGCCCTGTGCGCCGGCATCAACAACTGGCAGCAATTCCGGCAGGCCACGGAGTCCGCGACCCACTTCACACCGCAACGCGACGCGATGACCAGCCTGATGCAAAACGATCCGGACCGCCCCTGGCCCCGATCGGTCGGGCATATCCCGCTGGCCGTGCCCGGAGCCCCTGAAGCCGAACATGCCTATCACGAGCCCGGTGGGGACTTCAGCCCCCAAGCGCCGAGCTTCGGTGTGTCGCTCTGGCTCTGCGATGCCGAGGGACGCCCGCTCGTCACCAGCCAATCGGTACCGCTCAATGACATTCAGCAGACATTCGAACCGTCCACCCATCCACATGTTCCTGCCATCGCGACCCGGACGCCCTACTATGACGCCACCTGGATCAGACTGGACGCCACCCATTGGGAGCTGCGGTTCAAGAATCATACGTCCCACACCCCGGTAATTGTGATTCGCAGCGTCGGGCCCGCCGGAGGACCGGTCACCGAGTTGGGCTGGGACGGCGAGCAGCTCGACATCAATCGTCGTTGGACCGTCCGCGTCACGCCTGCTCCTGCGAAGGTCTCTCTCGGAGACGAGCAGACCGTGAACTGGATGACCTCTGAATCGGCGAACCGGCACTGGACCAATGCATCCGGCTGGGGTTACGCGCGTCTCGCGCTACCGGGGGAGGTCTCAGAGGCAGGAGACGAATACCGGCTTATCTTGTCCGACTTACGGATTCCCATTCAAATGCAGCGGTGGTACAGAAATGCACCGGAGCAGATCCGTCTCGACCTTCCCGACAAACGATTTGAAGCTTCGCTGGCGGCACAGACAACTCACCTGATGATGAGTTTGATCGGCCGTGAAACCAGACCCGGCGACCCCACCTTTTTCTATCGCGCCTGGCAGCGGCAGGGGGCCTATATCGCGACCGCCCTCGCGCGCGCGGGCGATCCTCATGTCAGCCGCGTACTGGCCCAGTATCTAGCAACCCACGATTTTGCCGGCGGGAACGGGCCCGAAGCCGATGCGCCCGGCCTGACCATCTGGGCCCTGACCACATCCGCAGACTATATCGCCGATCATGAGCACGAGCAGTGGTTGTGGCCTCATGTGTTCCGCAAGGCACAACGCATTGAGGACATGCTGACGGCCCGTGCCCCCATCGAAGAATCCTTTGCCGTGCCCTCTCCGTACGACCTCCAACACGGCCAACAGATACGACGAAGTGTGCTGGCCAAACCGTCACGCGACGGGCTGATCGTTGGCCGTGTCGGCGACGAATGGCCCTCGCTCTACGTGAATGCGGTGAGCTACCGTGGGTTGCTTGCCGCTGCCGAGTTTGCCGAACGGCTGGGCAAGCACCGATACGCGACAGGCTGGCGGAACCATGCCCACACGTTACGCAACAATTGGCAACGCCGAAACCGCAATGGCGCCTCTGATGCCAAGATCTCGACGGTCAGCCTGGGGCCATCGGCTTCGATAACGTCGAATCGAGAGCAATTGGGGCAAGCATTGACGGTCTATCGGCCTTCCTCCGACAACGCATCCATCGCCGCGCAATTGAGCGACGCTCATCTGGCCTTGCGACAGGGGCAACCGGACGCCGTCTGGGCTTCGCTGCACCGGCTCTGGAATCAACAGGCATCGCCCGGGCTGTACACGTGGGACATGCCGCGGCCGTCGAGCACCGATGTGGCGGATGGCTGGCAATATATCAGGGGGTGGCACAATCAGTCCGTCGTGTCTCCCGATTATGAGACGGCGGCGTTGCTCTTGCTGTTGCAGCAGGACATGCTGGCCTATGTAGACGACGGGGCGGCAGAGCCCACCGTGGTAATCGGCGCGGGCGTTCCCCGGGCCTGGATCGCACAATCGATGATGGTCTCGAATCTCGCACTTCCCGGCGGCTCAATCGATTGGCGATGGGACGGACATGCGATGCGGGTGACCCTGCGTGGCCCCTCGCGCAAGATTCAGTTGGGTGCATCCTTCCCTG
>Ga0138256_10008853_pt1 | contig 10566 bp, 7 predicted proteins | sample KNB2016incub_MG_FD_105486 | JGI IMG/M metagenome (GOLD analysis project Ga0138256, IMG submission 105486) | Active sludge microbial communities from wastewater in Klosterneuburg, Austria - KNB2014incub_MG | ecosystem: Engineered > WWTP > Activated sludge > Unclassified | place: Austria... | reverse complement strand
GTTTCGGTCTGACCATAGAGCTGCTTGAGGTTGATGCCGATGGAGCGGAAGAAGCGGAACAAATCGGGGCCGATGGCGGCGCCGGCCGTGTAGGCCACGCGAATGCGCGACAGGCCCATGACGTTGCGCAGCGGGCCGTAGATGGTGACGTCGCCCAAGGCGTACATCAGCCGGTCCATGAAACCCACGGGTTTGCCGTCCAGAACGTCAGAGCCCACGCGCCGGGCCAGATCCATCGCCTTGGCATACATCCAGCGCTTGAAGGGCGCCGCGTCTTCCATGCGGATGGAGACGGAGGTCAGCATGCCTTCAAACACGCGCGGCGGCGCAAAGTAGTAGGTGGGGCCGATCTCCCGCAGGTCGATGGAGACGGTGGCCGCCGATTCAGGGCAGTTGATGGTGAAGCCTGCCACCAGCCACTGGGCCAGCGAGAACAGGTGGTCGCCCACCCAGGCAGGGGGCAGGTAGGAAATCACGTTGTCGCCTGGACGCAGGCCGTCCACCTCGACGCCGCCCTGTGCCGAGCCGATGAAGCTCGCGTGCGTCTGGCACACGCCCTTGGGCTTGCCGGTAGTGCCCGAGGTGTAGAGGATGACGGACACGTCGTTGGGGCTGTTTTGTGCCACCTGGGCATCCCAGGCGCCAGCGTGGGTGCGGTCCCATTCGGCTCCCAGCGCCTTGAGTTTTTCGGTGCTGATCAGGCCTGCCTGGTCGTAGTTGCGCAGACCGCGCGGGTCGTCGTAGATGATGTGGGCCATGCCGGGCACGGTTTCGCGCACTTCCAGCAGCTTGTCGACCTGCTCCTGGTTCTCGGCGAACAGGAACTGGACTTCGGCGTCCTCCATCACAAAGGCCATTTCAGAGGCCACGGCGTCCTGGTAGAGCGGAATGGGAACGCCGCCAATGCTCTGCACGGCCACCATGCTCATGTAGAGGTTGGGGCGGTTGTCGCCCACCAGGGCCAGGTTCTGGCCACGCTGGAAGCCCAGGGCGAGCAGGCCGCAGGCCAGATGGCGCACCGTCTGGGCGGCATCCTTCCAGGTCCATGTCTGCCAGATGCCGTATTCTTTTTCGCGCAGCGCCGCATCGTTGGGGCGCTCGGCTGCGTGCTTGAGCAGCAGTTGCGGGAACGTGGTCTTCATTCCGGATCCTATTGGTGTTCTAGAGGCGGCCTGGGTGGGGCGATGAGCGCGTGCGCAGCTGTCCCACCTGGGACATTGAAAGCAATGGTAGGCCGAACTTTGACGTCATCTTGTCTTTGCGACGACAATTTAGGGGAAAGCACTGAGGGGAAAGACCCTGTGGCCGCGATCCGCTGTTGGGCAGGGGTTCTCAGCGAATGAACCGTCCGTCACGACTGATCAGTGTGAGTTCCACAAAGCGCGATGCGTTGCGCTCCGGGACTGTTGCGCTCACCTCGAACCCGCCCAGGTCGAATTTGCGCAGGCTCCATGTGGCATCGATGAATGCAGCGCGGGTGGGGTTCTTTCCTGCACGCTGCAGGGCTTCGGCAAATACGCGGGCATTGACGTATCCCTCGAGTGCCATGTGCGAGGGTTCCATGGTGGCCCCGCTTGCTTTCCATGCCGCCTGAAAGTCGCTCACTACGGGCATGAAGGCATTGTTGGGCAGAGGCATGACCTGCGAAATGACCACGCCCGTGGCGTGTGCGCCCAGCGCCTTGATGTTGGCCGCCGTGCCCATGACCGACAGCGCATACAAGGTGACACCTGGTCGCAGCGGGCGGAAGGCTTTGATGAAATCGAGGGCCGGTTTGCCTGCCAGGCCCACGAGCAAGGCCTCGGGGTTGGAGTCAGCGAGCTTCTGGGCGGCGGCAGCGGCGTCTGAAGCATTGTTTTCGACGGTGGCGGTACTACCCGGGGGCAGCTTGGCTCGCTCCATGGCAGCGCGTGCACCGGTCATCACTTCCTTGCCGAACGTGTTGTTCTGCTGAACCACGGCAATGCGTTTGATGCCCAGCGTTGCCAGGTGCTGGATGCACTTTTCGGCTTCCTCGGCGTAGCTGGCGCGAATGTTGAAAACATTGCGCGCACCCGCAATGCGAGAGATCTGCCCCCCCGTGTAGGGCGCGAAGAACGGAATACCGGTTTCCTGCACCTTGGGCAGCATGGCTTCGACCATGGGTGTGCCAAAGCAGTTGAAAAGTGCAAAGCAATCGCGGTCGGCCAGAAAGGTTGTGAGGTTGGCCATGGCACGCGGTACCTCATAGCCATCGTCCAGGGTCTGAAGCACGATCTGGCGCCCGTGGATGCCGCCCTTGGCATTGATGGCAGTAAAGGCCGCCTTGGCACCCTGGTGCAAGGCCGAGCCCAGGTCGCCCAGCGGCCCCGTCAGGGCGGTCGACTGGCACAGCTTGATGGTGGCATCCTGCGCATGGGCGCTACCCCAGTGCAGCCACGGCAGCGCGAGTGCGGCGCTGGCCAGTACGCTGCGGCGATTCATGGCGAGGGGGGCGGAATGGGCGTGCATGGGGAACTCCTGGATTCACACGGAACGTGTAACTTCATGTATCGTTGCATCTTCGGGCCTTAATTGGAATTATTTTGTCCATGCAACGACATTTGGACTCATGGTATTCCCGTGGGCCAGACTGCCCCAACGCACCCGTGATGCCCCATGAACCACGAACTGTCCCTTCACCACCGGCGCCGCAAGCCCTCGGCTGAAGAGCTGGCGAGCATTCCGTGGCTTCCCTTGCTGCTGCCGTCAGAGCGGGAGACAGCCGTTGCGGTGCTGCAGGTGGGCGATGCCCTGGCAGGCGACTATGTGTGCCGCGTGGGGCGGCCTGTGACTTACTGGTTTGGCGTGATCGAGGGCTTGCTCAAGATGAGCAACGACAACGCCGACGGCGGCACCATGACCTTTGCCGGCTTGCCTCCCGGGGGCTGGTTCGGGGAAGGCACCGTGGTCAAGCGCGAGCCCTACCGCTACAACGTGCAGGCGCTGCGCAAGAGCGTGGTGGCCGGTTTGCCCATCGACACCTTCCACTGGCTGCTCGACCATTCCATCGGGTTCAACCGTTTTGTCATGAACCAGCTCAACGAGCGCCTCGGGCAGTTCATTGCAGCGCGTGAAATCGACCGGCTCAACAGCCCCAATGCACGGGTTGCGCGCAGTCTGGCGGCGCTTTTCAATTCCACTCTGTACCCGGGCGTTGGTGAAGTGTTGCGTATCACCCAGCAGGAACTGGCTTACCTGGTGGGACTGTCGCGCCAGCGGGTCAACGAGGCGTTGGCCGCGCTGGAGGCCCAGGGGGCGATCCGGGTGGAATACGGAGGGTTGCGGGTGCTGGACCTTGCGGCGCTGCGTTCCTGCGTGCTGCAATAGGGCTACCGGAAACCGGAAATAGTGATAAAAATGGGCTTTTGCGCTTTATTTATAAGCGCTGTAAGCTATTAAAATAATAGCACTTGGGGCTGACGCCCTCTGGATAACGGGGCAGCCGAACAGCCGCCACGAACCAACGCCAACGATGGGAGTGACCGCTATGGCATCGAATTTCGGGGTCGTTCGCCTGCGCCCGGTTTGGGGCGCTGCACTGGCAGCGGGGCTGCTTGCGGCTTGCAGCAGCGTGCCAGCGCCCACTTCGGGCCTGGGTGAGCGGCTGGTGGCGGTGACGCAGCAGCACGAACTCATTGCATTCCATGCGGGGGCGCCGCAGAACCTTCTTGAGCGGCGGCCGCTGACCGGTCTGGCACCGGGCGAGCGGCTGGTGGGCATCGATTACCGGGTGGCCCGCGGCGTACTCTACGCGCTGGCGCAGACGGGCCGGCTCTATACGCTTGACGTGCCCTCGGGCGCGCTGCGTCCGGTGGGCGAGGTGCCACCGCCGTTGGCACTGCGCGGTGCGGCGTTCGGTTTCGACTTCAACCCTGCCGCCGACCGCATCCGCGTGGTCTCCAGCAGCGGCCAGAACCTGCGGCTGCATCCCGACACCGGTACCCTGGTGGACGGTGATGCCGCCGCCGGGGGCGTGCAGCCCGACCCGGCGCTGCGCTACGCCTGGAGCGACCGCCACGCGGGCCGGTCCCCGGACATCGTGGCCGCCGCCTACACCTACCATCCCAAGGACGACAAGCTCACCACCAACTACGCCATTGACCGCGCGCTGGGCATGCTGGTCATGCAGGGCTCGCGCGAGGGAACCACGCCGGTGGTTTCGCCCAACACGGGGCAGTTGCGTGCCGTCGGCCCGCTGGGCCTGGGGCCGCTGGCCGACGCCGCGTTCGATATTGCCGATGTGGGCAGCGCCGCTTTGCTGGCAGCGCGTGCTGCCGCCGATGCGCCCACCCGCCTCTATTCGCTGGACCTGGAAACCGGCCGCGCCACGCTGCTGGGCGTGGTCGGCGACGGCAGCCCCCTGCGGGGTATGGCGATTGCGCCATGAACCGCCGCGTGGCACCTGTGGCGGGCCAAAGCCTGGTGCTGGCATGGATGGCCGCCGGCGCGGTCGTCAGCGCCCGGGCCGCCGATGTGCAGGTTGCGGTAATGGACGCCGCAGGCAAGCCACTGGCTGACGCCGTGGTGTTTCTGGAGTCGACCGAAGCGCAGCGCCAGGTGCAGCCACTGGCCGTGCAGGAAATGTCGCAGGAGAAAAAACAATTTGTCCCCGGCGTGCTGGTGCTGACCCGAGGCACCGAGGTGCGCTTTCCCAACCGAGACACCGTGCGCCACCATGTGTACTCGTTCTCTCCTGCCAAGAAGTTCGAGCTCAAGCTCTACAGTGGCACCCCGGCCAACCCGGTACTTTTTGACCAGCCCGGCGTGGTGGTGCTCGGCTGCAACATCCACGACCACATGGTAGGCTGGATCGTTGTGCTCGACACCCCCTACTTTGCACAGACACAGGCCCCGGGCGGCGTGGTGCAGATGGGCAGCGTGCCTGCGGGCAGCTACCGGCTGCGCACCTGGCACCCCCGGCTGCCGGTGGGAGCGCCCGCGTTGGAGCAGGCACTGACGGTACCCGCCAGCGGCGCGGCGACCACCGTGCGCATGACCGGGCTGCTGCCGTGAAGCCCCGCCCGATTCGCCACAGCCTGATCCTGCGGCTGGTGGGCATCTCGCTGCTGCTGCTGCTGATCGTGCAGGCCGCAGGCTTTGCCGTGGTGAACCGGGGTATCGACCGCAATGCACGCGGCCAGATCGCGCGCGAGCTCGACACCGATGAGCGGGTCTGGCACCGGCTGCTGGAGCAGAACGCCGAGCGCCTGCGCCAGGGCTCGGCACTGCTGGCGGCCGACTATGGCTTTCGTTCGGCGGTCAGCTCGGGGGACCAGGAGACCATCCAGTCGGCACTCGAGAACCACGGCAACCGCATTGGCGCAGCAGCCACGGCGCTGCTCGACACGCAACTGGTGCTGCGTGCGGTCAGTCTGGCAGGCGGCATGCAGCACATGCCCGAATCGCTGGCGCAAGTGGTCCAGGCCCTGGTTGCGCAGCCGCAGGGCAGCCAGGTTGCGGTGATGGACGGGCGACCGTACCAGTTCGTCATGGTGCCGCTGAAGGCGCCGGTGCTGATTGGCTGGGTGCTCATGGGCTTTCCCATCGGCCAGCCGCTGGCCGACGAGATGCGCCAGTTGCTGGCGGTGGACGTGGCCGTGCGCATCGTGGCGCCAGACGGAACCCTGAGCCTGCCGGTCAGCACCCTCCCGCCGTCCGTGGTGGCGCCGCTGCTCCATTCCGGCGCACCGGTGTCGGAGCTGGAATCCGAGGACGGCACCCTGCTGGTGCGCACCAGCCGCCTTGATGCGGTGGGCGGCGTGCTGTTGCGTGCCGTCGATACCGTGGTGGCCCCCTACCGGCAACTGCAACTGCTGCTTGCCACCATCACTGCCGGTGGTGTGCTGCTGGTGGCCCTGGGCAGTGGGGCCATGGCGCAGCGCCTGGCCACGCCGCTGCGTTCGCTGCTGGTGGCCACGCGGCGGCTCGCCAGTGGCGACTACAGCGTGCCCATGGAGCACACCGCCCGCAACGACGAAATCGGCGACCTGGCGCGTTCGTTCGATCACATGCGCCTGGACATTGCGCGCCAGCAGGCCAAAGTGCGTGACCTGGCCTACCGCGACCGCCTCACTGGCCTGCCCAACCGGGAGCGTTTTCGCAATGCGGTCATGGAGGCCATCGCTGCCCACCGCGATCTGGGCCAGCCCCTGGCCTTGCTGCTGCTTGACCTCGACCGCTTCAAGCATGTGAACGACGTGCTTGGTTACGCCTTTGGCGATCGCCTGCTGCAGGCCGTGGCGCAGCGGCTGGACCCCCGTGTGGCCGGGCTTGGGAATCTGGTGGCGCGTGTGGGCGGAAACGAGTTTGCCGTGCTGCTGTACGGCACCGACGGAAGCCGGGCGCTGGAGGTGGCCCAGGCCATTGCGCAAGCGTTCGAGGCGCCGCTCGAGTTTGACGAACAGACGGTTGATCTGAGCGCCGGGATCGGCATTGCCTGCTGGCCGGGCGACGCCCCGGACGCCGACACCCTGCTCAACCGTGCCGAAATTGCGATGTACGCTGCCAAGCGCAAGCTCAGTGTGGCCCTGCTGTACGACCCGGTGTTTGACTCTGCAAGCGCGCAGACGCTGACGCTGCTGGGCGACCTGCGCCGCGCCGTGGAGCAGGACGAGCTGCGCCTGTACCTGCAACCCAAGGTGGCCTTGCATGGGCAGCCCGGCCATGCCGCCGAGGCGCTGGTGCGCTGGCAACACCCGCAGCGCGGCCTGGTGCCACCCATGGAGTTCATACCGTTTGCCGAGCAGACCGGCTTTGTGCGCCAGCTCACGCTCTGGATCTTCGAGGCGGTGGCTCGCTTGCTGGCCCGCGACGATGTGCGGCCGCTGGGGCTGCGGGTATCGGTCAACCTGTCTACGCGCGACCTGCTCGACCCCGAGCTCAGCACCCGCCTGGAGGCCCTCCTGGTGCGCCATGGCGTGCAGGCTGCGAGTTTTTGCCTGGAGATCACCGAAAGTGCCATCATGGACGACCCGCAGCGCGCCGAGGCCATGCTCAACCGCCTGTCGCACCAGGGTTTCAAGCTTTCCATTGACGACTTTGGTACGGGCTACTCGTCCCTGGCCTATCTGCGGCGCCTGCCGGTGCAGGAGCTGAAAATCGACAAATCCTTCGTGATGGGCATGCAGGCGGGCGAGGGCGACGCCATGATCGTGCGCTCCACCATCGACCTGGCGCACAATCTCGGCCTGAGCGTGGTGGCCGAAGGCGTGGAAAATGCCGCAATCCTTGAACGCCTGCGCACGCTCGCCTGCGACGAAGCGCAGGGCTACCACATCAGCCGACCGCTGCCGGTGGACGATTTCCTGGCCTGGCACGCCCGCCAGTGAGACCCCCGATTGACCGCTTTCCTCCATCGGGCGGGGTCGCGTACTGCGGCCTGCGCCCCTTGTATTGACACCGACCATGCCTTCCAGCAATCGCCCGCCCGCCGCGCCGCCCGAACCCGCGGCCTCCCGCCGCCTGACGCTGCGCCGCCCGGTGGCCCCGGCTCCGGCCGTGGTGCCAGCCGCTGCGCCCGCCTCCCGACCTGCTGCAGCCGCCCCGCGCTCCGCGCCCGCAGCGCCACGCCCGCAGCGCGCCGCGCCGCCGCCCGCAACCGCTGCCACTGCCACTGCCACTGCCACGCGCCTGAATAAACGCCTGGCCGAGCTGGGCCTGTGCTCGCGCCGCGAGGCCGACGACTGGATCGCGCGAGGCTGGGTCTACGTCAACGGCGAGGTGGCCGAAATGGGCGTCAAGGTCACACCGCAAGACCGTGTCACCGTCGAACGCGCGGCCCAGCGCCAGCAAGACAGCCAGGTCACCATCCTGCTGAACAAGCCCATCGGCTATGTCTCGGGCCAGGCCGAAGACGGGCACGAACCCGCCGTGGTGCTGATCAACCCGCGCACCCACTGGCGCGAAGACCCGAGCGGCCTGCGTTTCACGCCGCCGCACCTGCGCGGGCTGGCGCCCGCCGGGCGGCTCGACATCGACTCCGTGGGCCTGCTCGTGCTGACGCAGGACGGGCGCGTGGCGCGGCAGATCATTGGCGAAAGCGCCACCATGGACAAGGAGTACCTCGTGCGCGTGGTGTACCAGGGGCCGGGCCCGGCGCGCGCCGTGACGCCTGGCACCCGCGCCCAGCCGCTGCAGGAGATCGACGAGAACGACCCCGTCAGCACCAATGTGCAGGCAGTGTTCCCGCCCGAACTGCTCGAACGCCTGCGCCACGGCCTGAGCCTGGATGGCCAGCCGCTGAAACCCGCCAAAGTCGAATGGCAAAACCCCGAGCAACTGCGCTTCGTGCTCACCGAGGGCAAGAAGCGCCAGATCCGCCGCATGTGCGAGCAGGTGGGCCTGAAGGTGGTGGGCCTCAAACGCATCCGCATCGGCCGTGTCACACTGGGCAACCTGCCCGTGGGGCAGTGGCGCTACCTGGGGCCGAACGAGCGCTTCTGAGCGGCGGCCCAGCAGGGTGCGCCCAGCCCCCTTTCCTTTCTGGAGCCTCCATGCCCTCCTCCAAACCCCCCCCTCCGGGCAAAACGGCACGTGCCGCCAAGGCGGCAATGCAGCAACTGCGCGCCAGCGACCTGCGCGGCGCGGCGCGCCTGGCCACCCAGGCTACGGCCGGCGTGGCACGCATTGCCGAGGGTGTGCACCAGTCGGTGCTTAGCACCATGGGCCTGCCCGGTGGGGCCGAACCTGGCCGCACGCGCGGGCTCACCGGCATGGTGTACCAAAGCATCCATGGCGTGACGCGGCTGGTCGATGCTGGCCTGCAGGCCGCGTTGCTGCGGCTCGAACCTTATCTGGAGCGCCGCGTGGCAGCGACGGATGCCGCACCGCCCGCCGAGCGCGAGGCCGTGCTGTCGGCCCTCAATGGCGTGATGGGCGACCGCCTGGCCCAGGATGCCAACCCGCTGGCCATTCCCATGGAATTGCGCCAGCAGGGCCGCCCGATCGACCTGGCCGCGCTGCACGCCTCGGGCGCCGTTACCGGAAAAATCCTGCTGCTGGTGCATGGCCTGTGCATGAACGACCTGCAATGGCAGCGCGCGGGCCACGACCACGGCACGCACCTGGCACAGGCGCTGGGCTACACCCCCGTATACGTGCGCTACAACACCGGCCAGCACACCTCGGTGAACGCACGTGCGCTGGCCGAGCACATCGAGGCGCTGCTGGCCGCCTGGCCGGTTCCGGTGCAGGAGTTCAGCATGCTGGTGCACAGCATGGGCGGGCTGGTGGTGCGCGGCGCTTTCCACTATGGTGCCGAGGCCGGTCACCACTGGCCTGGGCAGTTGCACCGCATGGTTTTTTTAGGCACGCCGCACCACGGCGCTCCGCTGGAGCGCGCCGGGCACTGGGTGGATGTGGTGCTGGGCAGCACCTCCTACAGCCGGCCGTTCGCGCGGCTTGCCCAGTTGCGCAGCGCGGGCATCACCGACCTGCGTTACGGCCACGTGCTGGATACCGACTGGCAGGGCCACGACCGCTTCCGCCGCCGCCCCGATAATCGCACCCCCGTGCCCCTGCCTGCCGGGGTGGAGTGTTATACGGTGGCAGCCACTCTGGCCAAACGCCGCAGCCCGGCAGCCGAGCGCCTGGTGGGCGATGGCCTGGTGCCCCTGCACAGCGCCCTGGGGGAGCACGACGACCCGGCCCGCTGCCTGGCCTTTGCGCGCTCCCGGCACTGCGTGGTCTTCCAGGTGGGGCACCTGGACCTGCTGAGCGACCCCGGCGTAGCCCGCCAGCTCGTCGACTGGCTGCAGGTGCCGCTCGCTGCACCCCGGCAGGCGGTGCAGGTACGCCGGAGTGAGAATCGAAAGTGATGGAGCGCCCGGATGGCGGTGTCCAGAGGCGCTGCGTGCCGTGCTACATGGAAAATCCGGGTTGAAACCGGCGCACGTGCCCATAAATGCACGCCTGCGAGCGCGCCCCCGGCCTTTGGGCTGACCTGGCGCGCCCAGACCCCGCCGTTTCTGCATTGGATTTGTCAAAAAGAACCCCCTATGAGCAAACAGACCCTTTCCTTTCAGGCCGAAGTGGCCCAACTGCTGCACCTGGTCACCCATTCGCTGTATTCCAACCAGGAAATCTTCCTGCGAGAACTCGTCTCCAACGCGTCGGATGCCTGCGACAAGCTGCGCTTCGAGGCGCTGAACAACAACGCCCTGTACGAAGACGCGCCCAACCTCGAAGTGCGTGTGAGCTTTGATCCGGCTGCCAAGACGCTCACCATCCAGGACAACGGCATCGGCATGAGCGCGCAGGAGGCCATCGACCACCTGGGGACGATTGCCAAGAGCGGCACCAAGGACTTCATGGGCAAGCTCACCGGTGACCAGAAGGCAGACGCCCAGCTCATCGGCCAGTTTGGCGTGGGCTTTTATTCAGGCTTCATCGTGGCCGACAAGATCGCGGTCGAATCGCGCCGTGCGGGCCTCAAGGCCGAGGAAGGCGTGCGCTGGATCAGCGGCGGCGCGGGCGACTTCGAGGTGGAAACCATCACCCGCCCCGCGCGCGGCACCAGCGTCATCCTGCACCTGCGCGACGACGCCT
>Ga0138256_10008852_pt1 | contig 10567 bp, 7 predicted proteins | sample KNB2016incub_MG_FD_105486 | JGI IMG/M metagenome (GOLD analysis project Ga0138256, IMG submission 105486) | Active sludge microbial communities from wastewater in Klosterneuburg, Austria - KNB2014incub_MG | ecosystem: Engineered > WWTP > Activated sludge > Unclassified | place: Austria... | reverse complement strand
CTCCTGCTCCCTAATTTCATTATCTTTGCTGTCCAGTTTGAAAAAAACCAATCTTCAGCATCATGGTCAATAAGGTCATCCTCATCGGCAACCTGGGCAGGGACCCGGAAGTAAAGTACCTGGAAGGGAATGTAGCCGTAGCAAAGTTTTCAGTGGCAACAAATGAAAACTACAGAGACAAGAAAGGGGAGTGGCAGACCGCCACAGAATGGCATGACGTAGTCGTCTGGCGCGCATTGGCCGAGCGGGCTGAAAAACAACTGAAGAAAGGAAGCCAGGTTTTTGTGGAAGGTAAACTGACGCATCGAAAGTACCAGGATAAGGATGGAAACGATCGGTATGTGACCGAAGTCGTCGCTAATAGTTTCAGGGTCCTCGATCGCAAGGATTCCAAGCCCGGTGGCCAGGATGAAGATTTTCATCCGGAGGATACCTCCAATGATACCTCCAATGATACATCCACCCCATCAGGCTCCAGCGGCGAACAACAGGCCGATGATGATCTCCCTTTCTGATCACCTGATATCGCTGACCTAAAGATCCCGTTTTGGATACTGAACCCCATTCGCTTTTATTTATCCTCTTCCTCCAATGGGATCTGGTAGGGGGAATCATGCTCCTGCTTTTTCTCCTGATCTGCTCAGCGCTGATCAATGGCTCTGAGGTAGCATTCTTCTCGCTCGATAGTAATCAACTGCGTGACATGGATGATTCAGACGAACGTTCTGCACAACGCATCCTCAGACTGAGAGAAAAACCACGTCGGTTGCTGGCCACGATCCTGATCACGAGCAATCTCGTCAATATCGGTATCGTCATCCTTTCTTATTATTTGCTGAAGACCATTCTTCCACCAGGTACATTTTATCACTGGGGTCAAGCCGTGTATACTGTGCCTGTACTAAGTTGGTTCACACCAGATCAGTGGGAAAGTTTTTTCAGTTTTATGGTCACTATTGTTGGGATCACTTTTCTCCTGGTGCTCTTTGGTGAAGTGGTTTCGAAAATATATGCCAACCTCAATAACATAGCCTTCGCCAGGTTGATGAGCGGCCCGGTCAATATCCTCATGACGGTATTTGCACCACTCAATAAGATCATGGTCCGATGGGGAAATAAGCTGGAGAAAAGGTTGGGCACCGAAAGTGTGCTGGGTGCAAACAAAGAAGATATTGACAAAGCCATTGACCTCGCCGTAGCCAGGGACAAGGACTCCAAGGTTGAGGCTGAAATATTAAAGTCCATCGTGAGTTTCAATGACGTGGCAGTCAAGCAGATCATGCGGTCGCGAATGGATATCATAGCACTCGATACCGCTATGACGCTCGAGGAGATGCTGGCCATCGTCAAGGAGGGAGGCTATAGCCGATTGCCTGTATACGAAGAGCAACTTGATAATATCAAAGGGATGCTCTATGTCAAGGACCTGATCGGTTATTTAGATTCAAGCTCGTCACCGCATATGTGGCCCGAACTCGTGCGTAAGGAAGTATTGTACGTGCCGGAAGCAAGGAAGATCAATGACCTCCTGAAAGATTTTCAACGCGAGCACCTGCATATGGCCATCGTGGTGGATGAATATGGAGGGACATCCGGACTGGTCACGATGGAAGATGTCATCGAAGAAGTAATCGGGGACATCAAGGATGAGTTTGATGAAGACCAGGAATTCGAATACAGGCGATTGAGTGACAAGGAATTTATTTTTGAAGGCAAGACGATGCTCATCGATGTATGTCGTATCATGAATGTTGATAAGGATAGTTTTGATGATGTGGATGGTGATGCTGATTCACTGGCGGGGCTTGTACTTGACTTGCATGGTAAGATGCCTGGCATCGGTCAGAAAATAGTACTGCCGCCCTTTTCGTTTACGGTACTGTCGGTATCGCCCAAGCGTATCGAACGTATCAAAGTCCAGATAGACTCATGATGAAATTTATTATAGCTGCACTCATTTTATCCTTCACCTTTGCTGGATGTCAGGATGTACCAGGTACACCGAAGCCACGTGCTTATCCACGGATTGAATATCCTGTGCGTGAATATAAGATGTATGATAATCCCGAATGTCCTTTTACTTTCGAGTATCCCTCCTACGCAGAGATTAATGTGAAAAAAGAAAAATGTTGGTTTGATCTTAAAATGAATGCATTCAAAGCGCGTATACATTGCAGTTACCTGCCGCTAAACTCTAAGGAAGAATATAATGACCTGATCAGGGATGCTTTCATTATCGCTTCGAAGATCAACGAGCGTGCTAACTATATGGAAGAAGAAAGGGTCACCAACCCACAAGGGGTCGGCGGACTCACACTCAACTGGAGCGGACCTGCAGCATCACCTGTACATTTTTTCCTGACCGATACCACCGCCCATTTTTTTAAAGCCGCATTATATTTTGATTCCAGGGTCCAGCCGGATAGCCTTGCACCGATCTCTACTTTCATCAAGGAGGATATTGATAAGATGATATCCTCTTTCACTTGGAAGAAATAGTTTGTGTTATATTTTCTTTACAACCTTTGATAAAATATTTTAAAAATTTAACACTTTTATTTGGAAGATCGTTTTTTTTTTTTCTCTAATTTAGCACTTCAAACAGTTGTTTTCTTATCAGCAGTGATTAGAAGTTTCATTTTACCCTTTATATTATTGTTCTCCTCTTTGTATTGTTTTGAAGATAAGGATTGACATTTGAATTTTAGAATACGGATAAGGTATAAAATCCTTATTTAGAGATTATTGCCTGACCCAATCGTGCTATTGTCTTTGTATGAAACCATCCGAAGGTATGCATTCCTCACATGCAACTTCGGAGGTAGAGATTATTATTTAAAGGTATTTGAAATGCTATGACCACCAATACTGAATATCGAAATACTTCATTCGAATATATATTCTTGCCACAGAATATACCTCGAAACAACTAGGCTGCTTTTTAGGGCTTGTATGGGAATTGCTAGTTAAGACTGGAATTCTTTAGGAAGGAGCCTGATTTATTATGAATTAAGTAATCATTTTTTAAACTAACACTGACCCCAGGTTGCTGCGGAGCTAATGAGGCCAGTGCTCAAAAATAATAATATGGAAAGTTATAACTTTTCCCGTGTATATTCATGGGATCGTACCAGCAATATACTCAAGTTGGTATTTATCGTAATGATATGGATGACCACCATGTACAATGACACAGTCAAGGCTCAGGTAATAACGTCGCCGTGTGGGTGTTCGTCATGGACGAATATTGGCACTACTGGTCAGGTGACTAATATTAGTTCAGTTTCACTGACTCCTGGCACTTGTTATCTAATTAAGGGAACGCTACTCATCAATGTGAACACTGTATGGACAGGCATGAAGCTCAAGATGGAAGAAAAATCACAGATCAGAGTAGTGGCTTATCTGAGTATGACGAATTGTTACCTCTCCGGATGCGGCGATATGTGGAAGGGGATCGAAACGGTAGGTCAGACCTATTTGCATTCCTACTATAGCTTTATTGAGGATGCCAATATAGGGATGAAATTATCCGGACTGGCCGGAATGGTATGCTTTGGGACTGATTTTATCAACAACTATATTGGTATTGCGACAGCCGAACCATTTGCGGCAGACACAGAGGATAAGCTTATACATCGTGGTCAGATCTGGGGATGTGAGTTTTATACCTCTTCGACTTTACCAGATCCTTATCCCGGACATTACTATTATCCTTCATGGCCAACCACTCCTGCTGAAACGCCTTATAACCAGGGCTTTGCTGCGATTTATTTGTCACGTACCGTTGGATTGAATATCGGATATGATGGTGCAGATGGCATGGATCGAAATAAAATCCACGATATGCGTAATGGCATCATCCTGCGTGATGAAACAGTATCGGATATTTCGGGAACGGATTTTTATGATTTTGAAGGGAGCCTCAAAAGTTCAAGTCCCAATCCGCTGCTTGATTTAAATCAGTCAGCCATCAACATGATCAATGTGGTATCCAATATTAGCGATAATACGATGGACAATCTAATGTATGGGATATATGGATTCGAGTCTGCCAATATGATCAATGGAAATGAAATTACATTATCAACACCAACGCCTGGCTCAGGGTATACCAGAGGTATTACATTGATAAGGCCTCAGATAGCTATCATCAAAGGCAATGATATCAATGAGGGTATGCGGGGCATCTCCATTGAAAATGTGGCCAATGGTTTTCTGATTGAAGACAATGACCTGACCACATCATTTTACTTTGGAGGTATAAACATCAGGATATTTGTCCGGAATGCAAAACTGGATCCAGCGGAAGGTGTGATCTTGAACAATGATCTCCTGATTGATGATGCATTGGCATCTACGGGCATCCATATCATCAATACGAACCAGATAACTGTGGAAGACAATGATGTCATCTTTGCGAATGACGAGGAACATCAAACACGCGGTATTATAGGTGTAGGTGCGTATAGATCAGATATTCGATACAACACGGTCAATCGAAATCTTACAGATGTACAGGAAGGCAATAATGGTATCGAATTCGAGAACTCAGGGTTTAATGCTTTGTTCTGTAATGACATGGACAATTTCTGGATCAACTTGCACATGTTCGGTCCAAATTTACAATCCAACCTGATAACAAATGAAATTAATGAGAGTGAAATTGGATTTGGATTAACCTCACCTGCTATGTTGGGTGTTCAAAGACATCACGGAAATGAATGGCCTGGTACGTACGGGGCTTTTGGTGCTTTCCTATTTGGTTCAGACCCTGATGCAGAGGCAATACAATCAGGTTTTATTGTTGATCAAGCAGAAAACTCTGATTTTATGCCAAATCCAATAGGACCTAGTTCTGTCATTGGAATTTGGTTTAGAAATGTGGATAATCCTTATCCAACCTTTACATGTGTTTCAGAACCTGATCCTTTAGTCGACGCTGATACATTGAGTAAATTAATTCGAACAGAGCTCACCTATGATGATTTCAATGATGAAATGACCTGGATCATGAAGTCAGATATTTTTGACATGATTCTGGACGACCCAGGATTAACTTCACACACTGTATTGGACAGCTTTTATAATGCAGAAGAAAACACTGCACTTGGCAAGCTTGTCGCATGGCAAAGAGATCTTGCCTCCAGATTTGGAGAAGAAAAAGTTCTCAAAACACTCGCACTAGATACTATTGCTTCCTTATCGGAAGACATTGTTTATATAGATTCTATACTGGCACTCAGCCCAAATGACAGTGCGACGTGGATAGCTCTACGTGTCCTGAAAGCAGATACCCTTGAAAATGAAGTAGCAGAGCTGAAAGGATATCTTGATGATGAGCAAACAGACTCCCGAAGTGAGTATTTAGCAATAGCGTCTGACTTGAATATCCTGACAACCACCAATGATCTGGAGGCTTACCTCAAGGAAGCTTTACTTTTTAAAGCACAATTTCTAGTGAGCACTGCCTTTAGTTCAGGTGACTCCATTGACTTGGCAGTCCTGGCAGGACTATGCCCATGGGAGGGTGGTAGAGCACAGGCTGTCGGACAAGAGTTGTATTCAACGATCGCTAATCAGATGATTTTACCTTCATTGGATAACTGTCCTTCTCCAAGACCTTTTATCGCTTTGCCGGACCAGTATGATATTGATGAAGATGGTGTATTTTCTGTTACACCTAATCCTGTATTAGATAATGCTGAAATAAAATGTGATGAAGTTATCACAGGCATAACTTTATTCAATGCAGAAATGAAACCTGTCTACAGCATTCAGCCAAAGGAACGGCAATGGACAGTGAACATGGGTAAGCTTCCAGCAGGAGTGTATATCATTTCAGTCACAACTTTGACAGATCAATTTGCTCAACGAATCGTAAGGTTATAATGAAGTACAGTCTAATATCATTATTATTCATTGGCTTGGTCTTAGCCGTTGAGATTGCTGAAGCCCAGCACGAAGGCGACAGTTGGGTGATTGGATATTCTTACACGGATAATCAGGATTATAGTGTTATGCATCTTGATTTTGCTAAGGATGAAATGACTATTCATTGGCATTTTGATGAAAAGTTGTTTGTGTTCGAAACTGCTTCGAATATTTGCGATTATAATGGAGAAGTAATATTGTGGACAAATGGAATGCAGATATTTGGAAAGAATGGCGTTCATATTGCAGACACAATAGCCTATGAAGATAATGAAATTGGATACTGGAACTGGTTTTATGAAGATGATATTGGCCCTATCGGGTTTCCTATACACGATGGGGCCATTATTTTGCCAGTTCCAAGTTCAGAAAGAGCGTATTCTGTATTATATCATTTTTTCAGATCAATAGCAGATATTAGTTTAGGGGTTAATCAATACCTGGAAGCTAGGGTCATTATAAATGCTGACAGCAGTTATACGTTGATGTTTCAAGACTCTTTGTTGGGAAAGCACGAATATTATTCCAGTACCATTTCCGCAATACGTCATGCAAATGGCCGAGATTGGTGGATATTAGCAATGGAGGCAAACGGAAATAAGTACTTTTCTTATTTACTTACTCCAGCAGGTATTCATTTGCATCATATTAGTGAAGTCGATGTCAACCTTATTGAAGGGACTGGGCAAGCTAGATTTTCACCCAGCGGGAATTTTTTTGCTCGAATGGACATTTTGGATTTTGAAGATGGCCAAAATGTAACCTTGTTTTCATTTGACAGGTGTTCAGGCCAATTAGTTTATTTAGATCAATTCAATACCAATTTTGGTTTTTTCACCGGGGTAGCCTTTTCCCCATCTGAACGCTATCTCTATGCAGATGACAATAATCATCTTTGGCAGTGGGACTTGTGGGCAGATGATATTGCAGATTCGCAGACTTTGGTGGACACATTTGATGGATTTGTGCAGCCAGGTTGGTTTGAGATGCATTTTGGTCCGATGATGAATGCGCCAGATGGTCGAATTTATATAGTTCCTCCAGAAGGTAGCAGTAATTTTATCCATGTAATTGACCGCCCCGATGAGCCTGCCGCTAATTGTAGATTTCTACAGCACCACATAGATCTCAAAGTTCCTAATGGACGTTCAGCACCAAATCTTCCAAATTTCAGATTAGGGCCTCTGGATGGAAGTCCATGTGATACCCTCGGGTTAAATAATGTACCAGTATCCAGATGGAGATTTGAAGAAGACCAGCCAGGGTGGAGGTATGATGTGCGATTTACAGATTTATCATTTTATGATCCACAGCAATGGCATTGGGACTTCGGAGATGGGGAGACCAGTGATGAGATCAGTCCGATCCATACGTTTGAAAATGGGCTGTATCATGTATGTCTCACAGTGAGCAATGTATACGGCCAGGACAGCACATGTCACTGGGTTGAAATACTGCCGGTATCTACAGAAGGAGAAAATGCAGACCAGTCCGATGACTTGTCGATAGCACCTAATCCATTTACAGACAGGATAGAGATTAAATCCAAACGTGGTGACATCAGAACCACCTCCATGACCATCCATGATATGCATGGCCGCGAGCTGATGTCTCATGACGCTGCACCAGTGCCTGTGGTTCTGCACTTTCCTCCATGGCCCTCCGGTATGTATCTGGTGACCATCAGGGAGGAAGATGGAAAGGTGTATCAGTTTAAGGTGATGAAGATTTGATCCACAATTAGAGAACCACACACTCAAACATTTAAGGCGATGTTCATAGGGATGCCTAATTAAATTTAAGGGTGTATATAAGATTTAGATCCTTAAGGTTTGATACAAATAAATAATAGGTCCCCTTTAGGGGATTTAGGGGTAAAAAAGAACGCCTGTCTTTCTTTTAAGACAGGCGCATCAAAACAAAACGAAAAACCAACTATATCTTTGAGGAGAGTAACTACAGTCCTTTCTTTAAACGCACAGGAATGTCTAAATATTTACCGTTCCTGTACACTTTAATATCTACCGAGTCTCCCACTTTTGCTAAATCTATTTTCTCCTTGAGGTCATCAAACTTCTCCAGCTTCTTTCCATCGATTTCTACGAGCACATCATTTGGACGGATGCCTGCATACTGAGCAGCACTTTTTTCACCTACTCCATCCACCAGGAGACCTTTGTCTATTCCGATTCCAAGCTCTTTAGCCATATCCTCATCTAATACAAACACTTCAACCCCCAAAGAGGTTCTCTCTATATCACCACCTTTTTTAATTATGTCGTTTGCTATACTAATCGCCAGATTTACAGGGATGGCAAAGGAGTATCCTGAATAACTTCCTGTTTGTGAGGCAATTGCCGTATTGATCCCCAGCAATTTTCCATAGGCATCGACAAGCGCACCCCCACTATTGCCCGGATTGATGGCCGCATCGGTCTGGATAAATTGCTCAATGGTCTTTGATCCCTGGATGATATTGAGGTCCCGACCCTTCGCACTGATGATACCGGCGGTGACCGTAGAGGTCAGGTATTCAAAAGGATTTCCTACTGCCAGGACCCATTCACCTACCCTCGCTTTGTCGGAGTCGGCATATTCCAATGTGGGCAAATTGCCGGCGTCAATCTTCACGACCGCAAGATCAGTGCTGGGATCCCTACCTATAATTTTAGCATCATATTCCTTGCCGTCCACCATCTTGATCAATACTTCATCAGCAAAATCAACGACGTGATTGTTGGTCAGGATATAACCGTCTTTTGAAATGATCACACCAGAGCCTGCGCCCTTCCTGATCATCGAACCTCCGTATCCAAATCCAAAGCCATCCCCGTTCAATCCAAACTGTTCGAAGAGTTGTTGCATAGGATCTTGTTGTCGTCTTCTCAGTTGCGCCGTCTCAGCACTCTCTGCTGCTTCGATCAGCACGACTACTTTTTGAGCGGCTTCCGCAGCGGCTGCAAAATCAGGCCCTGTGTTAACGGTGGTCGAAGTGGATACCTGCTGAACGCCCTGGTAACCAAAACTTTTTTCTGATGACAGATGGAGTGCGCCAAAGCAAATCAATCCACCTGTGATACCTGCAAGTGTAAGGGAGAGAAATGATTTCATGGTTGCTCTGTTTTTTTAAAGTGAGTACATGCTTAAACGGCATTGAACCCGTGTTGTTATCACTTTAAATTTCGTTTAACAATAGTTTAACAAGACATCATTCGGGATAAAAATGACCCGGTGACCCGTCATCAGATCAGTCTTGGCTTCAGGGTGGAGAACCTGTCACGCAGTTGTTTTTGAAAGAGCCGGTAGATGAATGTGTCCAGGAATCCGGATAACCTGATAGCTTTCGATCTGAGAGGTTCCGGGGCAGACTTTGTAAATGTGTCCAGGGACATCTTCCAGTTCGGCGTCGGCCCTTCCAAAGCTAGCTGAGCCAACAGGATATTCCATTTGGCGGCGTACTTCCTTTTTTCTTCAGGATGTTCAGCCAGGGAAATGTAGTGCTGGATGGCGGTTTCGAAATCCCTGGCCAGGAATGCATTTTGTGCTTTCGCCCAGGCGGCAACATCTTCCCTGGTATCGACGGCGTAATTGATTTCTGTCGGATAAGTCTCAAAGTTTCGAAGTGCAATGGATGGATGGCTATAGTAACCAGCCAGGAGATATATCCCGGCGACCACCGCCAGTAGCATGATAGAAAGCCAGCCAACAGGTCTGGAAAAAAGGCCTTGGTGCATCAAATCATCTCTGTCCAATCCGCGGAGTTTTTCCTTTAGCCGGCGTTTTTTTTCATGTTGCAAGACCTTGAAAGCTGCTTCGCTTTCCCTGACCAGCTTGCTGACAGAAGGATCAGAAAGGATAAGCTGCTCTAGCTTAGCCCTGTCCTCCGGATTGATCGTGCCCAGCAGGTATTGATCTATTAAGTTTGTTAATCTGTGTTCGCCCATGTTGTTCTGAATAAGGTAATGTCCCTGATTTGATATGTGTTCATAGGTAAGTGTCTTTAACCCCCTTAAATGTTACCCGAATTGACGATTTCTTTTAATTTTTTAAAACATTCGTATTTGATTTTCCTGGCCATGGAGGGATTGGACAGGTGCATGATCCCGGTAATTTCCAGCATGGTGTACTGGTTGATCCATAGCATGAGGATTTCCCGGCATCTGGAACCGAGTTTCATAAAAGCAGCCTCCATTTTTTCATGATCGTCTTGATCATGGACCAGGGAATGCTGAAGCCTGGATTCATAGCCGTATTTCTCCCCCACATCACTGACCAGCACGATCCGCTCATCTTTTTTAAGTTGGTTGAGGAACAGCAGTTTGGCGATACCAATCCAATAGCCTTCAAGTGACCGGATATCGGATTCATCCTGTTGAATCTTTTCAATCATGATGATAAAGGAATCATGGACGAGATCATCCGGGAAGCCTTTGAATGCGCCTTGCTTCGATATCAGTGTGCGCAGATACGAATAGATGCGTTTCCTGTGTTTGAGATACAGGCAACTGGTAGCAGTCTCGGCCCTGGAGCCTCCTGCCCTGATCTCCCGGAGATAATCATCATCCCGGAGATAGATGTGGCAATGCAAGTGATTCATATTGTTTTCAGACTGATGATCACAAAGCAAAATAAT
>Ga0138256_10008851_pt1 | contig 10567 bp, 6 predicted proteins | sample KNB2016incub_MG_FD_105486 | JGI IMG/M metagenome (GOLD analysis project Ga0138256, IMG submission 105486) | Active sludge microbial communities from wastewater in Klosterneuburg, Austria - KNB2014incub_MG | ecosystem: Engineered > WWTP > Activated sludge > Unclassified | place: Austria... | reverse complement strand
CACCGTGAGTGTGTGCGGGCGCAAGCGAGTGCCCCGGCCCGCCATCGGGATTATGATTTTCATATTTTTATGGTTTGAGGGTCTGAGAGCCTGAGTGCTTGAGAGATTGAGGGCTTGGGGGCTAACCTTGAAACCTTCAAACTTTCAAACCTTCAAACTTTCAAACCTTTTCATTTTTTCCCTGTACTCCCAAATCCACCCGCGCCGCGCCCGGTATCGCCCAACGTTTCCGTTTCGAGCCACGTTATTTGTTCGTAGCGGGCGATGACCATTTGTGCGATGCGCTCGCCGGGTTCGATGGTTTGTGGTTCGTTGGAGAGGTTAACGACGATGCACTTGATTTCGCCGCGATAATCGCTGTCAATGGTGCCGGGCGAATTGAGCATCGTGAGTCCGCGTTTGGCGGCGAGGCCGCTGCGCGGGCGGATTTGGGCTTCGTAGCCATCGGGCAGTTCGATGAACAACCCGGTAGGTATGAGCGCCCGTTCGAGGGGCTGGAGCGTGATGGGCTTGTCGGTGTTGGCGCGAATGTCCATACCTGCACTACCCGTTGTTTCATATCTTGGCAGGGGGTTGGGGGACTGATTGATAATTTTGATTTCCAAAGATTGTCGGATTTTGGCTGCAAAAATAACGCTTGGCGCTGAAACGGGCAGTAGAGAGTGCAGAGGAGCAAAATTTGAGGATAAGCGGATTTTTCGTTGGCCTGCCAATCAGCACAATTCATGCCGGTTCAAGTGGTGATAAGTGGCAATAGGAAGATAGCTGGTGAACGATGTGTTGTTCTGCTTCCGCCCGACTGAAACAAAGTGTTATTTTTTTGCACCGATGGATTTGTCAGATTCAAGCCGCATTTCGGCACAATTCCTGCCATTTCGGGCGACGTTCGGTCGCGTCCAGTCAAAATTCAAGATTCCGCTATTGTATGTCCGCTCAATATCGGAATTTCGGGCTGCGAAAACTCGACCCCGCTACTTTCATTTTTCCCAATATTTTTCGGCCGATTAAACACATACTTTGCATGAAGGCTTTTCTTACGTTCTTTTCTTTCTCCCTTTTTTCTTTTTTTGCAAATGCCCAGGCACCGGCGAACGACAACTGCGCAGGGTTGGTCAATCTCGGCACAGTGCCGTACTGCTCCAACCCCGCCCAATACACCAACGTGAACGCGACGACGAGCGTGATTGACGTGCCGGGGGCCAATGTGCCGGCCTGCTTCAACAACAGCGCAGAGCGCGACGTATGGTTCCAGTTCACTCTACCGGCGAACGGCAGTATCGTGGACATCGAGATTTCAGTTTTCGGGAATGTGGGTGGCAATGGCACCATGCAAATGCCTCAGGTGGCAATTTACCGGGGCAATTGCGCCTTCGGCGAACTGGCGGAATTGGCTTGCGCTGCCGCACCGCTCAATGTGAATGAAGTGCACCTCCAGCAATTCGGCCTCACACCTGGCATACCTTATTTCTTGAGAATCAATGATTATTCGGCCACAGCTGCGCCCAATTCGGGCACGTTCAAACTATGTGTGGAAAAATACGTCCCGGAAATTATCATGGGTACGGCAACCAATACGGCCAGCTGCACCGGGACGCTTTTGGACAGCGGCGGCCCGAATGGGGATTATTCGGACAACGAAAATTTGACCTTCACGATTTGCCCCCAAGATTTTCATCAGTGTATCATCCTGAATGTGGAAAATTACGCAGTTGAAAACGGGTATGATTTCCTCCGTTTTTACGAAGGCAACGATATTGGAGGTTTACAGCTGACACAAATTACGGGTATGGGTAGCGGTTTCGAGGTGCAAATCCCTGCACCTTGTGCCACGATTCAGTTCTTCGCTGATGACAGTAACATAGACGCAGGTTTCAAAATCACCTGGACTTGCTCACCCAATGCCTGCACCACGCCACCGCCAACTACCTGCGCTGACCCGGATGTGATTCCCGGGTTGCCCTATGCAAAAAACAACCTGAGCAATTGTTTTTCAGGAAATTCCATCAACAGTGGGCCTTGCGACGATGCGCAGTTTTTGTTCGGCAACGACTATGTTTTCACCTACACTTCGCCGGGCGACGAATGTGTCAAAATCAGCACGAGCGGCACAAATACCGGTGCGGGCATCGGAGTGTACAGCCAGTGTCCCTCACTACCGAACGCCCTCTGTATCGCTGTTGCCGGCAATGATTTTGCTATTGCCGACCCGGTGGTGGAAGCTGCTTTTTTGGAAAACCCCGGCACCTATTATATCGTATTTGGAGCTGGCTCCAACTGCTCGCCGTTCAACATTACTGTGGACACAGTGACTTGCCCGGTGGTATTGCCATCGGCTTCCACTTGCGACCATGCCCTCAACATCAGTGGTTGCAGCAATGTCTTGCCCGAAATCATCGCACTCACACCGGGCGCGGGAGACCCTGGTTTTATTCAACAAGGCATAAATCAAGGATGCTTTGTTACCCCACAATCCAACTATTCCTTTTTCTATTTCAAAGCGGGGACCAATGGCAAGTTTGGCTTTACGGTAGAGGCTGCTGACCCGCTTTTGGATTTTGAAGATATTGACTTCAACGTGTGGGGCCCGATTGACGATGCCGCGGATATTTGCGATTTTGTGAGCAACAACCAACCGGTACGCTCTTCCTGGACTGGCCCACTCTTCCCCCAAACGGGTCTGGCTGATACACACCCTTTCTTGTTTACCCCCGTGCTGGATGAATTTGACTGTGGAAGCCCTATCACCCCTTCTGCTGACGGCGACGCGTTCGTGCGGCGGCTGGATGTGGCAGCAGGGAAAATCTACGTCGTCCTGCTCGACGATTTCAGCAGCGTCATCACAGACGGCGGCATCGCCATTGATTTTTCCGGCACAACGGATGGGGTGTTAAACGCTCAAAACACCTTTACGGTGAGTCCTGCTGACACGGCTGTTTGCGCAGGGCAGCCCGTGCAGTTGAATGCCTCTGGCGGCGCGGCTTATTTCTGGGCGACGGAAAATTCGCTTTCTTGCGTCAATTGCCAAAACCCTATTGCAACACCTACCCAATCAACAAACTACCAAGTGCAGATAGTGACTGCCTGTGAAGTAGAGACGCGTTCAGTAAAAGTAAAAACAATTGAATTGGAGCTGGGGCCGGACATCACTGTTTGCAACAACGCCACTTTTACACTGAATGAAAATGGCTATCAAGATGCCGACTATATTTGGGCTGGCCCGCCCGGTCTCAGCTGTTACGACTGCCCCTCGCCGGAGGTGTCGGGGCTGACGACAGGCGTTTACATATACATCGCCACTTTGACAACACCGATTTGTAACAGCACAGACACGATAATAATAACGGTGGTGCCCGGCCAGCATCCGCAGTACAATATTGCTAACGACACAACCATCTGTAAGGGGCAAACAATATATCTTGGTGGGGCAATTTCCCCCACCGTCGGCCTGTGGTCATCTGTACCAAGTAGCACCATACCGTCAAGCTTTTTGGTCACGCCGATGGTGACGACCAAGTACACGATAGTTGTTGTCAACCCTGTCGGTGGTTGCCCGTCTTCTTTCACTGACAGTGTGCTGGTTACAGTAGTGACGCCCCCCGTACTGCAAATGCAGCCCGATACGGCCATTTGCAACGGCGAAAGTGTTTTGCTCGCCACCACCCAACCGGAATTTGGTGTCACCTACACTTGGGGACCCAACAACGGCACATTGGACAATATTAACAGCGCCGCCCCGCTGGCTACTCCGCTCCAACCAACCACTACCTATCAACTGACTGCCGAAAAATCCGTCTGCAAATTGACAAGGTCTGTGAAAGTGGATGTGGTAACCCTCAATTTGCAACTTAGCGTGGGCGATACAGCTATTTGTAAAGGAATTCCGCTGGAGATTCAAGCCACATTGACACCGCCTCAGCCGGGAGAAATGGTGGAATGGACACCAACCGATGGCTTGCAAATCGGCCCAAATGGCTTTAGTGTGACGGCACTACCTGACGTAATAACACCTTATACAGCCACGGTGTCTGTACCGGGATGCACTCGTACAAAAACCATAATCGTTGATGTGGATAGTTTGCCGCAGACTCTGGCAATCTTGCCCGTTGATACAATGATTTGCAAAGGCTCCCAAGTGCAACTCGTTACCAAACCAATCCCTCCCACGGCGCAATTCCCTACCACCAGCATGGAATACCTGTGGACACCTGCTACGGGTCAGCTCACACCCGACAGTTTGTTGAACATGGTGGTACAACCAGACACGACGACCGTTTACTATCGCAAAACAACCAATGGTGTTTGCGTGAGTCTCGACAGCGCACGAGTGGAAGTCATCCCACCAGCAGAAATGAAAGTAACACCTGCCGATACAACTATTTGCCCTGGTGGAAGTGCACAGCTCCAACTCGAACTCATAACACCGGGCATCACAGGCATTAAATGGTCGCCACCCGATGGGTTGGATTGCGGAGAATGTTTAGACCGTTACAACCCGATAGCGGCCCCGGGCAGCACGATGACTTACGAAGTCACGGGGGAATTTATGGGCTGCCCGACCAGTACCTCAGCAAGAGTGCAGGTGTCTCCGTTGCCTCCTTTGCAATTGTCAGACCTCAATCGTTGCGGCGGCGACCCACCGGTCACGCTCAATGCAGCTTATGACCCGCTGTCCAACTATAGTTGGACTTCCACAGACCCGGATTTTGTGTCGAGCCAAAACCCGACAGTGACACCGACGCTCCCAACCGCTATTTATTCCGTGACAGCTACCAACAGCATCGGCTGCACCAATACCGGCCAAATGACCATCAACTTTACTACTGCCACATTTGCGGTGGATGGCGACACGACGGTCTGCAAAAGCTTCCCGACACCACTGACTGCTTCCGGCTCAGCGCCCGGTACATACCAATGGAACACCGGCCAAATGGGGCCAAACATCGAAGTGAACCCCGACCAACCAACGACATACACCGTCGTATACACCTATGGGAACTACGGCTGCACACGCACAGGCTCGGTGTTTGTAAACGTTGACGGCGAAGCACCGACCATTACTTTCCCAAGCGATAAAGAACTCTGCCCCGGCGATGATGTGATACTGAACAGCACTCCCTCTCCGGGTATCAACGCTACCTATATCTGGACTGCCAACCCGCCGGGTGCCGCGACCATTCCCGGCGTGGCCATACCGCCCGCACAGACGCCGAGCCAAACTACTATATACACCGTCACAGCAACGTTGGACCAATGCACCCGCATAGTCTCAGACACCATTATTGTGTACAATGCAACCCTCACAGTGCCCGGCGAAGTCAGGCTCTGCGCCGGGGAAAGTGTAAAAATCACAGCGAACGGCTCGCTCACGGGCATGTACGAATGGTCGTCCGGGGAAAAGACTCCCCAAATAGAAGTGTCGCCGGCACAAACAACCACCTACGACCTCACCTACACTTATGGCGACGGTTGTTCTCTAGACACCTCAGTGGAAGTCATCGTATTGCCAAGTTTTTCGCTAAAAATTGAATCGGAGCCTGACACGAACAAAATCAACGTGGGAGAGCCGATTGAGTTGACAGGCATTGTATCGCCCTCGCAAAATTTGAACAACTTCGACTTCACCTGGACGGAAAATGGGCAGCAAAATATCGGCAGCACAGAATCCGTCATGGTGACACCATCCGGCAACGAAACTTCGATATTCTATACACTCGTCGCCACCTCGCCGAATGGGTGCAGTAAAGAAGCCCGCATCGAGTTCACCCTCGTGCAACCTGTGGTGGTGGTGCCCAACGCCTTCACACCCAACGGCGATGGCATCAACGACGTGTTCCGGTTGAAAGTCCTTGAGGGTTCTATCAATATGTTAGGGATGGATATTTACAACCGCTGGGGCAAAAAAGTCTTCAGCAGTAATGACCCTGACGCCGCTTGGGATGGCAAAATGGACGATGGGAAAGAAGCACCCAGCGACGTGTATGCCTACTTCATTCGATGGGAGCGGGGCGACGGAGCGTTGCAGCCGCCATTCAAAGGCGACATCGCTTTGTTGCGATAAAAGTGAAGTGTGGATATTTTACTGCCAAAAACAACAACGGCTCCTGTTCGAGAAGACAGGAGCCGTTTTATGTTTTCACAAGAAAGTGTTGTAAATAATTCATGTCCAGCAAAGTTGGTTCGTGACAGTCGTCGTTTCAATCACAGATGAGCATATCGCGCTCAGCATTCCAAGAAAGTTCGTCACAGTATTCGCGCAGATTTCTGATTTGCGGGTCGAGGCCATAGCTTCTGTAGTCATTATCGTACTGTTTCCATTTTCTCATTTCGTCCCAGGCGGCATCCTCTGATTTGACCAAAACGCACGCCCAATAAACGCCGTTCATTTCCACGCCCACGATTTTTCTCTTTTTGTAAATTTCCTTCAATGCGCTGATACCTTCTTTTGAACTGTAATCGTCGAGGTACAGCACATAAAAGTCGTTGTTCAAGCGCAGGCGCTCCATTTTCTCTTCAACTTCAAGAGGTGCCGACGGCGGAGTAGGCACGACCGACGCTTTTTGTTCCTGCATTTGAGCAGGGTTGTTATATCCAAGCGTCTGCCCTTTCCCATTTTGTCCTGAAGATTTTGTTTCAGGGACTGCCTGTTCCGTGGAATGCGGCACATAGACCTCTCTATTGGGAGTGTTGCGATAGTAAACGGCCGCTCCAATGGCCACCACCATTATCATCAACATGAGTGCGGGTAAGGAACTCCCTTCTTCTTCCCGGTATTGGCGAGGCGGGTACGGATACCCTCCTCCGGGCATGATAATAATCGGTTGGTTTCCAGTGTACTGTTGCGGATAGTGCGGTTGCGGGTAGTCGTCGTAGTCATCATAGTCGTCGCTGTAGTACGGTTGATTGGGATTTTGCTGGTCAAACCGGTGTCTGGGATGACGGTGGTCCAACCTGTTGAGGATGATGTAAACAGCCATCCCCAGAACGAGTGCAAGCAATAAACCTTCGAATTCCATAGCGGGTAGAGGTTTTGTGAACTGAAAAGAGAGATCACAAGAGGGAAACCACATCCCGAAAGCAAAATAAAATGGATAACTCGTGCTCCGATTTGCTTGAAAACCGAATCAGATTAGAAGATTACCGCGGTCCTTGAAAAAGGAAAATGTGGTGAGAAACGTGTCTGTCGAACGATTGTACTTAATACGACAAAATTAACGGTTAAATTGCCACAAACACAAGTGAATAAACAACATAATTGAAAAACAGTCTCTTCCGTTTTTTATTCCGACTTTCGCACAACATTTATTATCAAATTTTGATTCCCCAACTTTCAAAAATTGTCACTTATGGCACTCCAAACCCAATCACATGGCCAACTGCTCTACGACTACCTAAAAGACCGCAACATAAAACTGGGGGAATATTACACCATCATGGAAAAAGCGGGGCTTTCGCACAACACGGCCAGAGCGTTCATCACAGCTGAAGCAAAAGAGATAAAATCGCCCAATCTGTGCCTCATTTGCTCACTTTTTGGTCTCAGCCCTGCCGATTTCGGCCTTCCCCCGGATTATTTCAAATCCAGCCATTCCTTTTCCGAAGGAGAACTTTGTTCATATAATTTCCGAAAAGAAGGCGACAGCAACTACCGCCCCTTCATTGAAAATTTTTTTGAAAAAATAAACAAATACCTGCTGTCTGCCCGTCAGCGCCTCTATGTGTGCGATTATTTCCCAAAAACGAGGGGTCTGGCGCTTAAGGAACACGTCACTTTCTACAGGCAAGAGAGCAAAAAGTATTTCCTGAATTTAGAAAAAATATTGGCCGAGCAGAGCATACAATACAAACGCATTGCGCAATTGTCGCTCGGTTCGCAGGCGACATTTGAGGAAGCAGTGAAAATCATCATCGAAGAAATGTTCCCGGAAATTTTCGGGCATTTTTGCCGCTGCCTGAAACATTTTCAGCATCAATGCGAATTTTACGTCGTGCTGCAGCCTTTTCGGCTGCATACTTATTACCTCGTGGACGACCATGTTTCACTGACTGAATATCACCGCTACGACAAATCTGGCATACCTATGCCCGACACGCTGTTTGTCAACAAATGTGACCCTGGCAACCCACAATCGGTCGGCGCGGTTTATTTTGACAGCTGTTTCGATGAATTTGAACGCATCATCAAAACCCCTACCAACAGCCAACACAGGCTCACCGATGCGATTTTGTTCCAAAACACGGTCGAATTGAACAGGGAACTGGAATCCCAACTTAAGCAGGTCAAACAGGCTATGCAATCAAAAGAAGATGCTGTGCGCTCCGCCACAGGAAACCACGGCCAATCACTCGCCGAACTGTTCAAAGAGCTGCACGCATTGAAAAGCGAGCATTTCAGACTGGAAAGACGCCACGCAGTCATTCAGAAAAAAATGGACATCGTTTCTGAAATATTGAACGCGTAAAGGCTTTTTCCTGAAAGCCTCGTTCAGCCGGGTTCGCACTTTTTCCCTATTTTTGCGCCCTGAATTTTTCAAAATGGTCAAAATCGGCAATGTAGAGCTCGGCGAATTCCCACTCCTGCTCGCCCCAATGGAGGACGTGAGCGACCCGCCATTTCGCAAACTCTGCAAAGAGCAGGGGGCGGACATGGTGTACACCGAGTTTATCAGCGCCGACGGATTGGTACACGAAGCCAAACAGACTTTCCAAAAACTCGAAATCTTCGACTACGAGCGCCCCATCGGCATCCAGTATTTTGGCGGACAGCTGGAAAACATGATAGAGGCCGCCGAAATCATCGAGGCGAAAAACCCCGATGTGATTGACATCAACTTCGGCTGTCCGGTGGCCAAAGTCGCCTGCCGCATGGCTGGTGCAGGATTGCTCCGTGATATCCCCCAGATGGTGAAACTCACGGAGGCAGTTGTGAAAACAACCAAACGCCCCGTCACCGTCAAGACCCGCCTCGGCTGGGACGATGCTACTATTAATATTATGGAAGTGGCCGAACGACTACAAGATGTTGGCATTCAGGCACTCAGCATCCACGCCCGCACCCGCTCGCAGATGTACAAAGGTGAAGCAAACTGGAGCTGGATTGCCAAAGTCAAAAACAATCCGCGCATCCATATTCCTATTTTTGGCAACGGCGACGTGGACAGCCCGCAAAAGGCGCTCGACTACAAAAACCGATTCGGTGTGGACGGCATCATGATTGGCCGCGCCAGCATCGGCTATCCGTGGGTGTTCCGCGAAATCAAACATTTTTTTGCCACTGGCGAACTCTTGCCGCCACCCGATGTCCAAGAGCGCGTTCGCGCCGCCCGACAGCACCTGCGCGACAGCCTCGCCTGGAAAGGCCTGAAACTCGGCGTACTGGAAATGCGCCGACACTACGCACCTTATTTTCGCGATTTGCCCAATATCAAACCCTTTCGTGCCCGCTTGGTGACGGAAATGGAGCCGGATGCGCTTTTTGCTATTTTGGATGAAATAGAAGAAGTGTATGCAGGAGAGGAAATGGTGGAGATGGTTTGAGGGTTTTTGGTTGGAGGGTTTTTGGTTGGAGGGTTGCGAGGTTTCAACAACATTACACCAAAAACCCTCCAACCTTCAAACCAAAAACCTTCCAACCTCACATATTCCACATCGCCCGCACCATCAGTGCCGCCAACACCACCCCAATCAGGATAGCCAGTGCAATCAACACACCCCGTCCCGTTGATTCGTCAGATGGGCTCACCGTTTCGATGGCCGCTTCGTTCAGGATTTCTCGCGCCCGCGCAGAATCCACCGGACGGACGTGCAGCCGGATAATCGTTTGCAAATGAGGCAATACCGTCTGTGACATCGTGTTGGCTAAGAAACAATGAATCCCCTCCGCGCGGAGCCGCGCTGCCGCCACTTCGGCCTCCATCAGGGAAAAAAACTTGGCGACCACCTCGCCTTCCTCTGCGAAGCCGGGCCGGACGTTTTCATCAAATTCAAAATCGTCGAGTATATCCGTAGAGTGCATAATGCTGCCAAACATCGAACTTTTCTGTGAGTTCGCAAAATCTCCCTATTTATGCCGCTCAAAAAATTGCCTTGACATGAAACGTTTCGTTGTTTTTGCTCTTTTGCTATCCCCGTTTTTTCTTTTTTCCCAAGAAAAACCCAAATGGGATGTCTCCAATCCCCCCGGCGGCGTACCGTACAAAGACATCGAATTCACCACCTCCGAAGGCACCTGGATGAGCCTCGACGTGTCGCCCGACGGCAAAACCATCGTGTTCGATATGCTCGGCGACATCTACTCAATGCCCATTTCAGGCGGCACAGCGACCCCGTTGCGGCAAGGTTTGGCTTGGGAAGTGCAGCCGCGTTTTTCGCCCGACGGCAAAAAAATTTCCTTCACTTCTGACGCAGGTGGTGGCGACAATATCTGGTTCATGGATGCCGATGGCAAAAACCCGAAACAGGTTACGAAAGAAAGTTTCCGCCTGTTGAACAACGCCGTCTGGGTTGACAATGAATACATTGTAGCCCGCAAACACTTTACCTCGCAACGTTCGCTCGGCGCGGGCGAACT
>Ga0138256_10008847_pt1 | contig 10572 bp, 7 predicted proteins | sample KNB2016incub_MG_FD_105486 | JGI IMG/M metagenome (GOLD analysis project Ga0138256, IMG submission 105486) | Active sludge microbial communities from wastewater in Klosterneuburg, Austria - KNB2014incub_MG | ecosystem: Engineered > WWTP > Activated sludge > Unclassified | place: Austria... | reverse complement strand
GGTGCTTGTGGCAATCAACAATTGGTGTTGAGGGTTTCTGAAGCCTGTAAAATTGCACCCTATGATCCCCATGTAAATGGTGATTCGGAACATAGTTATTATTGTAAAGCTGCCTATTCTAATGCTGAAGGATATAGCAACGACCAGGGCGTAATTGATAACACCATTGCTGAAATACTCGGAAACGTTCCAGCCAATCTGATTAATATCAACTTTAGTATTGCACTTAAAAATTACAATGATTGTATGGTGCAGGTAAATGTATCGGACAAACAAGCACCTACCTGTGAGGTACCTTCCGAAAAGTATGTCTATTGTGACGGTGTGCCTTATGTAAATGTTTTTGAAAATAAATATTCCAATGGAAACAACAATCTATTAAATTGTTCAAACGCGAATGGTATTTATGATTCTGCCTATTTACACCTGACCGGAGCTATACAGGATCCTTATACCTTGTTTGACATCCCGTTATTTAAAGACAATTGCGGAGCCGTCAAAGTAGATACCCTTACTACAGGGAGCCTCAATAATTGCGGTGCCGGAACATTATACAGGACCTGGACCGGAACAGACCAATGTGGTTTATTGACGACAAGTTGTACCCAAAAATTAAAGGTTTTGCATCGTTCAGACTTTGAAATCCTGTTCCCAAAAGACCTTGATACGAATTGTATAAATAATCCGGTCGTCTTCAATAATCCCACCGGGGAGAATTATCCGAAGGTGTTTGATGACGATTGTGAACACATTGGAATTTCTTTCCAGGATCAACGATTTGAAATTGCCAGTGATGCTTGTTATAAAATCGTACGAACCTGGAAAATTATTGATTGGTGTGTTTACGACCCAAATCAATCTAAAAATTACAAGGATTTTATAGTGGACACCAGTGCAGATTACCGGGCTGTCTCAGACAATACATTAGACCGGTTTTGCCAGTTCAGATACCTGAAAGACAATGGAGATGGGGTTATTATTTATACGCAGATCATTAAAGTTGTAAATAAAGTCGCCCCAACCATAAATATGTTGGACAGCACGATAGTCTGCGCCGGAGATCCGGAATCTTGTTTAGGTCATGTCGCTCTTACTATGGGTGTTACCGACGATTGTACTGCACCCAGCGAAATCAAATGGGTGGTGCTGGTTGATTCTTTTAATAATGGTTCAGTGGATAAAACAATTTATCTCGTTGGTGCGACCGCTACGCTGGATGGTGGATTCCCGGTTGGTGAACATAAAATCACTTTTGTTGCCAGCGATCTTTGCGGCAATACAACTACACGGGAGAATATTGTCGATGTTGAGTTATGCAAAAAACCCACACCGTATCTTTTAAACGGTTTGGCCGTGGATTTAATGCCTATTGACAACAATAGAGATGGAACCCCCGAGTCGGGTATGGTAGTTATCTGGGCCCAGGACTTTGATGCCGGTAGTTTAGCAGGATGTGGTCAGCAGATTGTAGCCTATTCATTCTCCAGCGATACTTCAAATAAATTTAAGACATTTACTTGTGACAGTGTCGGCCAGCGGTTTGTTGATGTTTGGGTAACGGATAGCTATGGTAATCAGGATTTTGTGACCACGTACATTCTGATACAGGACAACAACCATGCATGTTCACCGGGTCCTCAGGCTTTAAAAGCGAGTATTTCCGGAAAAGTAAAAACAGAAGATCAGTTTGACATCGAAAAAGTGAATGTTGCCCTGGACGGAAGTGTGATGCAACCGTTCCTTACCAAAGCAGATGGGACCTATGCGTTTCCCAATATGCCGGTCGGTGGTGGTTATAAAATCATGCCTAAGAAAGATGTCAACCCAATGAATGGAGTATCTACGCTGGATATTTTGTTAATTCAAAAGCATATCCTTGGGGTTTTACCGATCAAATCACCGTATAAACTGATTGCAGCGGACATCAATAAATCAAATGATATCACCACTGTAGACCTGGTAGAGCTTCGTAAACTGATATTAGGTATCTATGAAACCTTCCCGACAAATCAATCCTGGAGATTTATACCAAAGGGATATGTCTTTAAGAATCCGAATAATCCATTTGATGGGGGATTTCCGGAACATCAGTCCATTCCTGCTTTTAATCAAAATACCTTCGTTGATTTTGTTGGGGTAAAGATCGGAGATATCAATAGTTCAGTAACTGCTAATCAGTTGTTAGGTGCAGAGTTTAGGTCACCGGGAGAAGAACTGACATTGAAAACTGAAAACATCAGATTTAAAGCACACGAGCAAGTCCTCGTACCGATCTATGCAGAAGACTTAATAAAACTACAAGGATTTCAATTTACCCTTTCATTTAATAATCAGTCTCTGAAATTTGATCAGATAATTCCCGGTGCAGTGGAGATGAGTAACGCCAACTTTGGTACTCAAAAGGCTGCAGAAGGTATGATTACAGCCAGCTGGACGACGATTAAACCGGCTGCGATCGGTGACCAGCCGCTATTTACCCTTAAGTTCATTGCTCTGCAAAGTGCACAACTGCAGGATAAATTGGTTATCAATTCAGTCATTACTAAAGCGGAGGCCTATAACGGACGCAATGAAGTCATGGGCGTAAAATTGCTGATAGGTCAATCTACCGATCCGGGGGCATTTGTCCTCCTGCAAAACATACCAAATCCTTATACGCTGGAGACGAGGATTGGTTATCACATGACCGCTTCCGGATCTGCGTTACTGAATGTTTATGATGTAAACGGAAGGATGATAAAACAACTAAACCTGAAACATCAAAAAGGGTACAACGAAGTAAAAATCAATAAAAAGGATTTAAATGCTTCCGGAGTATTGTATTATCAATTGCAAGCACCTGGCTTTACTGCAACAAAGAAAATGGTTGTCTTAGAATAAGCAACCCTTCGATATACTGTTTTTGGGATGGGACCCCTCTTCATCAAAGGGTGAAGGGGGTCTTTTTATTTAATTACGAATTTAAATTCATGGTGACTGTAAAGTAAAACAGGATTACTTTTGCAGCGGAAATGGCCAGGGCATTAGGAATAGATTATGGGCTAAAACGAACCGGTTTATCGGTCACAGACCCATTGCGGATTTGTGTCAACCCTCTTCCAACCATTCCTACCGGGGAAATTGGCGCTTTCATAGAGGATTATCTGAAAAAGGAAAAAATAGACCTTATTGTTTTGGGAGACCCTTACCACCGGGATGGGACACCTACTGAGCTCCACTCTAAGATCCGTGCTTTTGCAGAAACATTAAAACTGAAATATCCTGAAATCGTTATTGATTTTCAAAATGAAAAATTTACCAGTATCCAGGCTGTTCGTGTATTAATTAATAAGGGAACTCCTAAGGAAAAAAGAAATAAATCCGCCATCGATCAAATGAGTGCGGTATTAATCTTGCAGGATTATTTAAAACATTATTAGAGTATGATATTGCCGATATATGCTTATGGTCAGCCGGTTTTAAAACAAGAAGGATTAACCCTGGATTTCTCAGCCTATGAGGATCTGGATTCCTTGATTCAAAATATGTGGGACACGATGTATTCCGCAAAAGGAGTGGGATTGGCGGCTCCCCAAATAGGCCTGAGTCTTAAATTATTTGTAGTGGATACTAAACCTTACGAAGAAGAAGGGAAATCTTTTGAAGGAATAAAAAAAGTCTTTATCAATCCTCTTGTGCTTGAAGAAAACGGTTTACCATGGGCTTTTGAGGAAGGGTGTCTTAGTATTCCGGACTTAAGAGCGGAAATTGACCGACCCCCACTGATCCGACTAAAGTATTATGACCAAACAGGCAACGAACTCGAAGAATTATTTGATGGGCTCAACGCCAGGGTAATCCAGCATGAATATGATCATGTAAAGGGTATCCTATTTATCGATCGGTTAAAACCTTTAAAAAAGCGAATGATGCAAAGAAGATTGGATGCTATAAAGAAGGGCCAGATTGAATCCGATTACCGGTTAAAGTTTTACCGAAAGCCTTGAACTTTATAAGCTTCCAGCTGCCGATCAAGGTATTTAGCGATCAGGTCAAATTCAATATTTACGCGATCTCCCGGTTGTATTGTCCGAAAATTAGTGTGCAGATAAGTATATGGGATAATAGTAACCTGGAAAGCTCCTTCATTCAGAGCTGAAATCGTCAGGCTTACCCCATTGACGCATATCGAACCTTTTTTAATTACCAAAGTGGAATAAGCGTCAGGTAATTCAAATTGGTATACCCAACTTCCGTCCTGATCGAAAACGCTCATACAGGGGACATTCACATCAATATGCCCCTGGACCATATGGCCTTCCCATCGGGAATCTATCCTGACAGCGCGTTCTAAATTAATCATATCTCCTTCGCGCCGGTCTTCAAAATGGGTAATATTTAAAGTCTCCCTGACCAGGGTACAACGATGCCAATCAGGGCCCAATTCATCAATAGTCAGGCATGCTCCATCATGGGATACGCTTTGATCGATATGCAATTGCGGTGTCAGTGGTGACTCTATATACAATTCCAGGTTAGACCGGGAGTTATTGATTTTTATTATCCTCCCGGGGGCTTCAATAATTCCCGTAAACATTATCTCAATATTTGAATAAACCCTTTGCGGTCTTCTACGATTTGATTGGTATTTTCCTGAAATCCGAATATCCTGCAGATGTAATAATAGGTGCCTTCATTGAGATCCCTTCCTTTTTTATCCTGCCCGTTCCAACTTATCAGTGGATTTTCTGTTTCAAATAACACTTCTCCCCACCGGTTGTAAACCTGAAATTCAATTTTTAATACCCCTGAATTAATTCTCGGAATGTATACATCATTCGATCCATCCCCGTTGGGGGTAAAGCTGTTGGCCAATTCGTATTCCAGTTTACAACTCGGGGGGCATACTTCATTTAATAACTTGCTCTCGTTGCCGGTATTATCGATAGCGGTGACTATGTAACAACCGGTAAAGCCTGAGTCAGGGGTATGTTTTATCGTGGTGACCGAGGGGTCCAGAATAGAAATAATTTTAGTAAATGTGGAGGTTGTTTTGCTGTTCTTGAAATAAATATTAAAACCTTTGAGGTCGTCAATAAAACAAGTATCTGTACTGCCAAAACTCCAGGTTAATTCATTTATAGTACTTCCATCCTGGTCTTTAACAATACAATCTCGCGCAATGGCAAGAATCGGTTTACAGGGAGCAACGGTGTCGACCGGTAAAGCACAGATTTCCTGTGAAAAATTAAGGATTGGCGAGGGTAGCCCGGCAATTCCATAAGTGCCTATGGATTGGATTTTATAACAATATTCTATATTATTGTTTACCTGTCTGTCGCGATAAGAGTTGGAATTGGAATTGCCAACTAATTCGAAAGCAGTAGAAGGCGATTTTCTCCAAATTTCATAATTAAAATTGTTCCAGGGGGATTCTACCTGCCAACTGAGCAGCACCTGGCGATCAGACCCAATGGCTTGCTGGAATACGGAAGAAGAGGGAAATGAAAGACCATAAGGTCTGGTCTGATCATTTGCAAAAAACTGCAATTGATAAGAATATGGCCTGACAGCAGTTGCCAGATTTTTATCCACGTATACAGTGTCTGTAAAATGGCTAAAAATGGCAGAAGTAAAGGTCGCACCGGGGATAGGTGTAAATACCGTATTTGGTCCAAAAATGCCTTCAGCGCGCAGTAGGACGATTTTATATGGCCCTGGGTTTTTGAGCGTATCAAGATCAATGGCCAGCGGCATGATCCATCGTACTTCTATTTCGCCCTGATTCACATCAGTCGTATTGACCGTCGTTTTGGTTATAAAAGGGAGGTCGCGTTTTAATTGAATACAAGTCTCTTCCGAGGGAAGGCTTACTGTTCGATTATATGAATTTCCACCAGGTGAAGTCAGTGCGAATTCCGCCAGAATCCTGTAACAATGAGTTTTTCCTGATTCCACCATATCATCCTCAAAGAAATAAGTGTCATTGATCTTGGTAAGCACATTGGAGGCGATTCGGATATAACCTTTACCTGCTAAACCCGGTGTGCAAGTGTCAATCACAAATTGATTGCTGTTAATTTTTCTCCAAACCGAGAATCCCTTAAAATAATTATTCACCGTCACGGCGCATGCATTGGGATAAGTCCAGTTGACCCGTATCAGGTTGTTGCTGATCGAGGTTGATCCAACATCCCGGGGTGGAGGACCGACAATTTTAATCCTGATAGTTTTTAGATCGGCAAGACCGGAGGAATCTTTAAAATTGTCAACAGCCCGAAAGACTACATTATAGGCTACCTCCGAAATATGTTCACAGGAAGTTTGCCAGGTAAAGGTCCCGGTTGCAATTTGATTCTGGAAACCTCTTGGAGCATCAAAAACAGCTTTATTGACAATTACATTAAAAGGTCCTCCAAGTGCAGATATAGCAATTTTCTGGTTGTTGTTATTGTCGGTAGCAAAAACTTTAAATTCTATTTTGCTTCCCGCTATGACACAAATATCATTTGGAATGGTCAATACCGGAGGTTCATTGCTGCAATTCTCAATCGTAATTTGCATGTCGCGAATAATGGTATTGAGCAGGATGCCATTGCGGTACTCTTTGATAAGTATGGCTATGTTATATTCTCCATCCTTTTGCGGGGAATCCCAGACAAAATTTCCATTGGTCTTATTCAGAGAAATTTTGTTGTCTGCACCAGGAATAATCTGATCAGGAAACCTGTAATTCGGTACTTCTGAGCCGGTTGCCTGAAACGGAACGATCAGTTCATAAGCTAAGGAGTCCCCATCCGGATCATATGCATTAATGTTGTGGATAAATTTTTTACCTATACATCCAAAATCAATAGGTGGTTGGAGTAAAATAGCCGAATTATTGTAACCCTGAATCGTAGAATTGAGTAAAGTGAGGGTAGTAGCCAAATGAAATTGTATACCTACGGAATTTGGAAAATTCAGGTTAAGAATATTGCCCACCCGGTTGGGATCCGTCATATTTACGGTATAGGTGCCAGTGCCGGGATAGGTATGTTCCGCGACATAAAAATTGCGTTTGGTATCATTTTGAAGGACTTCGCCTTTTCCCAGGGGCCCATTGATACGATAAATGGACTGGGTTTGACCATCGCCCCAGGATAAAGTGATACTGTCGCGGTCCGCTCCGGTGCTGCTTGCTTTAGTATAAGTAGTCACCGTCAACCTGATTTTCAATGGTCCAATCTGAACATAAGTAATATCACCTGCACGGTTATGGGTGGCGTAGAGTGAAGGGGCAATTAAAATCAACCCTATGGCCAAAAAGACATGCATCAATTTCTGTCTCGTAATAGGAATGCTATGTAGGAACATAAAATTCATCAGCTAACAAAAATACCGTTTTTTTGAACCCCGGCCTCACTGCTTTACCTGATTATATATAACGTTTCAAAATCACCCGAAATTGAAATGAAATAAGAAAATATTATCCTAAAAAAGGCAGTTTTAAAAGGCAATTCAACCCATTAAATCCAGGCATTCATTAACTGCTTCTTTCCAATCCCTTAGCCCGGGTTTAAAGGTATTTTCAATTTTCGACAGGTCAAGGACGCTGTAAGATGGACGGGGAGCTGGTCTTTTAAATTCTGTGGAGGGTATCGGACGGATAATACAAGGTAAGCGCAGGTAATTGACAAAATATGAGGCAAAATCAAACCAGCTGATGGCCCCCTGGTTAGCACAATTATACACCCCATAATACTCCGGGTTATCGGGATTGTCTAAAACCTTCGTTAAAATTAGTCCTGTTACTTTTGCCAGATCAGTTGCCCAGGTCGGGGCTCCGATTTGATCATTCACTATGGTCAGTTCTGATTTGGTTTTGGCCAGGTCAATAATCGTATTCAAAAAATTGGTCCCTTTTTGAGCATAAACCCAGGAAGTCCTGAGAATAATTGTTTTGGGGTGATGAAATTTCGCCTTTTGTTCCCCTGCGAGTTTCGATGCACCGTAAACATTCTTAGGATTACAGTCATCCGATTCTTTTAACGGCCTCCTCAAATGGTTGTGATACACATAATCTGTAGACCAGTGGATGAATGGGATATTATGGCGGTTGCAGGCCTGAGCCAGAATACGGGGTCCCATCGCATTGACAGCCCAGCATTGCGCGGAGTCTGATTCCGCTTTGTCTACCGCGGTATAGGCAGCGCAATTGACAAGAGCAGCAACCCCATTCTTCAGAATAAAAGCGTCCAGGCGGTCCGGACGGGTAATATCAAGGTCGTTATGATCTGCGGCAACGGCTTGAAACGTTTCGTCTTTTCCGAGCTGATCCAGTGTAGCCCTTCCAACCTGACCATTTGAACCTGTAATCAGGATTTTATACGATGCCATTTTGCTTTTTATAGTCTTTGAGAGAGGGTAGTTTAATGTCTTTAGCTGATACTTCAAAGGCCATTCCGGTTAATGGCCAGGAAATACCGAGGTCCGGGTCATCAAATCGTAAGCCCCTTTCGGCAGATGGGTGATAATATTGGTCGCATTTATATTGAAAAACGGCGGTTTCGCTGAGCACCAGATAACCATGGGCAAATCCATGAGGAATATAAAATTGAAGGTGGTTAGCTTCACTCAGAATCAATCCATAATATTGGCCAAAGCTCGGAGAGTCAGGGCGTAAATCCACTGCCACATCATAGACTGATCCCAGACTAACCCTTACGAGTTTAGCCTGGGCAAAAGGAGGTGCCTGTAAATGGAGGCCACGCAGAACCCCTTTTTTTGAGTAAGACTGATTGTCCTGAATAAACAGATCTGAAACTCCGGCGGCAGCATATTTTTTGGCTGAATACGATTCATAAAAATATCCCCGCTCATCACCAAAAAGCTCCGGTTTTAAAACCTGGAGGCCCGGAATGGGGCAGTCTATGATTTCCAGAGGCATTGTTATTTTTCTTTAAAGAACATAGAAATCGGTAATCCTTTGAGATTATACCGGGCCCTTAACTGATTTTCCAGATATTGCCGGTAATTATTTTGAACGTAATCAGGATTGTTGCAGAAAAAAGCAAAAGCAGGATATGGGGTGGGTACCTGGGTTACGTATTTGATCTTCACCAGTTTACCCTTGTAAGAAGCCGGCGGGCTCTTTTCCAGGGCTTCTGCTAAAAACTCATTGAGGTCGGAGGTTTTAATTTTTTGTTTTCTGCGTTCAGCAACATCCAGGGCTGTTTCGACTACCTGAAATATCCTTTGTTTTGTCAAAGCAGAGATAAAAAGAATCGGTACATCATTGAACGGAGCTAATTTATGCTGTAAGGTCTTCTCGTATTGATACAAGGTATTAGTCTCTTTTTCTTCCAGATCCCATTTATTAACCAGAATGACGATACCCTTATGTTTTTTAATCGCCAGGTTAAACAGATTTGAATCCTGCGCTTCGATACCGTGTTGCGCATCAATCATGAGTAGACATACATCACATTCTTCCAGGGATTTGATAGCCCGTATTACGGAATAAAACTCCAGGTCTTCATGCACTTTGGTCTTACGGCGAATACCTGCGGTGTCAATGAGCAGGAAGTTTTTTCCAAATTTATTATAAACCGTATGAATGGAATCCCTGGTCGTTCCAGGAACATCGGTAACAATATTCCTTTCTTCTCCAAGCAGTGCATTCAGGAGTGTTGACTTTCCAACATTTGGTTGTCCAATGATGGCTATCTGTGGCAGTTTGTGTTCGGTTTCTTCAGCCTCACGCAGTTCAAATAATTCAACGACGTCATCAAGCAATTCACCCACTCCGGTTCCGCTAATGGAAGAGAGGAAATAGGTGTTTTCAATTCCAAGTCCATAAAACTCATTGGCCAATAACATCCTCTGATGGTTGTCCACCTTATTTACAGCCAGGTATACCGGTTTTTTTGATCTTCGGAGATGATCGGCGATTTGTTCGTCCAGGTCAGTAATCCCGGTCGTTACATCGACCATAAATATGATGGCGCTGGCTTCATCGATTGCCAGTTGGACCTGATGCCGGATGGCTTTTTCAAATATGTCTTCTGAATGTTTGACAAACCCACCGGTATCAACTACCGTGAATGTCTTACCATTCCATTCACTGGAACCGTATATCCTGTCCCTGGTCACGCCGCTGGTATCATCGATGATAGCTTGTCGTTCACCGAACAAACGGTTAAACAGGGTTGATTTACCGACATTGGGTCTTCCTACGATTGCTACTATATTGCTCATGTTGTTTAATCAATAACCATATTTCTTTAATACTTCCGGATTATTTCTCCAGTTTTTCTCTACTTTAATTTGCAGATCGAGATACACCTGATGTCCCAAAAACTCTTCTATCTGATGCCTGGCCTGTATACCAAGTTCTTTTATTGTTTCGCCTTTTTGTCCCAATAATATACCTTTCTGACTTTCCCTTTCTACAATAATGTATACAAAGATCCTCGCAAATGGTTTGCCCTCTTTGGATACAGTCTCCTTATAATCGTTGACCTGCACTTCGCAGGAATAGGGGATTTCATCATGGAATAATCCGAAAATATGTTCCCGTATTATTTCTGCTACAAAAAAGCGTTCGTGACG
>Ga0138256_10008844_pt1 | contig 10573 bp, 4 predicted proteins | sample KNB2016incub_MG_FD_105486 | JGI IMG/M metagenome (GOLD analysis project Ga0138256, IMG submission 105486) | Active sludge microbial communities from wastewater in Klosterneuburg, Austria - KNB2014incub_MG | ecosystem: Engineered > WWTP > Activated sludge > Unclassified | place: Austria... | reverse complement strand
CATATTGACAGTCTTGCAAAAACTGTGGAAGTTGCTTCCAAGGTGTACAATTCCATTTTCATACCATGCAAATCGAAATAAATAAACTGGTTCGTAGTAAACGCCGGACAATCGCTCTCATTGTGGAGAGGGACGGCAGCCTCACGGTCCGTGCGCCAAGGCGAGCGGCGGTCGTGGATATTCAATCCTTTATTCTAGAAAAACAGGAGTGGATTATCCGCACACGGGAAAGATTCACGTCTTTGGTCGAAGTTCCTAAAAGAGAATATAAAGATGGGGATAAATTTCTGTTTTTGGGGAGCACATATGGATTAACCCTGGTAAAACCACAGCGGCCTGCGCTGAAATTTGAGAATGGATTTACGCTTGGGAGTACTGTTCAAAGTAGCGGTGAGCGTTTCTTTACGCAATGGTACAAGGAACAAGCGTATAAGGTCATTGCGGACCGTGTGAGGGTATTATCAGACCAATATGAGTTCGTACCGAAACAGGTGAAAATTTCATCAGCAAGAACGCGCTGGGGGTCGTGCAGCCCCGACGGGACTTTGAATTTTACATGGCGTCTGGTGATGGCTCCATTAGATGTGATTGATTATGTGGTTGTGCATGAGCTGGCTCATTTGCGTATAAAAGATCATTCCAGAAGGTTTTGGCGTGAGGTAGAAAAGATCATGCCGGAATACAAAGACCGCAGAAAATGGCTGCGTGTGCATGGGGAGACATTAAGTTTATAAGTTGTTTTTATGGGTGGCTGGCAGTATCCTTTTTATCGCTCGTCGTGTAATAAAGTGAATTTTTTGGCAAAATGTAGAAGCGGGAAACTGTATTTCAAGACAGAATCATGCGTGGGTGCAGATGGAAGCGAAGGATTCCATCAAGAATAAAGTAGGGGAATCCCTTATGGGAAATAAAATCCAAGCATGTGAAAATTAGATCGTCTGCATCGATTTAATGGAGTTCTTTATGACAGCGAAATTAACAAAACCACAATTGGAAGCGGAATTAGAGAAGGCACAAAAACGCATTCTTGCTCTGGAAAATAAGGGGAGTGGGGTGAATATTCCGTCGGAAAATGGCTTTAAGAGCAGCGAGGTGCAATTTCGTCTGCTGGCGGATAATATGAGCGATATCGTCTGGCTGATGGACATGGACCTACAGGTTTTCTACATCAGCCCTTCGACAGAAAAGATCCAGGGATATACGCTTGAGGAATTGCGAGCCATGGAACTGGAAGAGCAATTGACGCCAGAGTCATATGAGCGGGCAATGGCTTTGTATACAGAAAGTCTTTCTCCTTCAAACTTGTCCCAACCAAACGTGAATTTGGAACATGATATTGATCTTGAGTTTCGTAAGAAAGACGGGTCAACTTACTGGAGCAGAAACACGTTCAAGCTCATTCTTAATGAAGATGGACAGCCCATTATGATTCTTGGGGTCGGGCGCGATATTACCAACAAAAAGATCGCTGAGGATAAACTCCTCAGAAGCGAGGAAAGGTACCGAAATATCGCAGAGGATATGCCTGCCTTGATCTGTCGTTTTAAGGTAGATGGGACATTGACCTTCGTTAATTCCTTTTATTGTGTCTATTTCAACACCTCTTACGAAGAGCTTATCGGGAGTAATTTTTTATCCCTGATCCCGGAGCCAGAGAGAGCATTTGTGCAAAATAAATATCTATCTCTCAACCTGCGAAACCCTTTCATCACTTACGAGTACAAGGTTATTAACCCGAATGGAACGGAGGTTTGGCAAAGATGGACAGATCGCGCCTTATTTAATGAACAAGGCGAAGTAGAAGAGTATCAATCCATTGGGGAAGATATTACCGAAAGAAAGCAAGTTGAGCAGCAACTGGCTGAAAGCGAATCTCGCTTCCGCGCATTGATCGCTAACACAGGCGACTTGATCATTGTGATCGACGCCCAGGGAATCATCACATTTGCAAGCCCTTCCTCCGAGCGCATCTTTGGATACAAACCCGAAGAAGCTGTGGGCAAGAATTTTATTGAATGGATACATCCTGATGATCTCGAAGAGGCTCTCATCGCGCTTGAAAGCCGCAACAAAATTCCCGGCACAGCTTTTCAAAGTATTTTGGTACGCGGTCATCATAAGGATGGATCGTGGAGATATGTAGAGACCTTGGGGACAAACCTCCTGAGCGATCCCTCGGTCAAAGGGATCGTTTTAAACATTCATGATGTGACAGAGCAACAACGTATCGAACTGGAAAAACAAGTTATTTATGAGATCATGCAGGGAACAGCTTTCTCACATAACCTGGAAGAATTTCTTGGATTGGTACACTATTCAATTGGCCGTGTCCTGCGAGCTAATAATTTCTTTGTGAGTCTACACAATCCATCCACTGGGTTTTTCGAAGATGTTTATTGTGTGGATCAATTCGATGAAGTTTTTGAACCCTCAAGCCGTGAAGGCACGCTCACTTCCTATATTTTCCGAACAGGGAATCCCCTCCTTGCCACGGACGAAAAATTCAAAGAGTTACTTACCTTGGGGGAAGTACAACTCATAGGGGTCGATTCAAAATCCTGGATTGGGGTTCCGCTCAAAACGGCGGGAAAAACCATCGGCGTGATGGCCTTACAGGATTATGAAACGACCGGCCTATATTCTGAAAGGGAACTGGCGTTCCTCGCTTCCATCTCAGGGCAGGTTGCTTCTGCCATGGAGCGGAAACAAGCTGAAGAACGGCTGCACGAAAGTGAAAAACGGTTCGCAACCGCCTTTGAAAATGCCCCGATCGGAATGGTGCTGGTTGATATCAACGGTTTGATGTTCAAATTTAATCAGGCGTTTTGCAACTTTCTTGGATACTCGGAAGATGAGCTCACATCAATAACTTTTCAAGAGATCACCCATAAAGATGATCTGGAAGCTGATCTAAATTATCTTTCCCAATTATTGGAGGGGAAAATCCAATCCTACCAAATGGAAAAGCGCTACCATCATAAACTTGGTTATTATGTTTGGGGCGAACTTGCTGTTTCCCTGGTAAAAAATGACGAGAATACACCGCTTTACTTTATTAGCCAGATCCAGGATATTAATGAAGCCAAGAGCGCCGGGGAAGCCTTACGCCATGCGGAAGAAAAGTACCGCACGATCTTCGAAAATTCACTGGAAGGTATATTTCAAAGTACCCCCGCTGGACGCTTTATCACCGTCAATCCGGCCCTGGCTTCTATGTGGGGATACGATTCTCCTGAAGATCTGGTGACTAGTGTTACTGATATTGCACATCAGGTCTATATTGCCCCCGAGATCCGCGAAGAACACATGCGTTTATTGAAGGAGAACGATGGCAACCTGACCGGATTCGAATATCAGGCATATTGCAAAGACGGCAGTGTGATCTGGGTTTCAGAGAGTGTACATTCCATATCGGACGAGAACGGTGTGCTTCTGCATTATGAAGGCACGGTTGAAAATATTTCCTCCCGCAAACAAGCTGAAAAGGTCCTAAAGGAAAGCGAGAAACGCTTCCGCAGTTTGTTCGAGGATTCTCCCATTTCACTATGGGAAGATGATTATTCAAAAGTCAAACAAAAACTAGACCAATTAAAGCGTGAAGGCGTTTCAGATTTTGAAGCGTTTTTTGCGGCACACCCTGAAACCACAATGGAATGCATTTCATCCATCAGGATCCTCGATGCAAACAAGTATTCTGTAAAGTTATTTAATGCAAAAAACAAGGAAGAACTGCTCAATAGATCAAACTCTTTTCTCAATACCAACTATATTAACAGTCAGGAACTCGTCAACATCGCCAATGGGATGACCCACTTTGAATGGGAAGGGGTTAATCAAAAACTGGACGGCCAGTTGATGAATATTAAGCTCTCCTGGTCTGTGGCTCCAGGCTATGAAGAGGATCTATCCAAGGTGATCATTTCGATCGTGGATATTTCCGATCGCAAGCAGGCAGAGGCAGAGATCAGCAGGCAGCTTTCTGAGCTGGAAACATTGTATGAAAGCGGTCTCGCCATCAGCCGCCTGCTCTCGCCCAAGGAGATCGCCCAAAAAGTGATCGAGATTCTTGACCGTAGAATGAACTGGCATCATATTGCCATCCGTCAATATGAACCTGAAACGAATAGCGTGAAATTGCTCGCGTTCAACCGGCCGAACATCAGCGCAAATGAAGCGGAAGCGTTTATCGATAAAATGAACCAGATCATCTCCACTCCGAATCAGGGATTGAGTGGCTGGGTGACCCTGAATGGAATATCCATTCGCGTGCCCGTTGTAAAAAATGATCCACGATATATAAATGTATTTTCTGGAATCAACTCAGGAGTTTATGTGCCGATCATGATCGGCGAACGGGTGATAGGCTCCATTTCTGTGGAAAGCGAAAAAGAGGATGCTTTCACAGAAAATGACGAACGACTGTTGGAGACCCTCGCCGGACAAGCTGCCATCGCTATTGAAAACGCAACCCTGTTCCTGACCACACAAAAAGAGATCATGGAACGGCAGCAGGCAGAATCACTGCTTCAAATACAGGCAGAAGAACTGTTACAGCTAAATAACAAACTTGAACAACGTGTAAAGGAACGTACCGCCGAGATCGAAATCACTCGCAAGAGGCTTCAGCTGGCAACTGATGCAGCCGGGCTTGGCATTTGGGAATGGGAAGTTGCAACCGGAAGAGTAACATGGGACGCGCAAATGTACCGTATTTACGGCATCACACCGGAGGAATTTGACGGGAACATCGAGACCCAGTTGAAATTCATTCATCCCGAAGATCAAAATGTCCTGATGCAGGAAGCTCAAAAGATCCTACAGAACAAGGAAACCAATTTCAAGATCGAACACGGCATCATTCGTAACGACAACAAAAGACGACAACTGCTCGAACAAGCTGTGGCGATCTTTGACCAAAAAGGATTTTTGGAAAGCATCATCGGCATTGTGGATGACATCACCCCGCAAAAGCAGGCAGAACAGGATCTACGCGAAAGTGAAGCCTACGCGCGCAAGTTATTCGATGCGTCTCCAGACCCCATCTCTGTCTCCGATGCGGACGGCATTATGATCGATGTCAACCGTCTGTTCGAACAGCAGTATCGGATTCAGCGTGAGGAAGTGCAAGGCAAACATATTTCAGAGTTGAATATCTTCCCGCCTGAACAGCTGGTGAAATTCAATAGCTATATGATGGATATCATAAATAAAAAAAATGTCTCCCCTGTTGAGCTTATTTTCAAGCACCCGAATGGAGAGATGCATACGCTTGAAATGAACTCCTACCCTATCGAAGTTAAAAGTACCCAGCTCATCTTAAGCACCACGCGTGACATTACCCTCCACAAGAAAGCTGAGGACTCTCTGCGAGTGGCCAATGCCGAAATGGAACGCGCGCTGCGCATAAAAGATGAGTTTCTTGCCAACATGAGTCATGAACTGCGCACTCCGCTTAACGCCGTCCTCGGCATGGCTGAAAGCCTAGAGGAGCAGATCGCAGGGCCGCTCAACGATAAACAGCTTAAGTACATACGTACCATCACCGAAAGCGGAAAGCACCTGCTGGAACTCATCAACGACATTCTTGATTTATCAAAGATCGAGGCTGGACGGCTGGAATTAAACGTATCACAGGTATCTGTTACTTCGCTCTGCGAAGCGAGCATGCGCATGGTGAAGGAACAGGCGCTAAAGAAAAGCCAGACGGTATCTCTGATAATAGACCCGGAAGTAAAGTACATTATGGGAGATGAGCGCCGCCTCAAGCAGGCTCTCGTTAACTTGTTAAGCAATGCGGTCAAATTCACTCCGAACGATCAGCAGGTTGGGGTGGAAGTTAAGGGGAACCTCCGCAATCAAACTGTTACCTTTACAGTTTGGGATAAAGGCATTGGCATGGCTCCTGAAGAACTAAAACTGATCTTCAAGCCATTTGTTCAATTAGATGCCGGGCTTGCACGCGAATTTTCAGGCACTGGGTTGGGGCTGGTATTGGTAGCACAAATGATCCGTCTGCACGGCGGCAGCGTGAGCGTTGAAAGCAAGCAGGGGCAGGGCAGCCGCTTCTCGTTCACCTTGCCCTGGGTGGATGTAGAGGGCGCCTCATTCGCGAAGGTACTGCCACAGAAAACCGAAACAGCTATGGCCTTCGAAGAGAAGCGAAATGAAAAAATCCTCATTGTCGAAGATACCGATTCCATCATCATGTTATTGAGTGAATATCTACGATACAAAGGCTACCAAATTCTAGTTGCTCGTAACGGAATGGAAGGGGTGGACCTTGCGCGCAAAGAAAAGCCTGATCTTATCCTTATGGATGTGATGATGCCGGTCATGAATGGCGTGGAAGCCACTGAGAAAATCCGCGCCGAAAAAGACCTGCTGGGTATTCCGATCATTGCCTTAACCGCACTTGCCATGGCTGGTGACAAGGAACGATGCTTGAAAGCGGGAATGAATGATTACCTGAGCAAACCGGTTCAAATGAAGGAGTTGGAAAACTTGATTCTGAAACACCTTCAAAAATCAAACAAAAAAAATACGCCTCCAACTTAACGGAAGGCGGATTCTGTTCCATGCGCATCCTCCACCCGACTGGTGTAAAGACTGCGCCAAGTACGTTAATACTTCAGGGGCCCACCAAAATAAACTATTGGAGTTTACATGGGCAAAAAGACAAAAGCAGAGCTGGAAGAAGAGTTGGCCAGGGCCAATCAAAAAATTTCCGTGTTGGAAAACCACTTCCTGCATACAACTGAAGACGAACTTCGAGTTAGCGAAGAAAAATACCGTCTGCTGGCTGAAAACATATCAGATGTAGTTTGGGTGCTGGATACGGCTAACATGACGTTTAAATACGTCAGTCCATCTGTTAAAAAATTGCGCGGCTACACAGTGGAAGAGGCGCTCAGCCAACGTTTTGAAGAACAAATGGTCCCTGAGTCATTTAAGACCATTATGGCGAAATACCCCAAACGAATGGAAAATTTTCTAGCAAATGACTCTTCTGCGGTGACGAAAGTAGATGAGATATTGCAGCCATGCAAAGACGGTTCCACGGTTTGGACGGAGGTTGTATCCACTTTTGTGAGAAATAAAGATGGTGGGCTGGATATTCTGGGCGTTTCACGAGATATCTCAAAACGAAAACGGGCGGAAAGAACATTGAGAGAGAATGAGGCACACCTGCAAAGTTTCTTTGAAAATGCAGGCAGCCTGATATGGATCAAAGATATGGAAGGGCGCTTTGTTTCTATAAATAGATTGACAGAGACTGCTCTTGGCATCCCGCGCGAACAGATCATCGGCCGAACCGTCCATGATATTTTTCCACAAATTGAGGCGAACCCTTATAGAGAGAATGACCAGTTGGTGCTAAAAACCGGCCGGATCATAGAGTTTGAAGAAACCGCCATTCTAAACGGCGTTTCACACTCATATTCATCAACCAAATTCCCGTTGCGCGACTCTCATGGGATGATCTATGCACTAGGAGCTATCTGCACAGATACTACTGAGCGCAAACAGGTTGAGACAGCCCTGCGGGAAAGTGAAGAGAAATACCGTAACCTGGCCGGGGAACTTGAACAACACGTTATAGAACGAACGAATGAGATACAAAGTGTTCAACGCCGTTTGGAAGTTGCCACCAGAGCTGCCGAATTGGGCATTTGGGATTGGAACATCGTTACCAATCAATTGGTTTTCGACGAGCAAATGCACGCCATCTACGGCACAACTCCGGAAACTTTTAATGAGACGATCGAAGGTTTCATAAAGATCGTCCATCCGGAAGATGCCAACAACTTAATGGCGCTCGCTCAAGCCGTATTGAATGGAGACCCTCACTACCATGTACAGTATCGGATTATCCGTGAGGATAGATCGGTACGGCACATCAAGGCGTACGGCACAGTATTACATGACACGCGCAACAAGGCTGAGCACGTCATCGGCGTCGTGATGGATATTACACAGGACAAGGAATCCGAAGAGACCCTGCGTCTCGCAAACCTGGAGTTGGAACGTGCCATGCGCGTGAAAGATGAATTTCTCGCCAACATGAGCCATGAACTGCGTACACCGCTCAACTCCATTCTGGGCATCTCTGAAAGCTTGGAAGAACAGGTGGCAGGACAGATCAACGAAAAGCAAGGTAAATATCTGCGTATTATCAGCGAAAGCGGGCACCATCTTCTCAATCTGATTAATGACATTCTTGACCTCTCAAAGATAGGAGCAGGCCGCTTGGAATTGAGCCTCTCCCAGTTTTCGGCAGAGGCGCTTTGCCAGTCCAGTATGCGTATGATCAAGGAACTCGCCCAGAAAAAGCAACTGACCGTTTCATGTAAGTTGGACGATAAAGTTAAAACCATTTACGGAGATGAGAGACGACTCAAACAGATCCTTGTAAATCTATTAAGCAATGCCGTAAAATTCACTCCAGAAGGTGAAAGTGTGGGATTGGAAATAATAGGCAATGTAGAGGAAAATCAGATCAATATTTGTGTATGGGATAACGGCATTGGCATTTCAGAACATGACCTATCCCGCCTCTTCAAACCGTTTGTACAATTAGACAACAGATTTTCTCGTGAAGCAGGCGGCACAGGGCTGGGACTAATGCTCGTCTCGCAGTTGGCGCGTTTGCACGGGGGAAATGTTAGCGTCCAAAGCCAGTTGAACAAAGGTAGTCGTTTTATGATCAGCCTGCCCTGGCATATAGGCCAAGTAGACGAACCAGGCACAGAGCTTGACGATAACAGCAATCTGTTGGAAGCAAATTTGCCACAACAAAGCTTAACTGCCAAAATATTATTAGTGGAAGATATGGAATCCATCATTCTATACATGCAAGATTATCTTGAATCAAAAGGGCATAAGGTCACTGTGGCCCGCAATGGGCACGAAGGTGCAGTATTCGCAAAAAACCTGCTGCCTGATATTATTCTGATGGATATTCAAATGCCCAGCATGGATGGATTCGAAGCCACAAGACGGATCCGAGCGGAAGCATCACTAAAAAATACTCCGATCATTGCTCTAACTGCGCTAGCCATGCCGGGAGACCGCGAAAAATGTATTCAGGCTGGAATGAACAGTTACCTGAGCAAGCCCATTGACCTTAAAGAATTGAACAGGCTGCTCAATCAATATATCGAGCATAAAGGAGCGCAACTTGAACAGTAAGGTCCTGATCGTGGACGATGAACCCACTGCGCTTGCCACCCTGGAAGCTATTCTCACCGGAGATGGATACCAGCTCGAGTTTGCATCCAATGGGAATATCGCAATCGAAAAGGCGGAACAGTTATTACCTGACTTGATTCTGTTGGATGTGATGATGCCCGGCATGAACGGATTTGAAGTTTGCCGGCGCCTCCGTGCCACGCCGAAGCTTGCTGAAGTCCCGATCATCATTCTCACAGCCCTGGATGACCGTTCCTCCCGTCTGCAAGGGATCGAGGCAGGCGCAGATGACTTCCTTATAAAACCTGTAGATCGTCAGGAACTGCGGCTGCGTGTCGGCACTATTTTGCGGCTGGACCGTTACCGCACCCTCTCTATTCAAAGAGAGAACCTGCGCAAAATGGCAGAGCATGTTGTCAACGCGCAGGAACAGGAACGCAAACGTTTATCCCGTGAACTACATGATGATCTTGGTCAGGCATTGATCGCACACATGTTGCGCCTGCAAAACCTGCGTGCTGAAATCCACATAGAGAACGAACTCATCAACAGGGAACTGGACGGCTTGATCGCTGACACAAATCAGACGATTGGAAAGATGCGCCAACTCGCCCAGGATATTCGCCCTACTATGCTTGATACGCTTGGGCTTAAGACCACCCTGCAAAACCACTGTCGCGAATACAGTATTCGAACCAGCCTGCCGGTAACGCTGGAAATAGATGAAAAGCTCCCCGAACTTTCAGATATATACTCGATCACGCTCTATCGGCTTTTACAGGAAACACTGACCAATGTGATCAAACACTCAAAAGCCAATCACGTTTGGGTGGAACTCACCATGGATGAGCAGGAAATCATCCTGACTGTTCAGGATAATGGAAGGGGGTTTATCATGGATGAAACAGCCACAGCCAAGGGCCTTGGGTTGACTGGCTTACACGAAAGATTATTACTGGTGGGCGGAAATTTACTTGTCACATCTGCACATGGAAAGGGCACCATTATTTCGGCGCACCTGCCAATTGAGGTGCAGGCAAAGGAACAGATATGATTCGAGTTCTACTTGTTGAAGACCATGCTCTCGTCCGGGCTGGTTTGCGAGCATTATTGGAACGGGCTGGTGATATTCATGTCCTTGGAGAAGCCTCGAACGGCCAGGAAGGTGTGGAGCTAGCTAGGGAACTTAAACCGGATGTTGTCATTATGGATATTATGATGCCCCGCCTAAACGGCATTCAGGCAGCGGAGCACATTCAGAGTATGAAACTGTCGTCGCAAGTTCTCTTGCTCTCCATGTATTCAGAGGAAGGGCTTGTTCACCAGGCATTGCAAAGCGGCGCAAAAGGGTACGTTTTGAAAACCTCGGTTAGTGAAGAATTAT
>Ga0138256_10008843_pt1 | contig 10573 bp, 10 predicted proteins | sample KNB2016incub_MG_FD_105486 | JGI IMG/M metagenome (GOLD analysis project Ga0138256, IMG submission 105486) | Active sludge microbial communities from wastewater in Klosterneuburg, Austria - KNB2014incub_MG | ecosystem: Engineered > WWTP > Activated sludge > Unclassified | place: Austria... | reverse complement strand
GATCATTGGTAAAAAATAAAAGTAGAAATTATGAACAGACGATTATTCAGTAAACTGGGACTTTTAATTCCACTGGCACCTGTTTCTGTTTCAAATACTTCGATGTTTTTTAAGCCTAAAAAATTGACAAACATCTTTGTGCATCATGTATATTTTTGGCTGAAAAATCCACAGAGTATAGAAGATTTACAAAAACTTACAGAAGGGTTGTCAACATTAACCCGGGTCAGGTCTATAAAGTCCTTTCATATGGGGGTTCCAGCTGCTACAAGTCGGGATGTCATAGATGGTTCTTATTCGATATCATGGCTTACTATTTTTATGACGGCAAAAGATGAGGAAAAATATCAAAAAGATCCTGTTCATCTTGACTTTGTCAAAAATTATCAGCATTTATGGTCAAAGGTTGTCGTGTATGACTCTATTGATAAATAATTTACCGGAGGTTATAAAATTACAGTTTGCCATAATGTCCAAACTCATGTTGGAAATTCATTTGTTTGTATATGGCTTTAAACAAGAATAATTATAAGTGCTTAAAAACCATTTTGGGCTGAATTTTAAGTAATAAATAAAGTACTTAGTGTATATTTGCCACTAATAAGACCACTATTGTTTTTTAGTGGTCTTTTAGTTTAATAAAGCCATAATAATCAAAGATATATGTATGTACATTTTCATTTGCATTACCGAACCTTATTCGGGGAGCAGATTGGTATTCAGATTGTGAAATCAGGCGAAAGGAAAACAGACTTTATATTGTTTCAGACCATTGACGGTGAAAATTGGACAGGTGTGTTGGATGTAAAAGAAAAAACCGGACTAAGCTATAATTATGTGGTTTATAAAAATGGTAAAATTTCGGTTTCAGAATGGGGTAAGCCCCGGCAAATAATGGTACAAGATGTTCAAAATGTGTACTTAGAAGACAAATGGAGGCCAAGAGCCAATGAGAATAATGCATTTTTGACAACTGCTTTTACTCAATCCATCTTCAGGCGTCAGCCGTTAAATACTAAAAAAGCAAAAAAAACAAATACCAATCAAAACAATACGGTCACTTTCAGACTTAACTCTGCCAGCATCTTACCTCATCTTTCGTTCGGAGTAATTGGTAATACCAAGCAACTAGGTGAATGGAAATCACCCGTATTGATGGATGATGCTCATTTTCCTTTGTGGCAATTATCTGTTACTTTTGATAGTAAAGATTTGCACATAGAGTATAAGTTTGTGGTGTTTGACCCAAAAGATGGAACGGTCAAAGTTTGGGAAGAAAATGAAAACAGATTGTGCCATTTTGTTCTGAATAAATCATCAGACAATCACATTATAATTACGGACGAAAATTTTCGCTACAAAGATGCAGGATGGAGAGGAAGCGGTGTAGCGATTCCTGTATTTTCATTAAGGAGTAAAAACGGATTTGGGATCGGTGAGTTTACAGACCTCAATCTTCTCACTGACTGGACAGAGTCTATTGGGATGAATGTCATTCAGGTATTACCTGTAAACGATACCATAGCAAACAAATCATGGCAGGATAGCTACCCTTATGCGGCTATTTCTGTTTTTGCCTTGCACCCTTTGTACATAAATGTCCAGCGGATCTCTTCTTTTAACAAATCATCGGACCAGAAAGAATTTAAAAAAATAAAGGATCAACTCAATACACTTGATACAGTTGATTTTGAAAAAGTCCTCCTATTTAAATTTAAGTTTTTTCGCATTTTGTTCGAACAGCAGTATAAGGAATTTGTTACGGATTCCAATGTTATAACATTCATAAATGAAAACAAAGAATGGCTCAAACCTTATGCAGTATTTTGTCATCTTAGGGATAAATATAAAACCTGCAATTTTAACCAATGGCCTGAAAATGCAGATTTTTCAAAGGATATTCTTGATACTTTTTGTTCTTCATCCTATGGTGAAATTAAGGAAATAGAGTTTTACTATTTTATACAATATCATGCTGATAAACAACTATCAGACGCGAAAGAGTATGCCCGTCAAAAAAGAGTTGTGCTGAAAGGTGATTTACCTATAGGTATTTATCGATATAGCTGTGATGCCTGGGTAGCACCTGAGCTTTATAATATGAATGAGCAGGCAGGCGCACCTCCTGATGATTATGCAGTGTTGGGTCAAAACTGGGGTTTTCCGACTTATAACTGGGATGCAATGTCAAAAGATGGATTTACATGGTGGCAAAAACGAATGAAACAGCTCAACAGATATTTTGATGCTTTACGAATAGATCATATACTGGGATTTTTCAGAATCTGGCAAATACCTACAGATCAGGTGGAAGGCACCATGGGCATGTTCAATCCAAGACTTCCGTTTTCAAGAGATGAATTAGCTGGATATGGTATTTCAGGTGATTTAACCAGATTCACAACGCCATATATTACCTCTGGTATATTGAAAAATATATTCGGGAATGAAGCAGAGGATATATTAGAGATATTTTTCTCACATGGAAATGGTGATGTTATATATTTCAAATCGTCATTTGACAATCAGCAAAAAATTGCAGATTTTATTTCTCAAAACCGGAAATATATCAGGTTTGAAAAACAATTTCTTAACCTGATGACGGAAGTTTTATTGCTGGAGGAACCGGGTAGTGAAGGACATTATTTTAATCCACGGATAACACTTTCGGGTACGAATTCATACCATGAACTGGACAGTGGTTTTAAAAATAAATTTATCAAACTTTACAATGATTACTATTTTACGCGTCATGATGTGTATTGGAAGGATCAGGCTTTATGGAAACTACCGGCAATTCTTGATGCAAGTGATATGCTCATCTGTGGCGAAGATCTGGGAATGATACCCAAGGTCGTCCCGGGTGTGATGAAAGATCTTAACATTATTACCCTCGAAATACAACGTATGCCAAAAGGTAACAGTAAATTCGGTCAGGTAAAAAATTATCCTTATTTTACAGTTTGCAGTCCGTCCTGTCATGACATGTCTACTATCAGAGGATGGTGGCAAAGTGACCATGAAAATGCTAAAGATTTTTATTACAATTATTTGCATTGGTACGGACTTACACCGATGGATTGTACACCTGATATTGTGATGGCCATTATTGAAGATCATCTTGCATCACCGAGCATGTTGGCTATTTTCCCTGTGCAGGACCTGATTGGCACCGAAGCTTCATTGAGAAGACCTGATGCAAATGCTGAACAAATCAATGAGCCGAGCAATCCAAAACACTACTGGAAATTCAGATTTCATATCAATATGGAAGACCTTATACATGCTGATCAACTGAATTCAAAACTCAGATTTATGGTAAACCGTCACGGAAGATAAACACATTGAAATGGAGTCAGTCTTATTCACCACGATACTGTCACAATTTCCTTCTTCTCCGCTTTGGGGATGGCATTTTCTTGTGCCATCCGATATAGCTGAAAAGTTTGTCGAAGGCAAAAACAGGAGAGTAATATGTACCATAAATGGAGAAGTTACGTTACATTGTGCATTGATGCCAAATAAAGAAACCTGGTTTATCATGTTGAATAAGAGCATCCAAAAGAAACTCAAGACACCTCTGAATAGTGAAATACAGGTCAGAATTATAAGAGACGAGTCCGAATATGGCATGCCTATGCCTGACGAATTCAGAGAAGTATTGGATCAGGATCAGGAGGCAGACAAGTATTTTCATATGTTGACGCCAGGAAAACAGAGAACGCTGATTTATATCGTAAGCACGGTGAAAAACACAGAAAGCAGAATAAGAAAATCATTGGCCATAGCTGACCATCTTACTGCCAATAAAGGACGTATAGAATACAGATTGCTCAATGAAGCTTTTAAGGAATACAATAAAATGTAGAGAAATAATTATATTTGTAAAGTAGATATAAAAATAATAAGGATGATGAAAAAATCCGGAATAAGAGTTGTAATTTTGACCATCACAGTTGCTATCATAGCGCTGGTTATATACAGGAATTTTTTTTCAAATACAAAAGAGTTAAGATTTGCTGATATTATCCTGTCACCGGATATGAATGTAAATCTGGCATCAGGCAAAACTTTGGAACTTGTATTTAATGAGAAAAAACTTAGTGATTATGACTCTATAGTTGTGTCAGTGGGAAATAATGTAGTGGATAGACTGGTTCAAAAATTTACAACGACTGTTAATACCGAAAACCTGCCACTGGGATACCAAAAAGCGGAAGTGTCAGTATTTAAAAAAAATAAGAAGAAAACGGTTGATTTGCCTTTCGTTATATTTTCAGATATAGTTCCGACCAATTCACCATATATTAAATTAAAAGAATTAATACATGACCCCAAAACTTACACACAGGGACTTGAGGTATATAATGGCCATTTATATGAAAGTGCCGGCCAATATGGTGAATCATCGATAAGAAAATCAGAGCTGAACACAGGCAAAGTTTTACAAAAAAAGGTATTGGCTAAAGAGTACTTTGCGGAAGGTATCACTACTTTAAATGGGAAAATATATCAACTTACCTGGAAAGAAGGCATATGTATTATCTATGATGACCAATTAAATGAATTGAAAAGAAGAAATTTTACAACTACTACAGGTGAGGGTTGGGGTTTGTGTAATGATGGCAACTCATTGATTGTCAGTGATGGATCAAATAAACTTACTTATATCAATCCGGAAAATTTTAATGTTGAAAAGGTGATCAGTGTATACGCAGGCAACACAGAGGTTAACGGATTAAATGAACTGGAATATGTCGACGGGTCTATTTATGCCAATATTTACACGACAAATCAAATTGTAAAAATCCAATCCCAAACTGGTAAAGTGCTCGTTATTTTGGATATGACAGCATTGAAAAATGAAAATCAGTCCGGAGAAGTTTTGAACGGTATAGCGTATAAATCATCTACCAATACTTTTTTGGTGACTGGAAAATACTGGAACAAGATGTATGAAATCAGTTTTGACAAATAATGGTATCATGTAATCTTTTTCCTTGATAATAATTTTATACATACTCCGTGTATCATGAATTAATTGGATCTCCAGAAAAACGGAGTAAACAAAATAAGGATTGTAAAAAGTTCTAATCTGCCAAGCAACATCAATGCTATAAAAATCCATTTGGCAGACATAGGTACCCATGAGAAATTATCTAAGGGGCCTAATTTTCCTATTGCCGGTCCGACATTACCAAGTGCAGTAGCCACTCCACCTATTGCGGTAATAAAATCAAGACCTGATACAGTTATAAGCAATGAACCCAAAATAAACAACATCAGGTAGACCAGTAAAAAAACAAGAATATGCGTCAGAATTCTTGGTGCCACCAATTCTTTATTTATTTTGATACGAATCAAAGCTCTGGGATGAAGTATTCGTTTAAACTCAAGATAAGTGTTTTTTACAAATACCATATGCCTTATAAACTTGATTCCACCGGCTGTGCTACCGGCGCATGCGCCTAAAAATAAGGTAAGGAAAAAAAACATAGTCAGACCAGGGCTCCATTGGGTATAATCAGATATGACAAATCCTGTAGTACTGATTAAGCTTACCAGCATAAAAAGCCCGTTTCTGTAATTTTCTTCATAATTACCTCCCGCCATATAGTTGATCCAAAGACCCAGAACTAATGAAGATATGACTATAAAAAGAGAGTAATACCTGAATTCTTCATTGATCCATACTTTATACAATCTGCCCTTCAAGAGGTAATATATGACAACATAGTTACAACCTGCGATAAACATAAACAAGGTTATCGTATATTGTATCAAGGGTGATGTAAAAAAAGCAATACTGGCATTTTTTGTTGAAAAACCGCCAGTAGCCATCGTCGCAAATGCGTGATTTATGGCGTCAAATGGTGACATACCTTCCCACCAAAGGAGTAAAAACAATGTCACGGTAAGCCCCAGATAAATAAACCATAAACGTTTTGCAGTTTCTTTAATTCTGGGATGAACCTTGTCTGCGGTTGGACCGGGAGCTTCAGCTACAAACAATTCTATACCGGCTATTCCCAAAAGCGGAAACAGAGCCACTGTAAGCACTATAATTCCCATTCCACCGATCCAATGGGTGAGACTTCTCCAGAAAAGAATACCTTCAGGTAATGATTCTATTTCACCAAAAATAGTTGCTCCGGTAGTGGTAAATCCGGAAACGGATTCAAAAAAGGCATCAGTAAATAACGGAGTTACGCCAGACAAATAAAATGGTAAAGCACCAAAAAGACCCATAAATACCCATCCCAGAGCAACAATAAGGTATCCCTCCCTTTTATTTACGGTAGTACCTGACCTGAATTTGTATAACCATAACAAAGCTCCGAAAAAAAAGGTTATCGTACTGGATTTTAAAAAACTGAACATATCATCACTACCAAAATGTAATGAAACACCAGCAGTTGCCAGCATCGCAACTCCCAGAAGCATCATCAATACTCCTATTACATTTGATATGGGTTGTAAATTTATGTTCATATTTATCTGAAGAGGTCTTCTATTTTACCTATGGCTGAAGGCAATGCAAGTACGATCACTTTATCATGTATTTGCATTGTAAAGTCACCGGTTGGTATGATGGTTTCTTCTCCTCTGATGACTGCTCCGATGATGGCATTGGCTGGTAGTTTAAGATTTCTCAGAGGAATTCTTGTTAATACGGATTCTTTATGAATGATATATTCTATCACTTCACCATCGACACCATGCAAACTGGCGATCGCTTCCACTTTTCCTTTTCTGACATATCTGAAGATATTATTGGCAGCGATAATTTTTTTGTTGATCATGGTGTTGACACCTATATTTTGCGAAATATGTGTGTAATCGAGATTTTCCACCAGGGCGATGGTTTTGTATACTCCCATTGTCTCTGCCATGAGAGATGTGATGATATTGGTTTCACTATTGGCGGTGACGGCAATAAATGCATCCATTTGTCCTAAACCTTCTTCTTTCAATAATTCAAAATTGGATGGGTCACCTTTGACTACTAGGGTATTATTCAACTGATCAACCAACCATTTACATTGTTTTTCATCCTGATCGACTATGGTGATTTTAAAATCGTTTTCAAGATGTCTGGCAGCTATCATTGAGATAACATTTCCGCCTATAAACATGATACTTTTTATTTTTTTATATGGTTTACCAATCGTTTCCAACAGGCCCTCTACATCTTTTTTACTGGTGATAAAGTAGATATGGTCACCTCTGCGAAGTTTTGAATTGGCTCTTGGTAAAATGGTTTCATTGCCCCTGAGAATAGCAATTGGACTGTGACCAGTGCTTTTTTGAATTTTAATTTCTTCAATGGTTTTTCCAATATAAAATGACGGTTCTTCGATGGTGATTCCTATCAGAGAAACTTTTCCTTCTTCAAATTCAAAGCTGTCTGTCACCTGACTTAGCTCCAGCAATCTTATGATTTCCTGCGCTGCAAGTAAAGATGGAGAAATAATTTTATCCACACCCAAATCTTTAAAAGTGGTTTTAAATTCTTTTTCCATGTTTGAAATATTATTTATTCTGGCTATAGTCTGCCTGGCACCCAGTTTTTTTGCAAGGATACACGAAATCAGATTGTCATTTTCATGTGTGGTGACAGCCAAAAAAATAGCAGCATTGGACAGTCCTGCATCCTCCAGTGTTTTAATGGATGATGCATCTCCAAAAATGGTCTGGACATCGAGATGTGATTGCGCATATTCGAGAACTTCCCTGCTGCTGTCTATTAAAACAATATCCTGCTGAGCAGATGAAAGTAATTTCGCCAAATGGAAACCAATACCTCCAGCACCCGCTATAACTATTTTCATTTTGTTTTACTTTTGTACATTTATTTCCAAAAGTGGACGCAAATCTAAAATCTATTAAATGATTTATCTTACACTTCCTAAAATAAATTATAAAAATAAACTTTGTGAAATTTTTTAGGTTTAAGTGCTTCAAAAAGAAAATTAAAACATGAAAATTCTAATGGTTTGTTTGGGAAATATTTGCAGATCGCCTATAGCCCAGGGGATTATGACATCAAAAATCAAAGAAAAAAAACTGAACTGGGAAGTAGATTCGGCAGGCACTTCCGGATGGCACAATGGTGAAAGACCTGATCCTCGGGCTGTTTTGGCCTGTAAATCGAAAGGAATAGATATTGCTGACCAGATATCAAGAACTTTGATTTCGGATGATTTGGACTATTATGATCTTATTTTGGCTATGGATAGTGCTAATTATCAGGATATTATCAAAATGTGCTCCAGCGAACCCCAAAAGTTAAAAGTAAAATTAATCATGAATTTCAAACATACCGGAATGAATATGGCTGTACCTGATCCATATTATGATGGAAGGTTTGATGATGTATTTGAATTGCTTAATGAAACGATGGACGAGGTAATCCGTGTATTGGTTTGATTTTTGAAATTTGATCATTTAAAAACTGATAGCTGAAACAATTATCAAAGCAACAAAATATGATGAAGATTAAGACAATTATATCATTAGTTTTTGTAGTGGCTTCTGTGGAAATGTTCCGGGGACCATACTCTTCTCATTCAATTGGGAAGTTGTGGTGTTGTGGTTACTTCTATCTGAAGAAGCATCTCTGCTGAAGGAATTTATCCTAACCTTTGTACTACCCAATTCAAGTTAACATTATACATTTGCAACGCATATTATTTGGGTTTTATTAATTCGTATTCAATATTTCCGAGCTTGTCTTCATTATATTTTTGAGTAGGTACACTACAACCGGCTGTACCGCAACAACCTGTATTGGTAATGGCTTGCATAAGTAAAAAGGCTGCTAGAAAACCTGAAAAACCATCTTTAAGAATAAATGCCTGATAAGCCAAATAAAGCCCAAGCAATAACCTGAGCCATCTCACTACACCCCAATCCCCAAATATTGTTACTCTATTCATTTTTATACTTGATAATTCAATGATTTTAAATAATTTACCGTCATCCATGAGCCACCATTCACACATGTTACACCATTAGAAGAAAGGTAATTTTCCACCTGACCACTTCTATTACCTGATGCACAACATAAAATCAATGGCACTTTTAACTTTTTTAGTTCTTCCATGCGGTATGGAACTTCAATTAATGGGATATTGACAGATCCTGTGACATGACCACCCATAAATTCACCCGGAGATCGTACATCAACGATTGTACCTTCATTTTCTGCAATTAACTGCTCTATATTCATAGCGATTTTTATTAAGACATAAAGGTAGGGTGTTGAAAGTAATCAATATGCTACTTGTGTTACATTCGATCATATTATATTTTATAGTATATACGATAATTTATTATATATTTTAGATATACTTCTTGGTTTTTACCGGTTTAACTGCTTATTTTACACTCTCGAAAAATTAAAATTAAAACCTGATGATTCACAATTTATCTTCCCAAAACTCAATAGCCAATACATATCTTGCACAGCTCAGAGATGTAAATGTGCAAAACAACAGGCTTCTCTTTCGAAAAAATATGGAGCGTTTGGGAAATATTTTTGCATATGAAATCAGTAAATTTATGAATTATCATGAGACTGAAGTAGAAACTCCTTTGGGTATCGCAAAATCTTCGGTCTCTGATTCAAAAATAGTCTTATGTACCATTTTAAGAGCAGGCTTACCTCTTCACAATGGACTGCTTGATTTTTTTGACGAAGCCAACAATTCTTTTGTGGCTGCTTATCGTAAAAATCATAAGGACGGCACTTTTGAAATCAGTCTGGAATATATCACTTGCCCCGACCTTACAGGTGCCACTCTCATCCTGACTGATCCTATGCTGGCCACTGGTGCATCTATTCAAAAAGCACTTGAGTCTCTGACAGAGTTTGGCAATTATGAGCAACTGCATATTGTATCTGTTATTGCTTCTTCTTATGGTGTCAATTATATAAGAAGATTATATCCAAATGCACATCTTTGGATGGCGGCAGAAGACGATGAGCTTACGGCCAAATCATACATAGTCCCTGGACTGGGTGATGCCGGGGATCTGGCTTTTGGAAAAAAACTGCAGGAATAATAATAAAAAATTAATGAGATGGGATTAAAATTGAAATGGAATTCACCGGTCATTTTGACTTTTGCCTTGGTTTGCACAGGTGTATATGTAGCTGACATGTTAATGATGGGCAAATTGATGCCGGTTTTTACCGTTTATCCGTCGGTGGACTGGTCAAATCCTTTTTCTCTGGCGAGTCTGATTACACATGTTGTAGGTCATGCCAATCTGGAACATTTATTGGGTAATCTTACATTTATCTTATTACTCGGACCTATAATTGAAGAAAAATATGGTTCAAAAAGACTAATATATATGATTTTAGCCACCGCTCTGATCACAGGTTTGCTTAATATTATGTTTTTTAATACAGGTCTGATGGGAGCCAGCGGTATCGTGTTTATGCTGATCTTACTGGTATCGTTTACCAATGTCTCTTCAGGCGAGATTCCGGTTACTTTTATTCTGGTAGCATTGCTTTTTATCGGAAAGGAGTTGCTCCAAAGTGTGGAGATAAATCAAATAG
>Ga0138256_10008841_pt1 | contig 10573 bp, 8 predicted proteins | sample KNB2016incub_MG_FD_105486 | JGI IMG/M metagenome (GOLD analysis project Ga0138256, IMG submission 105486) | Active sludge microbial communities from wastewater in Klosterneuburg, Austria - KNB2014incub_MG | ecosystem: Engineered > WWTP > Activated sludge > Unclassified | place: Austria... | reverse complement strand
CTACTGGTTCCACCGCGCCAGCCACCGCGTGGCGGTGTTGTGGGCGGCCCACGTGGTGCACCACCAGAGCGAGGATTACAACCTCAGCACCGCGCTGCGCCAGCCCAGCACCAGCTTCCTGCTCGGCTGGATCTTCTACCTGCCGATGGCACTGGCCGGCGTGCCGCCGCTCGTGTTTGCCGTGGTGGCATTGATCGACCTGCTGTACCAGTACTGGGTGCACACGCAGCAGATCGGCCGCATGGGCTGGTTCGACCGTTGGTTCTGCAGCCCCAGCAACCACCGCGTGCACCACGCGGTGAACGACCGCTACCTGGACAGAAACCACGGCGGCATCTTCATGGTGTGGGACCGGATGTTCGGCACTTTCATCGAAGAAGACGATGCCGAACCCGTGGTCTACGGCACGCGCGCGCCGCTGCGCAGCTTCGACCCGCTGTGGGCCAACCTGCAGGTCTACCGCGATCTGGCCCAGGACGCCTGGCACACACGGGCCTGGGCCGACAAGCTGCGCGTGTTCTTGCGCCCACCCGGCTGGCGGCCGGCCGATGTGCAGCAGCGCTTTCCGCGGCCAGCCTTTGACATCCGCCAGGTGCAGCGCTTCGACCCGCCGCTGAGCCCGGCTGCCGCGCGCTGGAGCGCCGCCTTGTTCGGGGCGGTGTTGTTCGCGACGGGTGGCTTCCTGTGGTTTGCCCAGCAGATGAGCACCGCCGAAAGAACGCTGGCCGCGCTGGCCATCGTGGGACTGCTGTGGGCCATCGGCCGCATCACACAACCGAGCCCGCGCGCGCAGGCTGCTGGAGCCCTGGGATGAGCGACACACCCGCCCTGGCCCTGCAGGGCGTGGCCTGCACCTTTGTCAGCAAGGACGACGCCTCGCAGCGCTACACCGCGGTGCGCGACGTGACCCTGACCGTGGGTGCGGGCGAATTCGTTTCCGTGGTCGGCCCCACGGGCTGCGGCAAGAGCACGCTGCTGAACGTGGCCGCTGGTTTGCTGGCGCCCAGCACGGGCACGGTGCAGGTCTTTGGCCAGCCGCTGGTGGGCATCAACCCGCGCGCCGGCTACATGTTCCAGGCCGAGAGCCTGATGCCCTGGCGCACGGCCTTGGGCAATGTGATGGCGGGGCTCGAATTTCGCGGTGTGCCGGATGCGCAGGCGCGCGCCGAAGAGTGGCTGCGCCGTGTGGGCCTGGGCGGTTTTGGCGACCGTTACCCGCACCAGCTTTCCGGCGGCATGCGCAAGCGCACCAGCCTGGCACAGACGCTGGCGCTGGACCCGGACATCATCCTGATGGACGAGCCCTTCAGCGCGCTGGACATCCAGACCCGGCAGCTGATGGAAAACGAAGTGCTGGACCTGTGGGCGGCCAAGAAGAAGGCGGTGCTGTTCATCACGCATGACCTGGACGAGGCGATCGCGATGAGCGACCGCGTGGTGGTGCTCAGCGCCGGCCCGGCCAGCCACCCGATCGGCGAGTTCGCGATCGACATCCCGCGCCCGCGCGACGTGGCCGAGATCAAGACCACGCAGCACTTCATCGAACTGCACGCCGCCATCTGGGCCGTGCTGCGCGACGAGGTGCTCAAGGGCTACGCACAACAACTGCAGGTCAAGGCCGCGTGAATGATGCCCCCAAGCTCGCTACCCCCCCAAGGGGGCCGTCCGCCAACGGCCCGGCACAGCCGGTTCCGTGGCGGGAAGCTGGGTCGCGGTTGCGTGCAATAGGCCACTAACATGAAGTATCTCCGTCTGTGGCAAGCCGCCCTGCTGGCTGCGCTGCTGGGCTACTGGTACCTGATGACCACGCCCGGCCTGGTGCCGAACTTCATGTTCGAGAACGACCGCCAGGCGGCCTTCTTCTTTGGCGAGCCGGTCAAGGTGGCGCAACGCATCTGGACCTGGTTCGTGGCCGAAGCCGACATCTACCGCCACCTGGCCGTCACCCTGATCGAGACCCTGCTGGCCTTCGGCGTGGGCTCGATCCTGGGCCTGGCGGCGGGCCTGTGGCTGGCGCTCAGCCCCATGGCCAGCGCCATCCTAGAGCCTTATGTGAAAGCGCTGAACAGCATGCCGCGCATCATCCTGGCGCCCATCTTCAGCGTCTGGTTCGGGCTCGGCATCGCCAGCAAGGTGGCCCTGGGCGTGACACTCGTGTTCTTCATCGTCTTCTTCAACGTCTACCAGGGTGTCAAGGAAGTCAGCCCCGTGGTGCTGGCCAATGCGCGCATGCTGGGTGCCAGCAACCGGCAGCTGTTGCGGCATGTCTACCTGCCCAGCGCGACGAGCTGGGTCTTCAGCAGCCTGCACACCAGCGTGGGACTGGCCTTTGTGGGCGCGGTGGTGGGTGAATACCTGGGCAGCAGCCAAGGCGTGGGTTACCTGATCCTGCAGGCCGAAGGCACCTTCGACATCAACACCGTGATGGCTGGCATCGTGGTGCTCACGGTGTTTGCGCTGGTGCTGGACGCGGCCGTGGGCAAGGTGGAAAAGCGCCTCATGAAGTGGCAGCCCAAGGCCGGCGAAACCGAAAAACTCTAGTCTCGAAAGCAGCGCAGATGACCAAGGATTTTTCGCAGATGGAGGACAGCAACCCTTCCTCCAACCTCAGCATCCACGACGTGCTGCAAAGCCCGGTGCGCCGCACCGTGTTGCTGGGCCTGGGCGCGTTGGCCGGCTTTGGCCTGGCGGGCTGCGCGGGCACGCGCGAAGGCGGTGCAGCGGCCAGCCGCGCGCTGGGCTTCAAGCCGGTGGCGGCTTCGGGCGTGGACCGCGTCGTCGTGCCCGAAGGTTATGTGGCCGCCGTGCTGGCGCCCTGGGGCGAGCCCGTTGGCATCGCCGGCAACATGCCGGCCTTCAAGCTCGATGCCAGCAACAGCGCGGCCGATCAGGCCGTGCAGATGGGCATGCACCACGACGGCTTGGAGTACTACGCGCTGGAAGGCTCGCGCCGCGGCCTGCTGGCCATCAACCAGGAATACACCGACGACGGCCTGCTGCACCCGGACGGCCAGAAGACCTGGACACCCGAGAAGGTGAAGAAGGCCCAGGCCGCACACGGCATCACGGTGATCGAGATCGAACAGCAAGCCGGCGGCTGGCAGCTCGTGCGGCCTTCGCGTTATGCGCGGCGCATCACGGCCAACACGCCCTTTGCCATTGGCGGCCCGGCCGCCGGCCATACGCTGATGAAGACCGCTGCCGACCCCGCGGGCCGCACCGTGCTGGGCACCATCGGCAACTGCGCCAGCGGCAAGACGCCCTGGGGCACCTACCTGTCGGGCGAAGAAAACTGGGCCAACTACTTCAGCGCCGCCGACACGCCCACCGGGCACGAACGCCGCTTTGGCATCCGCAAGGCCACCTGGTACCGCTGGCCCGAACACGACGAACGCTTCGACACCGTGCGCCACCCCAACGAGCCCAACCGCTTCGGCTGGATCGTCGAGGTGGACCCGATGGACCCGACCAGCACCCCCGTCAAGCGCACCGCGCTGGGCCGCGCCGCGCACGAAGGCGCCTGGGTGGCCGTGACGCAGGACGGCCGCGCGGTGGTGTATTCCGGCGAGGACGCGCGCTTCGAATACATCTACCGCTTCGTCAGCCGCGACAAGATCGCGCCGGCCGCCAACGGCAAGACCGCCGCACAAGCCAATGCACAACTCCTGGACCACGGCACGCTGTACGTGGCGCGCTTTGATGCCGGTGGCAAGGGCCAGTGGCTGGCGCTGACCCACGGCGTGGGGCCGCTGACCGCGGCCAACGGTTTTGCCGACCAGGCCGAGGTGGTGATCAAGGCACGCCAGGCCAGCGACTTGCTGGGCGCCACCAAGATGGACCGGCCCGAGTGGCTGGCCATCGACGAGACCACACGCTGGGTGTATTGCACGCTCACCAACAACAGCCAGCGCGGCGAGCCCGGCAAGCCGGGGCCTGATGCAGCCAACCCACGCGCCAGCAACACCATGGGCCACATCATCCGCTGGCGCGAAGCGGGCGATTTTTCGGGTGAGAACTTTGAATGGAACCACCTGCTGCTGGCCGGTGACCCAGCGAGCGAGCGGCCCGAAGCACGCGGCAACATCCAGGGCGACGCTTTCTCCAGCCCCGACACCCTGGCCTTCGACGCGCGCGGCGTGTTGTGGATCGGCACCGACGTTTCCACGCGCAGCATCGGCAAGGGCGAGATGGCGCGGCTGGGCAACAACCAGTTGCTGGCCTGCAACCCCGATACGGGAGAAGTGCGGCGTTTCCTGACCGGCCCTGCGGGCTGCGAGCTGACCGGCGCCACCTGGACACCCGATGGCCGCACGATGTTCGTCAACATCCAGCATCCGGGTGAAGCCCCGAGCGAACGCAACGACCCGGCCGACCCGCGCCGCTTTTCCAACTGGCCCGACTTCAGCCCCATCGGCCGGCCGCGTTCGGCCACGGTGGTGGTGCGGCGGGTGGACGGGGGTGTGATCGGCGCCTGAGGGCGTCGTTCAGGGTGAGGAAGGCCGGGCCGTTTGTTCCGCCCGAGCAGGGATGCCGCGGTGGGGGCCGTCCCGAAGGCAGTTGAAGACACGGCGAATCGTCGCGCGCCGAATGCCTAACGCGTTGGCCCCATCGCCGACGCGTCTTCTTCAACCCCAAGGAGCCGCACCATGAACACGCGTTTTCATCCCCTCGCTTCCGTTGCTTCCATCGCTTTTGCACTGAGCGCTGCGCTGGCCGGCCCGGCCTGGTCCACCACCCTCGACCCGGCCCAGCAGGCCGTGGAGATCATCGCCACACCAGCGGCCAAACAGGCCGCCGAAGCCGTGCTGGCCGAGCCCTATGGCGAGTACCAATACGAGATGAGCAATGGCCGCCGCATGAACGTGGTCAAGGATGGCCAGACGCTGATCGTGCAGTACGGCCGCCGCGTGTCGCGCTACCTTCAGCACGACGGCCACGGGCGCTTTGTCTCGAGCGACGGGCGCTTCGTGCTGCGCTTCGGCCTGGACGATGGCGGCCGGCCTTATGCCGTGAGCCTGAGCCTGCCGGCCTCTCTGGCCTGACGGACCCCACCAGGCGGCCGCACCCAGGCCGCCTGGCGCGAGGTGAATTTCGCACAAGCCAGGCGGTGCAGGTGCACCGCCTGAAAGCGCCGGCGATTCCTACCCTTTGGGCACGGTGACAGACAGGGCATCTCCCTGGCGACCGCGACAAACCAAGGAGTGAGAAATGCTGGAACTGATGAACCGTGCCGAAGCGCCGCAGCACAGCTTCGCTGCTGTCGTGGACCTGCCGACGACCACCACCTTGCTGGCACGCGCGCTGGATGAAGTGGACTTTGGCATTGCACTGCTGCGCGCCGATGGCGAAGTGCTGCACCTGAACCACCGCGCCAGGCGTGCGCTGCACGGCGAAGGCCCGCTGCACGTGTTGGCCAACCGGCTGGGCACGCACGACGGCAGCGCCCAGGTGCGCTTGAACCATGCGTTGCACGACGCCGCGCTGCGCGGCCTGCGCCGCCTGTTGACCCTGGGAGCGGACCCGCTGCGCCTGGTGGTGGCCCTGGTGCCGGTGCAGACCGGCATTGCCGCGCTGCTGCTGGGCCGCACCGATGTCTGCGAAGACCTGTCCATCCAGTGCTTTGCGCGGCAGCACGAGCTGACGGCGGCAGAGACCCGCGTCTTCGCCGCGCTCGGCCGCGGCGTGGTGCCCAGACAGATCGCACGCGAGCAAGGGGTGAAGCTGTCCACCGTGCGCACGCAGATCGCGGCTGTGCGCCAGAAGACCGGCACGCCATCGATCGGCGCGCTGGTGCGCCTGGCGACGGGGCTGCCGCCGATGGTGAGTGCGTTGCGCGTGTAGGCGCAGCGGCGTCCCGGTCGGCAAGGCTGGCGTGCACTGGGGCGGGTGCAGGCTTAGGATGTGGGGTCATACAGCCCGCTGCATGCATCCCAGCCCCGCCCGCCCCACCATGCCCATCGACCTGCCCGGTGCCAGCCCCGCGCTCTGCGAGCTCGCCGCGCGCGGCGTGAGCCGCAGCTACAAGACTGGCCGGCTCCTGATCGAAGAGGGCGACTCGGGCGACACGCTGTACATCGTGCTCAAGGGCCGGCTGCGCGTGTTCAGCGCCCACGCCGACAACGGCCGCGAGATCACCTATGGCACCTACGGCCAGGGTGAGTACGTGGGCGAAATGAGCCTGGACGGCGCGCCGCGCAGCGCCAGCGTGGAGACGCTGGCACCGACCACTTGTGCCGTGGTGACCCGCGCCACGCTGCAGGCCTTCATCAGCGAACGGCCGGACTTTGCATTTGAACTGCTGGCCAAGGTGATCCGCCGCGCGCGCGCGGCCACGTTGACGGCGCGGCAGTTGGCGTTGAACGATGCGTATGGGAATTTGAAGGCCTGGCTGGAGGCTGAAGCCGTGCCGCAAGTCGACGGCACGCGCTGGATCGCCGAACGACCTACGCATCGGGAGCTGGCGCATCGCATTGGGCGGTCGCGAGAAATGGTGAGTCGGTTGTTGAAGGATCTGGAGACGGGGGGCTATGTGGTCGTGCAAGGCACCGGCCTGCGCTTGACCAAGGGGCTGCCGGGGCGGTGGTAGGCCGGCGCCCGAAGGCGCTTGCGGCGGGCTCTCAGGGCCCGAACAGCCTGAACGGAGCGCCGACGAACACACCCCATGACCAAAGGCCTTCGGTGCGATCGGTGATCGAAGTGCGGCCCTTGGAGCTCCAGCTCAACTGGATGCCCGCATTCAGTGGGCGCTTTTCGTCGTCGGCCGAGCGTACGAGGTAAATCGGCGATGCAAGCGTGGTCACCCGCGAATGGGTGTTGAACGCGATCGAGGGTGACCACGCGAAGTTACTGCCCTTGAGGCGGTACTCGTAGCCCAGCACCGCCGCGGTCTGGCGCTGCGGCGGGCCGAAGGAAGCCGCCACGCAGGTGATGAACAATTGGTCGGGGTTGTCGCCGGCCGGACAGCGGATCTCGGCGGGCTTGAGATCGTGGGTGCGCTGCGCCTGTATGCGCACCAAGTGGGCGTTGCGGCCTCCGGCCTGATGGAAGGCGAACGAGGCGCCCAGCTTCCACGGCAGCACGGTCTTGTCCAGCGCCTGCTGGCCCAGGGACAAGGGTCCGTCTTCGTAGTAGCTGCGCGTCTCGTAGCCCCAGCCGAATTCGAGGCTGGTCGCCCACAGCCATTGCTGTGTGCCCAGGAGCCGCCCACGCAAGCCGGCCGCCTGCCAGGCAAAGGTGAAGCTGCGGCTGGTGGCCAGGCCGTCGGCGGAGCCGAACAGTTCGCCCTGGCCGTCGGCCAGCGGCGCGCTCACGATCAGGCTGAGGCGGTTCCAGCCCGCGGACTGCGCCTTGTTCAGGCTCAGTTGCAAGGATGCAGTGCCCGTGGTGCCGCCCAGCAGGGTGAAGGAGTCTTCTGCGAAAGGGGCCGCGGCATCGGGATAGTCTTCCAGCACCTTGGCGAAACGGTAGGCCTCCAGGCGCTTGGGCTTGTCCTCCGGATCGGGGTACTCGGCCCCGATGGTGATGCGCAACGCGCCGTCGAGCACTTTGTCAGACGCTTGCTTGGACTGCTTCAGCGCGCGCTCCATTAGCTGCTGTGCTGCCTTGGCTTGGCCGTAACTTTTGGCCGCTTGCCCGGCGCAGTCGGCTTCGAAGGCCGCCAAGTCGCAGCGTTTGAGCTCCAGTGCCCAGTCAACAAAGTGTGTGGCCGCTGCTTGTGCATGCGCGCGCTGAAATCGGCTTTGCTGGGCCCTGTCTTGTAGTCCTCGCGCCTGCTTCAAGAGTTTCTCGCCATGCTCGCCGCTCAACTCGAAAGCGGCTGCGGTGGCCCTGTCGACTTCGTCGAAGATCCCGACCAGATTCCTTCGTTGAGCGTCGACCTTCTCCTGCGCTTGCTTGGCGTTGTCTATCAACTTCTGGATCTCTTCGCGTGTCGGCGCGGCGGTCGCCGTTGCCGCGATGGCCGGCAGTGGGGCTTCAATGCCCTGGAGGGCCTTCGCACTGAGGGCCTTGACGGCATTGATGCGCTTGGACCGTGCATCAAGGGCCTTTTGCAGAGCCGTTTCGCACTCGCTCCGCCAGTGCTGCGATTCCAAGGCCAATGCCCGCAACTGGGCCGTCAGCAATTCAGCGCGATCCTCCTTCGACGGATTGGCGAGGCCTGGGGCGGCTGCCAACAGCATGTCATCGCGCTCATCGGCCTTGGCGCAGGCGCTCTCCTTGGTTTGCAGGGCTTGGAGCTCGTCTTTCCTGTCCTGTGCGGCTGCGGCTTGCTCTGTGCTCCACATCTGCGGGGTGACCGGCTGCGAAGCTGCGCCGGCGCTCAACAAAGCAAGCCCGGCCCACGCCGCGATGCCGCGAGCACTGTTGCAATTTGATCGCATGGCTCCTCCTCAGGAATCGTTTGTCGGGCGGTGGATTCTCGGCGCGGCCAGTGGCGCCTGCCAACACTGGACGGCGGCGTCCATCCGCAGTCCAGGGGAAGAAGGGCGAGGCGCACGCAGGCGGTGGGCCTAACTTACACTTCTTTGCCTTCGCCGGACGTGGCCGGCTGTCCGTTGGCTGGAGCGAAGACATCGCAACCGAACTGTCAAGCACGGCGAACTTCACGCGACGGCTGCGAGCTATTGCCGTGCTCGATGTGGTCGGCTACTCGCGACTGATGGCCGCGCACGAAAGCCGCACGCACGCGCGCATCAACGACTTGTTCAGCAGCGCCGTGTACCCGGTCGTCGAGCGCTTCGCGGGCAAGGCGATCGAGCGCGCGGGTGACGGGTTGATCCTGCTTTTCGAGAGTTCCACCGACGCCGTTCGCTGCGCCGTGGACATCCGCCGCGCCGTCGAGGCGCGCGAAGCCGAGCAGAGCCATCAGACCAGGCTGCGCCTGCGCATCGGCATCCACGTCGGCGACATCATCATTGACGGCGACGAGATCGCCGGTGACGACGTGAACATCGCCGTGCGCCTGCAGGGCGCGGCCGAGCCTGATTCGATCTGCATCAGCCAAGCCGTGAAGGACCAGTTGCACGAGCCGCTGAACATTCGCTTCGTGCCGCTAGGCGATCTGAACCTGAAGAACATCGGTCGGCCGGTGCGTGCATACCTGCTTGCGCAGCCTGGCGAGGATTCCGGCCTGTCGCGCGTGGGGGCTTGGTTGCGGCGCCTTCGTTCCCACAACTTGCTGCTGTTCGGCCTTGTGGGCGCGGCGCTGGGTGCAGTGGCGTGGACGCAGGGGAGCTGGGTGCCGACGCGGCAGGACCAGGCAGTCGCGATGAGCGTGGCGGTGGCGCCTTTTGCGGACAGGGATGCGAGAGCTGCGCCCGCTCTGGGCGCGGCCATGGCCGCCGACGTTGCCCGGGGCCTGGCGGCCACCAACTGGCTCCGTGTCACCTCGCCGGAGATGGTGCCGGCAGGGGTTGGGGATGGTCCATCGATCAAGGCTGCCGGCCGCGAGCTGGGCGTGCGCTACTTGCTGCTGGGTACGTCCTGGCGTGACAACGCCGAACTGGGTGCGGACGTCAAACTGGTCGACACCACGAGTGGCGCGACAGTGTGGGCCAAACGCCTCGTGCTCGTCGATCGACCAGGCATCGAGACCGAGATGGCACAAAGCCTGGTGGTGATGTTGCGGGTGGCGATCTATGCCGCAGAAGCCGAGCGCCGCCGGCAGGCCGGAGGCCCGGCCAAGACCGCGATGGAACACAAGATGCTTGGCGACCTGGAGGCCGGTGGCCGTTTCGTGACGCTGGAGACGGACCGCAAGGGCCGCGAACACTACGAGCGCGCGCTGATGATCGAACCCGGCTTCGTGCCGGCCTTGATCAGTGTGGCCTACACCTGGCTCACCGAGCTGGACCTGGACCCTCAGGTCGAGCACGAACGCGTGTTGCGCACGCTGGAGGAGCTGTCGCAGCGCGCCGTCTCGGTTGAGCCCGACAACGCGCCGGCCTGGCAGTTACGCGCCGAGGTCCTGAGCCGCGCCTGGCGCTGGGAGGCCGCCCGTGCGGCCAGCGACCGTGCGCTCGCCCTGGACCCGGGGCGCGCCTTTGCCCATGGGCAAAGGGCCGGCCTCTTGAACCGGCTGGGTCGTCCGCGTGAAGCGCTGGCGGTGCTGGACAGGGCCGCGAATCTCGCCGATCAGGATCCTGGCTACCTGCTGTTCGAACGCTGCCGCGCGCAGATGGCGTTGGGTGACTACGCGGCAGCCATCGTGGCCTGCCGGCAGGCCCTGGCGCATGACGAGTGGTGGCTGCAGCACGCCTACCTGGTGGCCGCCTATGCCCGCGTCGGCGATGCTGTCAACAGGGATCTGGAGAAGGCCACGCTGCTCCGCCATGCGCCTGCTTTCACGATCGCCCGTGTGCGCCAGCTGCGGCTTTCGAACCTGCCCGAGTTCGAGCAGCAGTTGCAGGCCCACCTGCTGGCGGGTTTGCGGCAGGCCGGTCTTGCGGGTGAATGATGGGCACCACGCTGGTCATGGCTCCACCGGGCGACCGACTGGCCGCGGCCGTGTGCCGCCGCGTCGCTCATCCCATATGGCACTCCCGCGGCCACCTGCCCGAGGCGTTAGGCATTG
>Ga0138256_10008839_pt1 | contig 10574 bp, 11 predicted proteins | sample KNB2016incub_MG_FD_105486 | JGI IMG/M metagenome (GOLD analysis project Ga0138256, IMG submission 105486) | Active sludge microbial communities from wastewater in Klosterneuburg, Austria - KNB2014incub_MG | ecosystem: Engineered > WWTP > Activated sludge > Unclassified | place: Austria... | reverse complement strand
GAAATTACTCCAGCATCAAATGAACCTTTTATATATGATTTACAAAATTCTGTTACAAGATTTTTATTTTCTGAAAATGATCTAAGATTTATTACTGGATTTTTTGGGTTATTGTTAACATCAGCAACCGGAGCAAAATTTAAATTTACACCAAGCATCAAAGCTTCAATGCCTGTTGCTTTTCCAGTTTGATAAGCAAAATCCGGATTATGAGTTGATCCGATTGCCATATTATGCGGAAAAGTATTTGAAGCATTCATTCTCATTCCAATACCGTGTTCAAAATCACCTGAAACAAGTAAAGGGATATTTGCATTCTTCTGAAGTTCATTAATCATTGAAGCAGTTTCCTCAACATCACCAGTCGAGATGACAAAACCTCCAATTCCATGAAGTTGTACAAGTTCTATAGCAAACTTGAATTCTTTGGAAGATTGATCAAGACATTTTCCTGCGAACATAGGCATAAATATCTGCGTACATTTATCATAAAGCGGCATTGCAGATAATGTGCTATCAACCCAGGCTTGATCATCTTCACTTAACTCAAATATGCTTGCTGGATTTGAAATTTCTTTTTTATCCGGGTTTATTGAAACATCACTTTTTGTAATTGGTAAGAATAAAAACAAAAATTCTATAATAACAAAAAACAAAAATCCTCGATGAAATTTCTTCAAGACCTTTTTACTCATTTATTTTTTCTAAACATTTTAGAACGGCATTGTGTAATTGGGGTCGGACTTTTAAGATTTTTGTATTCTCTCTTGTTGGATGCACACGATTTGTTAAAAAGATAACAAATAAATTTCTTTCAGGATCAGCCCAGATTGATGTTCCAGTGTATCCTGTGTGTCCAAAAGATTTTTTACTAAAGTATTTTCCTGCAGATGAACCGGAATCTGATTTTGTATCCCAACCAAGTGCGCGTGTACTTTCACTGGAAAATCTTTTTGTAAATAATTCAACAGTGCTTTGTTTAATGAATTCCTTCTCGCCAAATTTACCTTTGTTCATCAACACGGCCATAAGCTTAGAGATATCTTCGACAGTAGAGAATAAACCAGCATGACCAGCAACTCCATTTAACATTGCAGAAGTTTCATCGTGAACTTCACCTTGTAATATTTTCATTCTCCAATAATTATCGGATTCTGTTGGAGCGCATAAGTTTTTTATAGAACCATTTGGATTGTAAAATGTGGAATTCATTTTTAATGGAATAAATATCTCATCATAACAAAACTTATCTAAACTTTTATTTGTTACTTTTTCTATAATTTTTCCTAGAGTGATAATTCCCAAATCAGAGTAAACAGTTTGTTCTCCAGTTTTATATTCAAGTTTAGAAGAATAAATTTCTTTTATTACATCATCATAACTAAGATTTCTGTCATAAAATTTTTTCCAGGCTGGTAAACCAGAATTATGTAACAACAAATTTTTAATTGTGATATTTTCTTTTCCATTAATTTCAAATTCTGGTAAATATTTAATTATTTTATCTTCGAGTGAAAACAATTTTCTATCGTAACAAATCATTGCAGCAGTTGTTGTAGCAACAACTTTTGTTACTGATGCAAGATCAAAAATTGTCTCAGTACTTACCTTTGGTGATTTAGAATCGTATGTATAATGACCAAATCCTTTTTCAAAAAGGATCTTTCTATCTTGCCAAACTAAAACTACTGCACCTGGAAAAGTTTTGTCATCAATTGCATTTTCAATTACTTTCTCAATATCCTTAAATGATTCATACTTATTCTGACTATAAAAGGCAGAACTAAGTATAAACGTGAAAAAAATAATGATCTTTAAATAGTTTTCCATAGCATTTAATTGGATAATTGTATTGTAATTTAATCAAAAAGAATATCTGATAAAATCTGATGTTTACAACAGCCCAAATTATTATATTTCCAACAAGAAAGTTTAAGGTTATTATATGAGTGAACTGGAAAAATATTTTTCAAAATTCAGAAAAAACATTGTTGGTATTGATGCTGATTTTGAAACTCCATTTGGCACAAAAAAAATAATTTATGCTGATTGGATTGCAAGTGGTAGATTGTATAAACCTATCGAAGAAAAACTTTGCAACACTTTTGGGCCATATGTTGCTAACACTCATTCTGAATCAAGTGTTACTGGTACAACTATGACTTTGGCTTATCATCAAGCTCACAAAATTATTAAGGAACATGTTAATGCAAACCAGGATGATGTAATAATTACAGCTGGTTCCGGAATGACTACTGTGATTTGCAAATTCCAGAGATTACTTTGATTAAAAATTCCTGAGCAGCTGGTAGATTATGTTAATCTTCCTGAAGAATTAAAACCTGTTGTGTTTACAACACACATGGAACATCATTCAAATCAAACAACGTGGATTGAAACCATTGCAGAAGTTGTTGTTATAAATCCAAATGATGATGGTTTGGTTGATGTAAATGATTTTAGAATAAAATTAGAAAAGTATAAAAACAGAAAACTTAAAATTGGTGCTTTTACTGCGGCTTCTAATGTTACGGGAATTGAATCTGATTATCATGAACTTGCAAAAATTATTCATAAAGAAGGTGGATATTGTTTTGTTGATTTTGCCTGCTCCGCACCTTACACAAAAATAGATATGCATCCATCTGATCCTGAAGAAAAACTTGATGCAATATTTTTCTCTCCACATAAATTTTTAGGTGGACCTGGAACTCCAGGAGTTTTAGTCTTTGATTCAAAACTTTATCATAATAAAGTTCCTGATTTACCAGGTGGAGGCACTGTTGATTGGACTAATCCCTGGGGACAACATAAATTTGTTGCAAATATTGAAGCAAGAGAAGATGGCGGAACTCCTGCGTTTCTTCAAACCATCAAAGCAGCACTTTGTATAAAGTTAAAAGAAGAAATGACAATTGGTAAAATAAGAGCAAGAGAAGAAGAGCTTGTTAAATATGCTCTTGATGGACTTAAGAAAATTCCAACTCTGCACATACTTGCAGGAAATATTGAGCACAGACTCGGTGCGATTTCTTTTTATGTTGAAAACATTCATTATAATTTACTAGTAAAATTGTTAAATGATAGATATGGTGTGCAAGTTCGTGGTGGATGTTCTTGTGCTGGAACTTACGGACATTATTTGTTGCATGTTGATCCAAATCGCTCAAAAATAATTACAGATAAAATTGATCAAGGTGATCTTTCTGAAAAACCTGGTTGGGTTAGAATGTCAATTCATCCAACAATGACTAATGAAGAATTAAAAACTATTATTGATGGAATTGCTCAAATTATTAATGACATTGATGATTGGAGCAAAGATTACATTTATGATAAAACCAAGAATGAATATTTTCATAAAAATTCTGATAGCAAGGAATTAAATAAGATTAAAAGTTGGTTTACTGTTTCATAAAATAATTTTTGCCACTAATTAACGCTAATTATTCACGAAACTAAACATAAAATAATTAGTGGAAATTGGTGGGATTAGTGGCTCGTACTTACTCATTATTGACTTTGTAGAAAATTATTTATAATTAAATAATAATTTTACTTTAGTAGGTTAATACACATTTACCTGTTCTATTTCAACAAAAATGAAAGGAGTGTGTTACTATGTTAGCCATTGGAGCTTACGAAAAATGTAAGCAGTACATCAAAATCAATTCGTCCGAACAAGAAAGCAAAAAAGAAATCTTCCCTTGTATAACAATCTCCCGCCAAACCGGTTCTGGTTCATATGAAGTATCTGAACGACTGATAAATTTGCTACAACTAAAAACCAAAGATAACGAAAATCACTGGACATACTTTAATAAAGAATTGATGACAAAAGTAATTGAGGATTTTAAACTTCCAAAAATATTTTCAAATTATATTGCCGAAAATAAGTACAATCCTATTTCTGATGCTGTGAGTGAATTGCTTGGTGTTAAACCCTCGGAGTGGACAATTGTACAGAAAACAACTGAGATTATTTTGCAACTTGCAAGTTTCGGTAAGACAATTATTGTTGGTCGCGGCAGTAATGTGATAACATCAAAACTTCCAAATTGTTTTCACATAAGACTAGTTGCCCCGATTGAAAATCGAATAAACCACGTTCAGGATGTTTTTAAGTACTCCAAAACTGAAGCGATGGATTATATAAAAAAGGAAGATGAGAATAGAAGAAAATACCTGAAATCACATTTTTATAAAGAGCCTGAGGATCCTTCACTTTATCATTTGATATTAAATACTGGCAAGTTTAATTATGATGAAACCGCAGAAATGATTTCAGATATTATAATAAAAAGATTTTCAAAAAGTTTTGATTGAGTAATAAAATTATAAAGTAGATTTCAATTTTGTTAATCCAGTTTTACTTACTGGCAATTCCTTGCCATTCTTTAAAACTAGGCGATAGGATTCTGTATCAGTTTGTTCAAGATGTTGTAGAAAATCCAAATTTATAATGTATGATCTGTGAATTCTAACGAATTGGTTTTCATTTAAATGATTTTCAAAATATTTCATTGTTTTCTGTTTAAGGAATCTTCCCTTTTCTGAATTAATTAATACATAATCATCCTGAGCTTCAATCCATTTTATTTCTTCAACCGGAATTATTGTAATCTTACCTGAATCTTTTATAACAACGCGTTCAAGAAACTCAATCTTTTCATCTCTTTGTTTGATAATATTTTGGATTGCGGAATTTTGTTGGAATCTATCACCAAGTTGAGAAATAGCTTTTTGTAATGCGTTTGTAAATCTTTCTTCTGAAAATGGTTTTAAAAGATAATCAATAGCACTAACTTCAAACGCTTTAATTGCATAATGATCATAAGCTGTTGTAAATATAATTATTGGTGGATCCTCTAGAAGTTCTAACATTTCAAATCCATTTAGCTTTGGCATTTGAATATCAAGAAATATCAAATCTGGTTTTAATTCATTTATTCTTTTAATCGCATCAAATCCGTTAGAGCATTCCGCAAGAATTTCAACATCATCACGATTAGCTAAATAATTTTTAGTAATCTGCCGTGCAAGTGATTCATCATCAATAATAATTATTTTTATTTTATTTGCCATAGTTTAAGCTAATACTTTTTGTAACGGAATATAAATATTTACGATAAATTTACCACTTTCCTTTTTTACTTCCATCAAATTATCCTGCTGATAAATTAATGATAATCGATCTTTAATATTCTTTAACCCAACACCTGCACCTTTTTTATGTGATTCACCTTCAAAGTTATTGCACATTGTAATTTTCAAAAAATCATCTTGCTTTACACAACTAAGTTTAATAGTAACTGTATCTAAAGTTTCATACACAGCATGTTTAATTGCATTTTCAAAAAGCGGCTGCAAAATCATACTTGGAATTTCAGTTTTACCGCAATCTTCGTGCAAATCTTCTATATAAACAAATTTTTCTTCAAATCTTATTTTTTCAATATCCAAATAAAGCTTAATGTTTTTTAATTCTTCATTAAGACTGTTTTTTTGTCGATCATTATTTGCTAGGGTATAACGCAAAAAATCAGCAAGCTTAATTATCATTTGTTTTGCTTTTTTAGGATCAATCTCAGTTAACGCACTCATTGAATTCAGACTATTAAAAATAAAATGCGGATTGATTTGAAACTTTAATGAACGAAGTTCTGCTTCAGTAACAAGATTTTTTAATTCTGTCTCTTTCAGTAGTCTTTCTTGAAACCCAGAATAATAAATAACGACATAATAAAATGCTGTTAAAAGAAAATAGTAAAGTATAGCAATAATAAATCTTGATTTAATAGTTTTAACAAAAAAATCACCGTATGCTTCTGTATCATTAATAATACTAATGACAATAAAATATCCAAGTACCATCCAAACAACTGCAATAAGAATTCCACCGCCAAAATGGGTAAGGATAACTTTTGCAATTTTATTGTTTTCTATAGAAAGGTAAACTGAGGAATACCAAAAACTTAAACCAAGTGCAGCAATCAATAAATTAAATGCAATAGCATCTGCCAAATAAATTGTAAAAGTAACTTTACTTTCAAGAGTTATTAAGTTTATATATAATGCTGCAATTGCAATAACAAAGAACAAATAAAATAGAATGCTCTTAGGGTTTTTTAATATCGGGTTGGTTGACATTTTTGAATATTACAAATATGTTTTTAATTCACCGCCGCCAAAAACAACCAATCCTTTAATTATAAGAGTTCTACTCAAATCAACATTGGCATTTGGATCTTTAACACTTTTATTCGAAAATCCACCAAAGATTGATGTAACGTTCATAACAATATTCCAATCATTTGGAACAACGATTGTGGTACCGCCAAACACAGCAAGAATATCAATTGAGCTTGTACCATCAGCAAGTTTAGAGCCTTTTAAAATAATTTCTGATCCACCAAAAACTGCAGTAATATTGCCGCCACGAAAATTATCCGAAGTAACTATTTTTGTTCCGCCGCCAAAGATCGCAACATCATCAATAACATCTTTAGTAATCTGCCCAAGTTCATCTACTTCTTCAGTTTTCTTTTTTTGATTAAGAATTATATAACTACCAATTGCAATTAGAAATATTGAAAGGACAACAGATCCATCATAGTCAATTGTTGGAAATATTCTTGGAAGGATAAAAACAACACCAAGCCCGGCGATAATACCACCAAGCATTTTTCTGGTTGTATTAAGTGTAAGATACATACCAATTACAATAAAAAAGAAAGGCCATGAAAAAATCACTCTGCCAAAATCAAAATCAAAAATATCTAATGAGTTAAGAAAAAATATACCACCAAGACCAATTAGTATACTTCCTAATAAAACTCTTTTATCAACTTTATTTTTATTTTCTTCCATTTTCTACTCCTTAATAAGATATACCGATTTCTGGCGGAAAAGTAATACAAAGATACTATTCCCGAAAGTAAAAATCGGTGAAAGGAAAGTATTTATCGGTAAACGGAAGAAATTAAGTTATTGGCTAAAGTATTTCTTCATCAATTGTTTTGCTTTTTCGTGACCTAATTCAGCTGCTATCTCAAAATCAACTTTTGCAGCATCAACATCTCCAAACTCACTTTCAGTTAAACCCAGATAATAATAAGCATCAGCATAACTTTTTTCTATCTTAATTGATTTTTGAAAATCTTTTTTTGCACGATCAAACAATTCTAGTCCATGATAAGCTCTTCCTCTTAATGTATAGACTTCATAATCGAGTGGATCATCATTAATCAAAATATTAAAACATTTTATTGCCTCACTAAACTCTTCTGAATCAAGATGTAATATTCCTAATTCTAAAACATCTGAAAGTGGTAACTCCTCAAGATTCGGTTCATTGTCTATTATTGGGGGCAACGGCGGATAGTATATAGGACGTTCTGGTGGTTGTCCATCGTATGGTCTTGGTGGATGAGGATTACAAATTGGTTGGTGAATTTCTGGTTCGGGATTATAAATTACTATTGGTTGCTGCTCTTTTGTTCTTTGTGGATCTTGAATTGGTTCCCGATGTGGATTTGGATTTCTAACTGGATTCTCAACATTTATCTTATCAATTCTATCTCCAGGTGGATTTCTATTACCACCAGTATTTCTTTGCGCTGTTATTTTGAGATTAAAAAGTAATATTAATACAAAAAGTGAAATTAAAGTTTTCATAGACTCTTCTGGTATAATAAAATAGTAAATCCCTATTATTATGCCAGATGAGAAAATAAAAAAGGTTGTTTCAATTTTAAGTTTTATATTCTTTGATAAATTCATTGAGGATTCAAAAGAATACTGCAATTACAACTTAAAAATTTCTATTAGGGGAAATAGAAAAACTGAAACAACCTTAACTAACCAGCAACAAAATGTATAAACTAATAATCAACATTTTAGAAAGCCCAATGATTATGCCAGCTTAGAACACAAAAATATCTTAATATTCAAATCAATAACACATTTTTCTTGTTTCATAATGAAAATTTTCTTTTATTAACCATAGACGATAAATCGTTTTAATCGAATTATTGATTGTTGTTATCACGCAAAGTGTTTTGTTATCTTTGCTGTGCAAACAATTCTTATTTGTAAACTATTTCTTTTATCGAATAGGATGAGATGATGAAATTCTTCAAGACTATTTCTGCATTTATTATACTGCTTACTATATCCTCAAACATAAATGCTCAATTAACTTTTAAGGAAACTGATTACATATCACAAGACTTAATTCTCTCAGTTCAGGGTGGATTTGGATTCGGTTTTAGTGATTATAAGAATAGTGCTCTTGGAGCTGCTGTACAGGGCTCAATTGAGTATTACCCAATTATTATACAGGATGCAAGACTTGGATTTAAAGTCTATGGCGGTGGATTACAACTAAATTTTAGCGATCCAAGAAATTCTATTTCAAGTTTAGGTGAACCAAGAAATATTGAATCTCCGATTTATACTGATATAATCCAATTGGGTGCAGGTTTAAGTTTTGGTTACGCACTTAGTCAATCAGTAGTTCCATCAATTACAATTGGAACAGCTTATCTAAACTTTAGCCCAAAAAATTCTGATGGAAAAAATCTTGAATACAACGCTCTCGAAAAATACAGTAAAGGGATTTTTGTTTTTGCATTAGAAGGCAATTTAAAAGTAAAACTATCTGATAGGTTAAGTATTAATACCTCAGTTGGTTATTATCCATCTTCAACTGATTATCTTGAAGATGTAGCAGCTGCTGATAACAATGATACTTTTCTTTCAGGTTTAATCGGCATTTCATATGCAGTTAGTGGTAACTTTGATTCTGATGGTGATGGTATTGGAGATAATCAGGATTTGTGCCCCAATGAAAAGGAAGATATTGATGGGTTTGAAGACGAAGATGGCTGTCCAGACTTAGATAATGATCACGATGGAGTTACAGATTCCAAAGATAAGTGCGTAATTGCTGCAGAAGATATTGATGGATTTGAAGATTATGACGGTTGCCCTGAACCTGATAATGATATGGATGGCATACTTGATATAAATGATAAATGCCCAAATGAAGCTGAAGATTTTGATAGTTTTGAGGATAACGATGGATGCCCTGATAATGATAATGATACCGATGGTATTTTGGATATTAATGATCAATGCCCGAATGAAGTGGAAACTAAAAATAATTATCAAGATGAAGATGGATGTCCTGATAACGCACCAGAACAGGAAACTGTTTACCAGTTTAACTTAAGAGGTGAAGATACTTTTAACAATGGATCATCATATTTAAAAGAATCATCAAAGCTTGTGCTTAATGAAATCGCCTTCTACATTCAAAATCAAATTGGCAGTAAATGGCGAATCGAAGGTCATATGGATAGTCAAGGATCAGTTTATACAATCAAAAAGATATCTTACGATCGTGCAAAAACTGTTTATGATTATCTTGTTGCTCAGGGTGTTTCCCATAATCAATTAGAGGTTTATGGACTTGGTGATTCGTTTCCTATCGGGAATAATAATACTCAGGAAGGTCGAAATTCTAATCGAAGAATAATGATTATTAGAGAAGATTAAACTTACATCAGGCTAATATTAGCCTGATGTTTAAATACAAAACTGCGTGAATAAATATTACTACCTGTAGTTTTTACAAATCATTGCAATTACCCTGCGATTTTTAACTTTTTTCAAACACATTTAAATCGGAATAGAAATTGCTTAATAAATATCAAATTTATATCAATTCAAATTTAATGAAGTGTAAAAATGAGAGACTCCGCTTTCAGATTACATCAGGGTGAATGGGGAAATTCAGAAACTACAGAAAAAAGATTTTCTGGATTATCCAATGAAAACAAAGGAATGATTAAATCTAGATTAGGTTTTATTTATTTCGTTGTTCTTGTATCTTCACTATTAGTGTTATTCACAAGATAAAAAAAGCTACAAGATAAATCTTATAGCTTTTTAATAACTTTTGCAGGTACACCGGCAACAACTGTGCTTGCAGGTACATCCTTTGTAACAACTGCACCAGCGCCTACAATAGCATTTTCACCGACAGTAACACCACAAAGAATTGTTGATGAAGATCCGACTGAAGCACCATTTTTTATAAATGTTTCAACAACAGCCCAATCAGCTTCTGTTTGCATTGATCCATCTGGATTTGCTGAACGAGGATATTTATCATTAATAAAAGTTACATTATGTCCGATAAAAACATTATCACCAATATGTACTCCTTCACAAATAAATGTGTGTGAGGATATTTTTGTGTTTTTTCCTACTGAGGCATTCTTTTGTATTTCTACAAACGTTCCAATCTTTGAGTTATCACCAATTGAACATCCATAAAGATTTACAAAATCAAAAATCTTTACATCTTTACCTAATGTAACATTGTTAATATTTTTCTTTTCCAAAATTTTTCCTGTGAGTTTAGTAATAAGTAATTAAAAGTTAACTAATTCCTGTATTTCAACAATTCTGCCCATACCTTTTAATGATTTATCACTTGCTTCTAATAACTTTACAATCTCTAATCCATCATAACCATTTGTTAATGGTTGTCTATTTTCTTTAAT
>Ga0138256_10008837_pt1 | contig 10576 bp, 9 predicted proteins | sample KNB2016incub_MG_FD_105486 | JGI IMG/M metagenome (GOLD analysis project Ga0138256, IMG submission 105486) | Active sludge microbial communities from wastewater in Klosterneuburg, Austria - KNB2014incub_MG | ecosystem: Engineered > WWTP > Activated sludge > Unclassified | place: Austria... | reverse complement strand
CCTTATAAAACATTAAAAACTGGTGAATAACGAATTCGCCCCCCCCGGCAATGGAGGGAGGCAAGGTTAAGGTGAGAGCCAAATCTTCAATAAATAAAATGCTCACATTATTCAGGCACGTTTAAAAATTTTATGCTATTAAGGAATTTAATCCACAATAGAATAACAAGTGAAATGGGAGAGTAGAATGATAATTATGCCTGTTAATTAAACAGGCATAATTATCAGAAGATTATAATGAGCTAAACAGAATTATTCTGCTTGAGCCGGACTGAATTTTTCAACCTTGTTTTTAACAGGCTTAACTGTACGCAGATAGGCATAGAGTGCTTTCAGATCTTCGGTTTTCATGTTTCCGTACATGGTCCATGGCATCACAGTATTAAATTCTCCAGGTTCAATATCAGCAGGTTTATAGGTACTATCAGTATATGATTTAAAGCGATTTACAAACATTTCCTCAGTCCAGTTGGCGATACCGGTTTCGGCATCAGGTGTAATATTTGCTGACCGAACTACACCGCCGCCCGGCATTTTAAACTCAAAGCCTCCTGCCAGATCCATTCCAGGCAATGGAGCACCTTTATCCTGCTTCGTGTGGCAGGTAAAGCAATCTGCAGCATTGAAAATATATGCACCATAAGCTACGGTATTACTTTGTTCAGGTATTTTTACGAATTGAGGTTTTTGAGGTATCGTATTGATGATGAAATTCATCGGAAAGTCGGGTACCGACTCAGGAACAACATTTTCAATTGGTTTCAATGTCCGGATATAGGCTATTATTGAATAAATATCTTCACGATCCGATTTGCCATAATTCGGATGCGGCATCAATGGGAAAAGGGCCTTGCCATCCTTATTAACACCGGAGGTTATCGCTCTGAAAATTTCGCCATCAGTCCAGTCCTTTAAGGCATAAGGGGTAATATTTTTAGCAAAAAATTTACCCGGAAATCCTAAGTCCTGGTTAAATTCTTCACCCCCTTGTCCTAATGTGCCCTCAACTATCGGACCTGCCGTTTTCGTCCAGTCCCGTTTCGAATGGCAATCCATACAGGAATTTACACTATGAGCAAGGTATTTGCCCCTTTCTACTCTATCCGGAGTAATTTCAATCGTTATATTTTCGGGATCTCCGACATCAGGAAGTGCAAAACTTACATAGCTAAGCAATCCAACAATAGCCACAATGGCTATTAGAACAAAGTATTTAATACCTTTTTTTAAGTTCTGTTTCATTTTTTATTCGTTTTTGTTTTAGTAGATATTCGATAATTGAAATTTTAAATTGTTACAGGTAAATGCTTAACATTCAGTGCCTTTATTAAAAATAATTATTTTTAATAAAAAACAAAAGTCTGAATATCAATTATTTATGAGGGTCGGTGATTTTTGCATTTTGAACTCCCCGACAAGCTTTTTAATTGAGTTTTTGCAGGGTAATTGCTTAAGCATAATTTATATTTACCGATTGAAAACATTTCTCAAATAAATCTCATATGATCAGGAACTTCTTTTTATTGGCAATCTCAGTTTTGTTTTTTTCCTGTAATTCACAAGAACAGGCAGATCTGATCGTTCATAATGCTGTTGTTTACACAGTAGATGATAAATTTTCAGTCGCGGAGGCATTTGCTGTTAAGGATGGAAAAATATTAGAGACCGGGAGTTCTGAAGATATTCTAAAGAAATATCAGGGTGAGATGCTTGACGCAGGTGGGAAGGCTGTTTATCCGGGCTTCATTGATGGGCATTCGCATTTCTACGGTTATGGAGAGGGGCTGCAGCAGGCGGATCTTGTCGAAACCAAAAGCTGGGAAGAGATCCTTGAGAAACTTCAGCAATTTGGCAAGGAAAATCCGGAAGGATGGATCATTGGCAGAGGATGGGATCAGAACGACTGGGCTATTAAAGAATTCCCGGATAACATTAAGTTAAATGAACTTTTTCCAAACCAGCCAGTTATACTTACCAGGATTGACGGTCATGCGGCAATTGCAAATAAAACTGCGCTTGACCTTGCGGGTCTAAAACCCGGACAGAAGATCAGCGGCGGGGAGGTTGAAACCATCAATGGAAAACTTTCGGGTATTCTGGTTGATAATGCCCAGAGTGCTGTTTACGCCAAAATTCCGGAACAAACTGAAGCGCAGATCAAAGAGTCGCTTTTAGATGCTCAGAAGAATTGCTTTGCTGCTGGATTAACTTCAGTCACTGATTGTGGTGTCAATCATAATCTCCTGCCTGTTATTACTGAACTTCATCAAAGCAATCAACTAAAGATGCGTATCTATGCGATGCTCAGTGATGATAAGGAGAATTATGATTTCCTGTTTAAAAATGGTGCAATAAAAACCGATCGCTTAAATGTTCGTTCCTTCAAAGTTTATATGGATGGAGCTCTTGGATCCAGAGGGGCTTGTCTTCTTGAACCTTATTCTGATAAACCCGGCTATTCGGGCTTCTTACTAAGTGATAAAAAGCATTTTGCAGAAGTTGCTCAGAAAATTGCTGATGCAGGTTTCCAGATGAATACCCATGCAATCGGTGATTCTGCAAACCGTGAGATTCTGAATGTTTATGCTAAAGTTTTAAAAGGTAAAAATGATTTCCGCTGGCGGATTGAACATGCCCAGGTGGTGAATCAGGCAGATTTTAAATTATTTGCAGAAAATAATATCGTCCCTTCGGTACAAAGTACTCATGCCACATCTGATATGTACTGGGCTGCTGATCGTTTGGGTACCGAAAGGGTTAAAGGAGCCTATGCCTTTAAACAATTATTAGATCAGAATGGCTGGTTGGTTTTAGGGACAGATTTTCCTGTAGAAAATATAAACCCGATGTACACGTTTTATGCGGCAGTGGTGAGGAAAGATATGAAGGGATATCCGGCTAATGGTTATCAGATGGAAAATGCAATGAGCCGGGAAGAAGCTTTACGCGGGATGACCATCTGGGCAGCAAAGGGTCAATTTGAAGAGAAAGAAAAGGGCAGCCTTGAAGCAGGGAAGTTCGCCGATTTTGTGATCCTTGATCAGGATATTATGAAAGCAGATTCTGGGCAGTTATTTAAAGCTCAGGTGTTAAAAACCTTTTTAAATGGTGAGAATGTTTATAGTAAATAAATTATTAAAGATCAGCAGTTTACCAATTGCAGTCTGTTTGATGAGTTTTTTTACCCTTTCTGCCTGTGCACAAATGGCAGAGCACTTAAAAAATGAATCTTTTTTAACTGAGTGGAAAAGCGTTGAAGGTTCGACAGTATTATTAAATAATGAAGATGGGCTTGTTCCATTAAAAGATCTGATGCCTTTAACCATAGCCAGTGTCAATATTGGCTCGGCTTATGCCTCGGTATTCGACAGTATCCTGAATAAGTATACCAAAGTCCAATCTTTTGCCTCTGCACAATACAACCATGATATGCAAAGCTTTAATGATCTGAATGATGATCTGAAGTTTTTTAATACAATAATTGTTCAGCTTACAGACCAGTCATTAAATGATCCGCGGACACTTCCACTTTTGCTGGACCTTCAGGTTAATAAGAGTCTGATAGTTAGTTTATCGGGTGACGCAGGAAGCCTGAAGCTTCTGGAAAATTTAAATTCTGCAATTATCTGGTCTGAAAAGAAATCAGCGGTATCAGCGAATTTTGCGGCACAATTGATATTCGGCGGAGTTGCTTCCAATGCAAGGCTGAATCAGGGAATCTCTATCAAATATGCTATTGGTTCAGGATTTTCTAATATTCCCATTCGATTGAAGTATACCGTGCCTGAAGAATTGGGAATCAATAGTTCAGCTCTAAGTAGAATTGATGATATCGCTGAAGAAGCAATTCGTCAGAGAGCCACTCCAAGTGTGGTTGTGCTGGTAGTTAAGGATGGGAAAATTATTTTTAACAAAGCCTATGGTACCCGTACCTATATCGACCGTACCCCAACACGGATCACCGACATCTATGATCTGGCTTCGGTCACAAAGATCTCGGCAACAACCATGGCGGTGATGCGCTTGTACGAGGAGGGTAAACTTAAACTGGATACCAATGTCGGAGCCTATATTCCAAGATCGCGAAATACCAATAAAAAGGATATTCCTGTGCGGGATGTGATGCTTCATCAGGCCGGATTCATTCCCTTTATCCCTTTTTACAGAAATTTATTGGAAACAGATTACAGCCGTGATTCATCAGAAATACATCCGGTAAAGGTTGCTGATAACTATTACCTGCGGAAGGATTATTTCAAACAGGTGATGTGGCCGCTTATGCTGAACTCCACCTTGTCGAATCAGGGAAAGTATGTTTATAGTGATTTGAGTATGTATTTTATGAAAGACATGGTCGAGCGCCAATCCGGGAAGGCAATGGAAAGCTATGTGATGGATCAGTTTTATAAGCCTCTTGGGATGACCAGGGCAGGATTTAATCCGCGTCTCCGCTTTCCAAAGGAAGAGATCATTCCAACAGAGGATGACAAGGAATTCAGAAAGACGCTGCTTGAGGGCTATGTTCATGATCAGGGTGCCGCCATGGTTGGGGGAGTATCGGGTCATGCCGGACTCTTTTCTAATGCTAACGACCTCGCTATACTTTATCAGATGATTTTAAATGGAGGTATTTATGGTGGCACCCGATATTTCAAGACCGAAACGGTGAATATGTTCACTGCAAAACAATCGGCTATTAGTCGCCGCGGTTTAGGTTTCGATCGCTGGGATGAGGAGAGCACCAAAGGTTATCCTTCCAAACTGGCATCTCCGCTTACATTCGGACATACCGGATATACAGGAACCTGTGTTTGGGTGGATCCCAAATACAATCTGGTTTATGTGTTTTTATCCAACAGGGTAAATCCGGGAGTTACGTCGAAACTCATTGACCTGAATATCAGAGGCCGTATTCAGGATGTAATATATGAAGCAATTGGGAGGTAATAATCCTGCAGCTGGCATGGCTTTTGATTTGTTACATTGTACTAACATTAATCTCCTATTAAAGAATTTAATTTGTAAGATATTACAGGGATACCTGTAAACGCTTTTCTTATCATAATTAGTAAATTTGCTTCGGGTAGAAACCTCAATATGAAACCATCATGAGCTTACCCATTTTATACCCATGTTTATGCTCATGATAGATTCATTGCCTTTAAAAAACATTTTATAAACAAATGAAAATTGGAATAGTTTGTTATCCTACCTTTGGTGGTAGTGGGGTGGTAGCCACAGAATTGGGTAAAGCCCTGGCTGATAATGGACATCAGGTCCATTTTATTACCTACAGGCAGCCTGCCCGCCTTGATTTCTTTTCCGAAAACCTGTTTTATCATGAGGTTTCTGTTTCAAACTATCCTTTGTTTGATTATCCTCCTTATGAACTGGCACTTGCAAGTAAACTGGTAGATGTGGTCAGGTTTGAGAAACTTGACCTGCTGCATGTACATTATGCTATTCCTCATGCCTCGGCGGCTTTTATGGCAAAGCAGATTCTTGCAACTTACGGTATCCATATCCCCGTTGTAACAACCTTACATGGCACCGATATTACACTGGTAGGTAAGGATCCAACTTATAAGCCTGTTGTTACGTTTTCCATCCATCAGTCGGCTGGTGTTACTGCTGTTTCAGAAAACCTGAAGGAAGATACTTACAAGCATTTTGATGTTGTTAAGGATATCAAAGTAATTCCGAATTTTATTGATTTACAGCGGTTTAGTCTGAAGGCTAAGGATCATTTCAAACTGGCTATCGCACCCAATAACGAGCGTATTGTAGTACATACCTCCAATTTCCGTAAAGTAAAGCGGACACAGGATGTGGTTCATATCTTTGAGAAGATACAAAAAGAGATCCCTTCTAAATTGTTAATGGTTGGCGATGGACCTGAAAGGGTTTATTGTGAACAGCTTTGCCGCGATCTGGAAATATGTGATAATGTGAGATTCCTGGGTAAGCAGGATGCGGTAGAGGAGATTCTATCGGTTTCAGATCTGTTCATTATGCCTTCAGAATCAGAGAGTTTTGGTTTGGCAGCTTTGGAGGCAATGGCCTGTAAGGTTCCGGTAATCACTTCAAATGCCGGAGGCTTACCTGAACTGAATATTGACGGCGTAACCGGATTTATGGATAATGTTGGCGATATTGAGGCGATGGCTCAGCATTCAATATTTATCCTAAAAGACGATAAACAACTGGCTGCATTCAAGGAAGGGGCACTTAAACGTGCTCAGCAATTCGATTTGAGTTTAATATTGCCGGTTTATGAGCAGTATTATATGGATGTGTTGAAGGAAGCTGCTTCGAAATAATCCAGATACACATACGCTTCCCCGGAATTATGAGAATAAAATTTCAGTAATTTTAGAGAGCACTTTTAATGAGTTTGTCAGTAATGATAGTGGTATTGTCATTGCGAGAGTAGCGAAGCAATCCCCTCGCTATTATTTTAAATGTGACAAGATTGCTTCGTCGTACCTCCTCGCAATGACATACTATTAATTATACTGCTTAATTAAAGGGCTTCCATCGGTGAACGTACTACTTATCTATATCTACCTGTGGTCGGTATTATCACCGATCATAGGATTTGATTGTTAAGGCTGACAGGGTTCAAAACCCTGTCTGCCTTAATAAAAAAGCCCTTCCTGAATTTTCAGGAAGGGCTTTTTTATGATATAAGAATTCTTATTGCTTCGGAGCTGCAGCAGCCACAGGCGCTGTTCCCGGGATGATGTTTACAACATCCACTTCAAAAACAAGTGGAGAGAATGGTGGAATTCCCTGGTTTCCTTGCTCACCGTATGCCAGTTTCGAAGGCAGAATCAATGTAGCTTTGGCACCTTTGTTCAAAAGCATCAAGCCTTCCTCAAATCCAGGAATTGAACCACCCATTCCAACAGGAAGTTTCAATGGCTCATATGGACGTTGTGGATTGAAAGTTCCATTTTTCTTTGCAACGCCAGGTAAGCTGCTGTCAAATACTTTTCCGCTTAAGAACATGCCTGTATAGTTTACCACAACAGTATCACCAGGATTAGCTTTTGCTCCGGCACCTTCTTTGGATACTACATAATTCAAACCTGTAGCAGTAACTTTCGGTTTCAAACTTTTTGAGGAAACGTAAGCTTTAACTTTAGCAACTTCTGCAGTTTTAGCCTGCTCCATTTCTGCTTTCAGGAACTCATCGATCTTTCCGCGGAAAAGACTATCGTTTAAAGATCCTTTAGGAATTACTTTGTCAATTTTAATGGTATAAACCAGGTATTTTTTAGTGGTGTCAGATGGTTGCGGACGACCCATCTTTTGTACCATTGAGTCGATGTTGATTTTAAAGGTTGCACTATCACCTTCACTTAAAAGTCCAAGAGCTGCAAAAAGGTCACCCTTGAACACAGATTTTTCCTTAACCAATAAAGACGGACGATCATAATCATAAGAACTGTATAGAACTGAATCACCTTCAGTTTTCTCAATTGCTTTAAAAGCTACAAAATCGCCTTCTTTAATTGTTTCGCCAGATTTGTCAGTGTGGATCTTGTACAACATATCCCCTTCACCTTTGTCAAAATTGTTGCAAGCCGTTAATCCCGTAACTGCCAGCCCTAATACGATTACTAATTTTTTCATTTGTTTTTCTATTGTTTTGAAATATACATTGTTTTTTAATTGAATCAATCAGTAGAAGAAATATTTTCTTTTTTTCTTGAAAGCACCTGAAAGCTTCTTTTGTTTTTATTGTTTTTTACTGTTATAAAATTAATTCTATTTAATATTTTAACTATTGTATCAATTGTGATTTGTATTCTGGCAATATCAGATTAAATTTTTCTCTTACTGCTTCTATTTTCTCATTAGAAAAGCCACCCGCGGCATTTCTATGCCCCCCGCCATTAAAATATTTCTTACATATTTCATTTGCAGGAAAATCGCCGGTTGAACGTATTGACAACTTTACAACATCCTGCCGTTCAATAATAAGGATTGCAAGACGGATTCCGGTAATCGATAGTGCATAATTTACAATGCCTTCTGTATCACCGGTTGAAATTTTATATTCTTCAAGCTCCTGTTTTGTGATAACAATTATCGCTGAATTATATTCATCTAATACTTCCAGCTTATTCAGGAGGCAATGACCAAGGAATCGTAATCTGGTTTCTGAGAAATCATCATAAACAAGCTGATGAATTAACGTGTTATCGGCACCGCAATCAATCAGATCGGCAACAATCCTGTGTACATTGGATGTAGTTGATCTGAAGCGAAAAGACCCCGTATCGGTCATAATTCCGGTGTAGAGACAGCTTGCAATATCTTTGTTTAACAGATGTCTATCACCCATCACGTTCACTATAAACTCATAAACTAATTGAGCAGTAGCGCATGCGCTGGTAGTCCAGAGCGTATAGTCTTCAAATCCTTCAGGCTCCAGATGATGGTCAATCAAAACTTTTTTTGCTTTCGATTCACGCACATAATTGCCCATTTCATTGATGCGCACCAGGGAATTAAAGTCAAGGCAAAAAATCAGGTCAGCCGACGCGACCAATTGCTGTGATTGCTCCGATTTTTCAGTATAAATGATTACATCAGAATTGCTGGGCAGCCATTGTAAAAAAGTTGGATAATCTGTAGGCGTAATTACATTAACCTGATGCCCATTGAGGATCAGATAATTGTACAAACCTAAAGAAGATCCCATAGCATCACCGTCCGGTTTAGGATGTGTGGTAATGACAATGTGCTTTGGTTCAGCTAAAAACTCTTTTAGGGAGGCTAGTTTTAACATCTATTTAAAAAGAAATGCAAAGTTATTAAAATAAAGCTTCAAAACCGCTCATTTTTTAAAATCCTTTATCCTTTAATTTATTAGCAGTACTTTTGCAGCAATTTTGATAAATTAAGATGGCAACAAACAGAACTTTTACAATGATTAAGCCCGATGCTGTAGCCAATGGCCACACCGGAGCAATTTTAGATGATATTATCAAGGGTGGATTTAAAGTGATTGCTTTAAAATACACACGTTTGAGCAAGGATATTGCAGGACAATTCTATGCAGTACACAGTGAGCGTCCATTCTATAAGGACCTGGTTGATTTTATGTCATCCGGACCGATTGTAGCTGCAATTCTTGAAAAGGATAATGCTGTTGAGGATTTCCGCAAGCTGATCGGTGCAACCGACCCGAGCAAAGCAGAAGCAGGAACTATCCGTAACAAGTATGCAAAATCTATTGATGCAAACGCAATTCATGGATCTGATTCAGACGACAATGCCGAAATAGAAGGACGTTTCTTCTTTACAGCATTCGAGCGTTTCTAAAGCTCATTATACTGTCACCCTGTAATTTTGCAGGGTGACAATATAAAATTCTAACAATGAAAATTCTTCAAGCCCGCTTCCTGATATTTTTTCTGGTGATGCTGATTGTGCCCGCCGCTGTTTCTTATCTGGGGGGCTGGGATCGGAATGTGGATTATCTATTTGTGCTCAAGGCATTCTCAATTGCCTTTTTTATGACAGTTTTATATTACCTGATGGTAAAAAACTACAATGAAAAAAAGAGGTAATTACAGGAAGATAATTTCATCGATAATACTGCTCCCTGCGCGTTCATTCATCTTTTCTATGATATTGGAGCGCATCATCAACAGTTCATTTTTAATCACAGCAGATTCCAGCCGTATAAATAACTTGCGGTCGCGAATAAAGATATCCTTCGTCCGGTTAGCAATCGCTTTTCCCATCATTTCGGGCCATGCTACAACCAAAGAAGTTTCATCGAACTTTCTTCTCAGTTTGTAAACCTGAAGCATCTGTTCTATCGCATCCTTAAGTGGCTTGTCGTTTGTACGGCTCATAATTAGGAGATTATTGAATCCCTGTTTTTAAATTTAAGAAAATCTGGACTATCGGGGTGCTATTATTAAGCAATATTTCCTTTTTCGATATCAAAAACAGTTACCGGAACATCCAGTTTAAGGAAAATATTCTCAATTCTGTCCCTGCTGGTGTCCGTAATAAATATCTGCCCAAAATCCTTGTCGGATACCATTTTCATTAGCTTGGTTGTCCTTGCATCATCTAGTTTATCAAAAATATCATCCAGCAGAAGCAAGGGTTCAAAGCCCTTTTGCTGCTGCAGAAAGGTGTACTGTGCAAGTTTTAATGCAATCAAGAATGACTTTTGCTGTCCCTGAGAGCCAAATTTTTTCAAAGTCATCCCATGGATACTAAAGCTCAGCTCATCTTTATGAATTCCGCTGGAGGTGCGCTCCAATATCCGGTCGCGTTCCAGGTTTCTGCTTAAGATAGTGGAGAAATCTTCCTGAAGCAGGGGTGAGTCATAAAGCAGTTCAACCTGTTCAGCATCTTCACTCAGATATTGATAATGTTTATTGAAGATGTCCGTAAATATCTCCATAAAGGCTTTGCGTTTTTCGAAGATCTTATTACCTGATATTACAAGCTGATCATCATAGATCTCCATTAGTGCTGCATCATAATTACCTGAGACTGCAATTTGTCTTAACAGGGCGTTTCTGTTCACCAGACTCCGGTT